>Ga0209610_1001042_pt1 | contig 14486 bp, 14 predicted proteins | sample LakKivw275mmetaG_FD_184137 | JGI IMG/M metagenome (GOLD analysis project Ga0209610, IMG submission 184137) | Anoxic lake water microbial communities from Lake Kivu, Rwanda to study Microbial Dark Matter (Phase II) - Lake Kivu water 275m metaG... | ecosystem: Environmental > Aquatic > Freshwater...
CTTTCAATCCCTGCCATGCGACTGTATCCTTTTCCTGTCAAGGAAGGTGTTTCTGAAGAAGGGCCACGTTTTCCCTGAGCATATCGGGCCTGTCCTTGGGGTAGACGCCTATGCATACCGCATCCTGCGGCCTGAGATGTTCAGCGACAAAGGAGATGGCTTCTTCGGGGTTATTCCTTCCCGCTGCCATCACCTTGTAATGAATTGCCGGCTTTTTCAGTTTCCCTATCAACGCTACCATCGTGTTCCTGTCATCTGCGCCGAAGTACTCGGTCAGGCCTGATTTGTGTTCCGGGTCCTTTTCCCTCAGCGTTGGATTGTAGTAAGAGCACATGTAGAAATCCACGTCCAGGTTTTTTTCCGCCCACTCAATGACCTTCGGGTTATGCGCCGCTATCCCGGCAGGCATACCCGCCTCCCTTATCCTTTCAATAGCGGGGGGAACCTCGTCCAGCCTGTTATTGGCGAAGAGGAAGTCCATCACGCCTCCGTGGATATAACATCCGTCCGCACCGCCTGAAACCGCGTTCATTATTCCGCGTTCAATGGTCCCCAGTTCCGGGCAGGTCTGTGCGACCCACTGTATCTTCCCGTCTTCGTCCCGGTATTCCATAATAACCCTCATGATATGGTGGTCGGCGCGGGCAATAACCGTATTGATTCCCAGTTCCTCCGCGTTCCTTAAGACATCCTTTATCCTTGAGCATGTGTAATAATGTCTCATCTCGGCATCCCTCTCAGGGCTCTGGTGAGAAAACCCGCTGAACGGGTTACTGCCCAGGATGACCCTGCTCACACTCAGTCTGCCGATTTTCACAAAATCCATTTATCCCCCCTGAAAATTCCGCAAGAATGATTTCATAACGGCATTCCCTGTTATTCCTTTTGCTGAAAAGCGCTCCGCATCTCTTCAAGGATTGATGATGCGGCTGAACGCCGGTCGGCAGCGTTTCTTATGGGCCTTCCAACCACGAGATAATCCGCTCCGGCCCGAATCGCATCTGACGGCGTGACAAGGCGCTTGTGGCCGTCGGAGGAACTGCCGGCAGGACGTACGCCGGGGGTAACTATAAGAAGCCTACCGCCTGTTTTTTTCCTGATGAGGGCGGCCTCCCTGCCCGAGGAGATAACCCCGTCGCATCCGCATTCCGCCGCCATCCTTGCCCTGCGCAGGACAACCTCCCCGGGAGACATCCTGATTCCTGTCTCTTCCAGGTCTGAAATCCCGAGATTTGTGAGAAGCGTGACCGCGAGAATCCTGAGGTCGCTCCCGGCCTTGCCTTCAGCCGCGGCCTTCATTGCCTGCCTTTCAGCATGCACTGTCAGGAACGTCACACCCAGGCCGGACACCTGCCTGACCGCATCCCTCACGGTATCCGCTATGTCAAGAAATTTCAGGTCCAGGAAGACTTTCTTGCCCCTTCTTACCAGTTCCCTCACAAACCCTGAGCCCGCAACGCTGTGCAGTATAATGCCCACCTTGAAAAAATCAATAATCCCGTCAAGTTCATCCACGTATCTTTCCGCTTCGCCCGCGGTCGGGACATCCAGGGCGAAGATAAGCCGTTCCTTCGGGTCAACATTTCCCATTCTTCGCTATCTCCCTGACTTCCTGCTCCAGACCTCAATAAAATATTCCAGCGACCTGTCGTAGGTCCTTTCCGCTTCAGGAGGAAACAGACACCCGGGCAACTGCCTCTGCGCCCAGTGGTAACTGATGCATTCGCAGCACAGCCCCTTCCTGCTGCAACCCTTGTAGGTACAGGTACACTCTTTCAGGTTTTTTTCCCTGTTGCATATTTCTTCCATTTTCCCTCCCATGCCTGACCCGCCGGTATATCTATATCATACACCTTTTCCCCTGCATCATCAATCCGGCAGGTGCGCAACCCTGCGAAAACTTGACAATGGCCTGAAAAATGATACATTTCTACTCTGTTGAACATGCCGTATTTCCAGGCAGACCAGGGGAGGGAATATGAGAAAACGCGGCAGGGAGGAAATAAAGATAGCGCTTGTGGGAGCAGGCAGCAACAGTTTTGGCAGGGCCGTTATCGCGGACGTCCTTTCTTCGCGCGACCTGGCAAAAAGAGACACGACCCTGTTCCTGATGGACATAGACGAGGCGGCGCTGAAAAAGATGTTCCTCTTCGCCGGACTGGTAAAAGAGCATAGAAAGACTCCCGTGAGAATCCATGCCGCCACGGACTACAGGGAAGCGCTGTCGGGAGCAGACTACGTGATAACATCAGTGGCAAGGAAACGCATGGAGTGCTGGGAAAAGGAGTTCTGCATACCCGTTTCTCTCGGTTTCAGGCATGTGCTCGGAGAAAACGGTGGACCTGGCGCGGCCTTCCATACCCTGCGCAGCCTTCACCTGGTGATTCCCGTATGCAGGGAAATGGAAAAGTTCTGTCCCGAAGCCCTCCTGCTCAATTTCTACACCTGGGATTTCAGCAGGGCGGCGACCGATGCCGGGTCCATCCCTTCCTGCTTGAAGAGATATTCCGGCTCGCCTGAACTTCCGTAACGTGTTACACCCCTCCTTAAGAATTTCCCGGTGTATTTCTTCTCCAGAAGATACCTTGCCACGGTCATCCCCAGCCCGGTCTCTATGTGATGGTCTTCCATCGTCAGAATCAGCCCTGTCGCAATCGCCTTATCAATAACCTTCCTGTCTATCTCCAGGGGACAGCTCATATTGATAATACCTATGCTTATCCCTTCCGCCTTGAGCAGTTCAACAGCCTTAAGTGCGCGGGAGACCAGGCATCCCATGGTTATTATGTATCCGCTCTTGCCTTCGCGCAGTATATCCGCCTTGCCGTATTCAAACCTGTAGTTTTCGTCAAAATACACTCCGCCGTCTTTTTCGGTTGCAACGGTAACGGTCTTGGACCTGCCCATGCCCACAAACCAGTTCCCGGGCTCTCCGGCAACGTATCTTATCACCCTGTCCGTCTGGTTGGGATCGGCAGGGATAACTATCCTGAACCCGAAAAGATTCCTTATGGTTCCTATATAATCAATGCACTGGTGCGTCTTTCCGTCTTCGCCCACGTCCAGCCCGACATGCGTGCATACAAGCTTAAGGTTGGTATAGTTGAGGTCGTTCAGGCGGGACTGGTTGTACGTCTCGTCAATGCCGAAAACTGCGAAATCGGAAAAGAAACTTATCACCCTGTCCGTGGAAATCGCACCCGCTATGGTGGCGGCATTGTGCTCCTGTACTCCCACCTGGAAAAAGTTTCCCGGAAATTCTTTGGCGAACATGTCGGTCTTCACCGACGTGGCAAGGTCGCAGTCAAAAACGGCAAACGGGTATTCCCTGTTTCCCGCGTTCGCCTTTGCAATGTCCAGAAGCGCTTTCCCGTAGGCACTGCGGTTATCAGTCTTCTCGTCCTTCTTGTAAACAACGGCCGCGCCTTTTTCCAGTTTTGGCGCAAAATGGAACTTTCTCTCTTTATAGCCCCTTTTCTCTCCCCTGAGTTTCCTGTATTTCTCAAGAGCGGGCGGCAGGCCAACTTCAGCCATAGCCTTGACATATGCCTGTTCGTCAAGCGTCTTCCCGTGGTAGCGGTAGTCGTTTTCCATGAAAGATACGCCTTTGCCGATAACGGTGTTCGCTATGATGCAGACCGGCTTATCCATGCTGACGGACTTGCGCAGGGTATCATACAGTTCCGTGAAGTTATGACCGTCCACTTCCAGCGTCTCCCAGCCGTCGGCCCGGTAATTGCCGGATATGCTGCACGGCATGATATCGCAGGTTTTTCCGCTTATCTGTATATTGTTATTGTCAATCACAACCGTTATGTTTTTCAAGCCGTACTTCGCCGCAAACCTCCTGGCTTCCGCCACCTGTCCCTTGGTGCTCTCCCCGTCGCTCATCAGCACAAAAACATGCGTGTCCCTTTTATGCAGCCTGTCGCCAAGCGCAAAGCCGCAGCCGGCAGAAAGGCCCTGTCCCAGATTGCCGCTGCTCCATTCCACGCCCGGAACGCTCCTGACAACATGGCCCTCAAAGATACTGCCGGAATAGCGGAAGGTCGCAACCGCCTCGTCCACGTTGAAAAAACCCAGCCTGCCCAGCACGGAAAAGACGCCGGGGGACGTATGTCCGTGGCTTACAACAATCTTGTCCCTTGACGGGTCGTCAACCCTGTCCGGAGCAACACTGGCATAAGAATAAACCGTAAGGTATATGTCCAGGGAGGACATTGACCCGCCCGGATGCCCCGAATTGGCAAGGGTTGTCATCGTCAGTATGTCGCCTTTGCACAGCTTGCTCAGTTCTTTCAGTTTCGCAATATCATTATCAGTTAACCTTTCCTTTTCAAATCTCCCCATTCTCTCTCCTCCCGTTGTTCCGCAAAATTGCTGATTGTAGTTTTCTATTATAGCACAAAAGAGGTTCAGTATATCGTCAGGATGTTTTGAGGGTGTGGATCTTGCGGAGGCCTTCTGCTATGACAAATCCGGCGAGAGCCACGAGAATGATGGCGATATTACCCAGGAGGAAGTTCTTGCTCCGGTAGAAACCCTGCGCCTGGTAGAGCAAGGCGGTGATTGTCGTGAGGAACATGAACAGAGCCGGCAGGAACGTTGCGAGTGAAACTTTCTTCCGCCACCTCAGGAGAAACATCCCTGCCACAAAAAGCGCTATGGCGGCCACCAGCTGGTTTGCGGCGCCGAAGACAGGCCATATCTTCTGCCAGTTGCCGAAGGCAAGCCAGCCGGCTATAAGAACGATGAAGAAGGTGGAAAAGTACCTGTTCCTGAATATCTTAACGTTCCAGCTCTCTCCAAATAACTCCTGTGAAATATACCGGGTAATCCTTGCGGAGGTATCAAGCGTGGTCAGGACAAACGCGTTTATCATGACAATCGCCAGCATCTTGCCCACATCAGGGTTAAGTATCCTTGAGATTACCTGTCCGTAGCCGGTTGCGAACGTGCCAATCCAGTTGCCCGTGGCCATCAATTCCGGGTAGTTGAACGACGAGCCGTCTTTCTTCCAGTAAAGCCCGGCGCACACGCACAACAGGGCCAGCACTGAAAGCACCCCCTCAGTCAGCATGCTGCCGTACCCTATCTTTTTCGCATCCTTCTCGCTCGTTATCTGTTTTGAGGTGGTCCCGCTGGCAACAAGGCTGTGAAAACCGCTTATTGCGCCGCAGGCGATGATAACAAACATCATGGGCCACAGAGTCCCCTTCTGCCCGGCAGCAGTAAAAGATATGTATGCCGGAGTGTTGATGGCAGGTCTTGAGGTGAAAAGCCCGGCATACCCCAGAACAAGTCCTGCAATCAATAGAAAAGAGGAGAGGTAATCCCTCGGCTGAAGGAGAAGGTTGACCGGCATGATGCTTGCGACAAACGAATATGCCACCAGTATGATAATCCAGAGTTTCAGGGGCTCCGCCACGGAAAAGGAAACAGGGTATCTGTTGCCGACCACAAAAAGGGAGGAAAGCAGTACAAGCGCCCCGATTGTGGCGTATATGTAATGGCAGTTGAACCGGTAAACAAGCAGCCCGAAGAGCATCGCTATCAGGATAAGCCCGAAGGTCGGGATGACAATCTCGGGCGCCTGAACGAAAGTATTTGCGGTAACGGAAACAAAGACCGCCACCACGAGTATGAGCGCAAGCCATATGAAAAGAGAGAAGAGTATCCTGCTCCTGCGCCCCATGACCGATTCGGTAATCTCCCCTATTGACCTGCCTTTATGTCGCATGCTTAAAACGAGGGCGGAGAAGTCGTGCATTCCACCCAGAAGGATGGAACCGAGGATTACCCAGAGAGCAGCAGGCAGCCATCCCCACAGCATGCAGGCGATGACAGGACCCAGTATGGGGCCGGCTCCGGCGATTGAGGCAAAGTGATGGCCGAACAGTATCGTCCAGTGGCGGGCAGGAACATAATCCACGCCGTCCTGCTTCTCCATCACCGGGGTCTTCCTGCCGGCGGAGATATCCCACATTCTTTCCATAAAACGACCGTAAAAACGGTATGCCACAATGAAAAGAACCAGTGAAAACACCACGATCAGCAGGGAATTCATCTCTTACCCCCTCTCTTGTACCAGTTTCAATTCATACACAGAGTGCGGCGGCAAGGAAGAGGCAACGAGGCGTATTTTAAAATACGTCGAGGCAGCCAATGACGCAGCCAACAAAACTATGTGTGTGAAGTCAAACTGGTATCACATTTTTTGAGAAGTATCTCCCATCTCCTGTCAACCTCCTGCTGGATGTTTTCAAGCAGTGCCTGGTTCTCGGGCTTGAAGAGATGGGCGAACCTTCTCTGCATCTTGAACCACTCTGCAACCGGCTTCTTCTCCTTCGGTTTGTAGGTCAATTTATACTTTCCTTCCACGACCTCGTAAAGGGGCCAGATGCATGTATCCGCAGCAACCCGGGAAATCTCCATCGTGAGTTCCGGCTCATGGGGCCAGCCCAGGCGGCACGGCGTAAGCACATCAATGAAGGTGAACCCGTCAAAAGAAATTGCCTTTTCCACCTTGTTCACAAGGTCATTCCACCTGCCTGGAATTGAGGTTGCAACGTAAGGGATGTTGTGCGCAACCATTATTGAAGCAACATCCTTGGGAAACTGTACCTTGCCGGGTATGACTTTGCCCAGGGGCGAGGTTGTGGTATGCGCCGCTTTGGGAGTTGCGGAAGAGCGCTGAATACCGGTGTTATGGACTACTATTCCATCAGCAATAAAGTTATGTTCATCCTCAACTCTTAAGTCAAGAGTAGGCTCCTCTCCCACCAATTTTAGACTTTTTACTTTTTCTACATCAAAATATTTATTTTCTATTAGGAAATTTTGGTACCTGTATTGATTCCTGTACTTTTCCAGATTCCATTTACCTCTTTTACTAAAACACACATATCCATATTTAACATCTTTCAGAAGTTCTCTATCTACGCATTTTGTTCCTTTTTCTTTACTCTGCCAGTGGATATCTCCAACTCTATAGTTTGTAATCTGCAGTAATAACTTAAGAGTTCTCAAAAGTTCAGAGCTCGCTGATACATAACGGCAACTATTTCCTGTCTTATATCCGTCAGACAGCATCAATCCGTCAATAAAACTCTCTCTTTCTTCTATTGGCAAAGTGAAGAGCCATCGTGGAATAGTCTTATTTTTTGCTCCTTTGCCAAAACCTAAAGAGTCAATAAATCTTGCCACATTTACAGAATTTATATAGATATAAACTTCATCTGTTCTGAAATTTCCGCCAAAAATTTTGTTATGAATGTCTATCAGGACTTCCCGCCCCTCGCTGTTTTCGGGTAAAGCAAAACCCACTTCTCCTTTCTCGTTCCTTACCCAGCCGTCTCCGACATACAAACCCAGATATTTCATTAAGTCAGGACTGGAATGCCCGGGTATATTAGTATCATTGAGTTTATTTACCTTATAGTCATCTGTGGTAACTCTTGTAAAACTGAACTCAGCAGTTCTCCCCGGATTTATGTTTTTTAAAACTACAACCTCATCTCCTGTCTTAACTTCGGATAGTGTTTTCCAGATAAAGTTATTTTTTCTTCCTCTTCCGTTTCTTTTCAAAATTAGAAAAGGATGGTTATCTGTGGCTTTTATTGAATGATGTAGAGTCTTAAGTTCATAAACAGGTTTTATTCCATTATCAAAAACACCGGTGCATTTTTTCAAAACTGGCTGATAGGTTTTTTGGTCAAAAGCATAAATCAGTTCTCCTTCCTTTATATCTGTTATTTTCTTAAGCCCTTCTTTGGTCATTATAAGAGATGACGTACTTAAGCAATTCATATAAGCCTGATTGTTGCAGCAGACGTAAAGCATCCTGTGTCCCCGCTCTGCCGCGCCTGAAAGTGACTGGAGCCCTATGTCGTACGTCCCGCCGTCGCCTCCAAATGCCACAAAAACCGCATCCTTGTCTATCTTCCCCTGCTTCTTCAATGCCCGGTAAGCCGCTTCCACGCCGCTCACTGTCGCCGCAACATTCTCAAAGGCTGAGTGTATCCACGGAACGTTCCATGCCGAATACGGGAAGATAGTGCTTGCCACCTCCAGGCAGCCAGTCGCATTCCCCACGATAACCGGTCTGTCTATGGCAAGCATGACAAGCCTCGCAACAATGCCCTCTCCGCAGCCGGCACACAGACGGTGGCCCGACAAGAATCCTTCTTCTCTTTTTGCAAGTTGTTTTATACTCGGCATTTGTAATACCTCCCGTTTAAAACCGTGCGATAAATCGCACCGCTACATTTATCCGACAAAAAACGCCGCTATTCCCTGACACCCACGTACTTCAAGGTATATTCTTTTTTGCCTGCTGCTGCGGATTTCAGAACTTCCTCAAACATACACCTTATGTCTTCAATCGTAACATCCCTGCCGCCAAGACCGTAGATATAGTTCTGGACAACCGGTTTTTTCCCTGGCAGGTCATAGAGGGCCGCGCATACCTCAGGATATAGCGGACCTGATACCGCACTCATGCCCTCAGCCCTGTCCATGACACCCAGCGCTTTTACGCCCGACAGTGCTTGCGCAAGCATCTCCGCAGGGAAGGGCCTGTAAACCCGCAGTTTCAAAAGCCCCACCTTCTTGCCTTCCGCGCGCATCATGTCAACGATATCTTTTGCGGTTCCCGCCGTGGAACCCATAACCACAATTGCAGCATCAGCATCCGCAAGTTTATATTCTTCAAAAAAGCCGTATTCCCTGCCGAATCTCTTACCGAACTCCGTGCCGATTTCCGGGATAACCCTCATCGCGTTGAACATCCCTTCCGCGGACTGCCTCTTGTGTTCAAAATAGTAGTCCTGGAGGTCAAGAGCGCCCAGGGTTATGGGCTTCCCTTCTTTCAGGCTCTTTGCAAGAGTTGCCCTGTCAGGAACTTCACCCACGAAACCCTGGACTTCTGCGTCGGAGAGCATCTCAAGCGTTTCAAGGCAGTGGCTGAGTATGAATCCGTCTGTTGTCGCCATGACGGGAAGTTTCACATCGGGATGTTCCGCTATTCTCACCGCTTGGATGATGTTGTCGTACGCCTCCTGCACGTTTTCCGAAAAAATCTGTATCCATCCGGAGTCCCTCGCTCCAAGGGTGTCCGAATGGTCGCAGTGTATGTTTATGGGGGACGAAAGCGTCCTGTTTACAACCGCCATGACGATGGGAAGCCGCAATCCCCCGGCGATATAAAGCATCTCCCACATCAGCGCGAGCCCCTGGGAAGAGGTGCCGGTCATCGCCCGCGCCCCGGCTGCGCTGGCGCCGATGCAGGCGCTCATGGCGCTGTGCTCGCTCTCCACCGCCACGAATTCCGTCTTCACAAGGCCGTCCGCAACGAACTGAGAAAATATCTGGACTATCTCGGTGGCAGGCGTTATGGGATAGGCGGCAACAACGTCAGGATTTATCTGTCGCATCGCTTCTGCAAATGCCTCGTTACCTGTTCTGGCTGCTTTCATTTTCCGCTCCCTTTACCCCGAACCGACGTTGTTTGTCGTTGCGAGCCGTATTGTGGCGTGGCAATCTCATGAGATTGCTTCGTCATTACATTCCTCGCAATGACAATCAAGGTGAGGGGTTTTGATTTTGCTCCTCAATCTGTTGCTTTCCAATCTTGTTTTTCAGTTTTCCAAGGTTGGCTTTCAGGTTTTCAAGATTGCCTATGATACTGTCTATCTTTTCCGCGCTTTCCTCAACATCCTTGACAAGGAACCGGTAGGAATCAAGCTCCGATTTCAACTCCGAGATTTCTATATCCTTCTGCGCCCTGTTCTTCTCGGAAACAGCGTAAAGTATTCCGAATGCAACCCACCCCGAGAGGACAAGGATAAGCACCGCCAATTTCACAATGGATTTTTTCATTTTTCTGCCTCCTGTTCATTGACCATCTTTATCGCATCCTTCGGGCATTCGTAAGCGCAGATTCCGCAGCCCTTGCAATAGTCATAGTCAAACGCCTCAAATTTCCCGGTTTCGGCATTTACCTTCACGGCGCTGTCAGGACAGGAAACCCAGCAAAAGAAGCAGTGGATGCATTTCTCCGGGATATGAACAGGCCTGTCGGTACGCCAGTTGCCTGTTTTGAACTTGAGAGAGGACCCGCCTTCAAGGACATCGCCTTCGGGAAGTTCCTTCCATGTCGCTTTTTTCTCTTCCATTGTTACACTCCTTTACCCCGAACTCTTTCTTGCTACGCCCTCAAAGTGAGGGGTTTTGTTTTTCAAGTTTTTCAAACACCCTTAACTTCTTGATAGGCCCGCTTGATAGCCGCAAGATTGCCCTCCACTATCTCGGGCCTGTTCCTGAACTTCTTTTCAAGTTTCGTTTTTGTATCTTCCAGCAGGTCGTCAATTCCCAGTATTCTTGTTACCTTAACAAGCGCTCCTATCATCGGAGTATTGGGTATGTTCTTGCCTATTGTCTCCGTGGCTATGGCAGAGGCATCAACCGTGCAGACCCTCCCCCTGTAATTCAACTGTTTCTTTATCTCCTCTGAGGCAAGCGGCGTATTGACGATCAGGACTCCCTTTTCCGGGTCAAGCCCCTTTGTAACATCCACCTGCCCGACGAGCGTAACGTCAAGAACCAGGACAACGTCGGGATTTTCAATGCCGGAATGCAGCCGTATGGGGTCGGAACTTATCCTGTTAAAGGACTGCACCGGCGCGCCCATCCTCTCGGGTCCGTATTCGGGAAATGCCTGTATGTACTTGCCGGTGGACAGCGCCGCATCTCCGAAAAGAAGGGCAGCTGTCTTTGCGCCCTGCCCGCCCCTTCCATGCCATCTTATCTCAAAAATCCTGTTAGCCATTATTTCTCCTTTTGGATTTATAGAAAAGCATAAAAAGTCTGATTGTCACAATCTCCAGGACCGCAAAGAAGCAGAAGATTGCGGATAGAACAAAAAAATCCTTCTTATTATACACCTTCATAAGAAAAAGGGCAAAAAACCACAAGGGGATTACCAGAAGCCCCAGCCTGACGATATCAGCAAGGTTTCCCCTGGCGAAAGCCATGCTCTTCCTGACCGCCGGCAACAGAGGGCTGTCCTCAACGATAATAACGAGCGGGGTGAAAAGCGTCAGCATGATAAGGTATATGGGAAAAGATATCCACAGAACGGTGAATCCCGTGATGAACCCTGCCGCGGCAAGGGAGGAGTCTTTGACAATTTCAATCATGCTCAAACAGAAGGCGGCTATGAACAGGCCGGCTGCGGTGACAAGCAACTTGTAATACAGCGTCCTGCCAAAAAAATATCCTCCCTTTGCAAACATGTCCTTCATGTCAAGTTTCCCGTCAAAAAGGGATTGTTTGATACCGTAGTACACGGCCACGGTTATGTAGTTTTCAAGAATTATGAAGAACAACTGCAGAACGAGCATATAACCCTGGGAAAGTTGCAGGGAGAGCATGATATAAGAAACTGCCAGGTAAACAAGGACGAAAAGAGAGAGAAGAAACTCCCTGCGCCTGAAGACAACCCCCTCTTTTATGACTGCTTTCAGTAACGTGTTCATCATTCTTCCCTAACCCCGAATCCTGACCCCGGGCCTAATTTCTTTATATAATCCACGACCCATTGCACCGCTTTCTCAGCATCCACCTCAACGAACCTGTTTTCTTTCCTTATCTTGACCTCCACATTCCTTTTTTCCACAAATTTCTTGCCGACGACAACCCACAGGGGGATACCCACAAGGTCCGCATCCGAGAACTTGAACCCGACGCTACCCTCCCTGTCGTCAAGAAGCGCCTCAACGTTCTCTCTCACCAGTCCGTCATGAATCTTCTCCGCGGTTGATCGCAGGACATCATCCCCTGCATTGACGGGTATGACAAGTGTGCTGAAAGGCGCTATGGAAAGCGGCCATATAATCCCTTTTTCGTCATTGTTTCCTTCAACTGCCGCAGCGACTATCCTGCTCACGCCTATCCCGTAACAGCCCATAACCGCAGGTTTTTCCCTGCCGTCCCTGTCAACAAAGAAAGCCTTCATCGCCTCGCTGTACTGGGTGCCCAGTTTAAAAAGGTGTCCGACCTCCAGTTCCGGGCACTCCCCCTTCGCGACAAACTCTTCTGAAAATTTCCCGCCTATAATCCCGGAGTCCGCCTGCCGGATGGAAAAGACAAGGCCGCTCCTGTTAAATATGTTCTCATAGGCCTGTTTCATCCTGAGGTACATTTCATCAAGTCCCTTCTCGTCAAGGTCAAAACTGTACGCGTCCTTCATCAGAAACTCCCTCGCCCTCACAATGCCGAACCTCGGTCTCATCTCGTCCCGGAACTTTGTCTGTATCTGGTAAAGCGTCAGGGGCAGCTGCTTCCATGAATTTACATATCTCCTGAAAATGTCGGTAATCACCTCTTCGTGAGTGGGTCCGAAAACCATGAGCCGTTTGTGCCTGTCGGTGAACCGTATCATCTCGTCTCCCATCTTCTCCAGCCGTCCGCTCTCCTTCCACAGGACCGCCGGCTGCAAAGCGGGCATAAGCAGTTCAACCGCACCGGCCTTGTTCATCTCGTCCCTTACAATGCCCTCAACCTTCCTCAAAACGTTGTAGCCGGCAGGCAGATAGGTGTAAACGCCCGAGGACGTCTTGTCCACCAACCCTGCCCTGAACATCAGTTTATGGCTTATCGTCTCGGCATCCCTGGGGGCCTCCTTTGAGGTCGGCATGAAATATCTGCTCCATCTCATTTTTTGAATCTCCTTTTTTAGAAACAGTGCGATGAATCGCACCGCTACAATCTCAATTCCCCTTATGATACATCGCAACCCTGAACATTTCAAGAAAAACGTGTTTTTTACACAAGAATGAAGTTATGCGATAAAATAGAAAAGTCAGGAGGAACGTTTATGAACATCAGATACCGGCATACGCAGACCGGCTGGCTCATGATATACGTATTCTCGTTCATCATTGTCGGCTGCCTGCTGATTTATAAGGGATATAATGCTGACCTGCTTTCTCTTTTCATCATAATGTCAATCTGCCTTGCCCTGTTTTACAGTCTGACCGTAACCATAGGCGAGAATCTCCTGGAAATCCGCTTCGGGATAGGACTCATAAGGAAAAGGTTCCTGCTGAAAGATATGACCGGGTGCCGTGCCGTGAAGAACCGCTGGTACTACGGCTGGGGCATTCACTATACGCCGGAGGGCTGGCTTTATAACGTTTCCGGTTTTGACGCGGTTGAGGTCACCACAAAATCAGGAAAAAAATACCGCATCGGCACCGATGTCCCCACGGAACTTGAACATGCCATCCGTTCCTCTCTCAGACTGCCTTGAATTCATTGAAAATGCCCGGAGGACTCTGAGGAAATTCTGACGAAGGGCAAGAAGCAGCCAACCGTAACGAGAACCAGGGATTTCAGAAAATTTTGCCGGGGTTAAGGATATTCTTCGGGTCAAAAACCCTCTTTATCTCCTTCATCATCCGTAAAGCGGGTTCATCGGTGAACAGACCGAGGTACTCCTTCTTTGCCAGCCCTATGCCGTGTTCGCCGGAGACCTTTCCGCCCCGCTTCTTTGCATCCAGGTGTATCTCCCTGCGGACTTCCGGATAAATTTCCTTCCAGCCGGAGATTTCTTTCCCTTCCCTGTCGGTCTTCATGATGTGGGTATGCAGGTTTCCGTCTGCGGCATGTCCGTAGGTGGGAAGCCACATGCTATATCTTTCCGAGAGTTCCTCCACGTACCGTATATGCTCTTCCATCCGGCTCCGCGGAAGTACGATATCAAGTATCTCAACCGTCCTTGACTTCAGCGCCTCATAGACAAGGCTCCTTATCGCAAGAATCTCCTCCTGTTTCTCCTGTGCCTGCGCAACGAAAACGTCTATGGCGTTGTGTTTCATTGAAATTTCCGAAATCCTTTCGCTTGTTGAGAGAAGTTCGTTTTCCTCCCCCTCAAGAATTATCATGAGAAAGAACTCTCCCTGTCGCACGGGCCAGTCCTTTCCCAGGTAATCTTCTGAAACGGAGATCACCTGCCGGCCGATGAATTCAAGGGCAAGGGGAAGCACCCCTGACACGAGCATGCTGGGGACGGACCTGAAAGCATCAAAGATGCTGTCAAAAGGGATAATCAGCGTCAAGGTTGAGGCAGGCGCAGGCATCATGGAAAGGGTTGCCTTCGTGATAACCCCGAGAGTCCCCTCGGACCCGATCATGAGATGCATGAGGCTGTATCCTGAACTGTCCTTGAGTATCCTGCCGCCCAGGATTGTAATGCTGCCGTCAGGCAAGACCACCTCCAGCGCCCTCGCGAAGTTTCTCACCGTGCCGTATTTCACCGCGCGGGAGCCGCCGGCATTGGTTGCAATGACCCCGCCAACCGTCGCACTCTCCTCCCCGGGATGCGGGGGGAAAAACAGTTTATGTCCCTTTATGGCCGCGTAAAAGTCCCTGAGGGAAACCCCTGCCTCCATCTCGGCCATGAGGTTTCCAGTATCAATATCAAC
>Ga0209610_1001043_pt1 | contig 14483 bp, 9 predicted proteins | sample LakKivw275mmetaG_FD_184137 | JGI IMG/M metagenome (GOLD analysis project Ga0209610, IMG submission 184137) | Anoxic lake water microbial communities from Lake Kivu, Rwanda to study Microbial Dark Matter (Phase II) - Lake Kivu water 275m metaG... | ecosystem: Environmental > Aquatic > Freshwater >...
GGTAGTAATGTCCGGAGATGGCCCGATACTTGTTATTGCAGGGGCCGGAAGTGGCAAAACAAGGGTTGTTACATACAGGGTTGCAAGACTTTTAGAAAAGGGTCTATCCCCGAACAGCATACTGCTGCTCACCTTCACAAACAAAGCGGCCCGTGAGATGCTCCACAGGGTTGAGCATCTCTTAAAGATAGACACACGATACATGTGGGGCGGGACATTCCACCACATAGGTAATATGATTTTGAGACAGCACAGCGACCTTGTCGGTTTTAAGAGAAACTTCTCAATCCTCGACAATGAAGATGCCAAGGATCTCATTGAATCGGTGATTAAGGAGTCAAAGATAGATAGAAAGGCAAGAAGATTCCCGAAAGGTGCAATATTGAAAGAGTTATTCAGCTACTCGATAAACACAATGAAGGACCTTGAGGAATCCATGAAAGAAAGGGCACCCTATTTCTTCGATATTATTGACGAGATTTCAGCAGTCCAGAAACAATACATGGAAAAGAAGGTAGCAACAAATGTAATGGATTTTGATGACCTGCTCTATTACTGGCACAAAATACTTGCAGAACATGAGGAATTGAGAAAATTTTACGCAGTAACCTTTTCCCATATCCTGGTGGATGAATACCAGGATACAAACAAGATACAGGCAGAGATTGTTGATTTTGTAGGCCTTATAAACAGAAATGTGATGGTGGTGGGTGATGATGCACAGAGCATTTATTCCTTCCGGGGGGCAAACTTCCAGAATATCCTAAATTTTCCAAAAAAATACGAGGAGACGAATATATTCAAACTTGAGACAAACTACAGAAGCACACCTGAAATATTAGAGCTTGCAAATAACTCTATATCCAAAAACAAAGAACAATTCTTAAAGGTACTAAGGAGTATCAAAAAAAGCGGAGATGTTCCAGTTATTGCACCCTCAAGGGATGTAATGCAACAGGCAGAATTTGTAGCCCAGAGGGTTTTAGAGTTGAGGGATGAAGGCATACCCCTTAACCATATAGCAATTCTCTATAGGGCCCACTACCACTGTATGGAGTTGCAGATGGAGTTTACCCGCAGGGACATACCATTCGAGATAAGGAGCGGACTCCGTTTTTTTGAACAGGCCCACATAAAAGATGTGGTTGCCTTCCTGAGGGTGATGGTGAATCCCTACGATGAAATCTCATGGAAAAGGATGCTGAAGTTATTTCCGAGGATTGGGAAGAGAACAGCAGAACATATTTACGAGTACATAAAAACATACAGCAACCCTGTTGATTTATTCACCTCAAAGAAGATAGCCGATGCATTTAAAAACATACACAAAGAGAATATCGAGATATGGTCAAAATTATTTAGTGAACTCACAAGTTTACAGGCACAGGAAGCACCATCCGATATGATTTCTGCAGTATTGAAACACGGTTACACAGAATATCTGAAGTATAACTACCCAAACTATGATGCAAGACTCGAAGACATCGGCCAGCTGATGAACTTCTCCACACAATACAGCTCATTGGAAACCTTTTTAAGCGAATTATCCCTGATGAGCGGCATTAGCGGGGAAGAGATTGTTGCGGCTGACAGGGAGGATGAAAGGGTTATCCTGAGCACGATACACCAGGCAAAAGGGCTTGAGTGGAAGGTAGTATTTTTAATATGGTGTGCTGAAGGGAGATTCCCAAATCCAAAGTCCATAGAAGAGGGCGGGCTTGAAGAGGAGAGAAGGTTATTCTATGTTGCAACAACCCGTGCGATGGATGAACTGTATTTGTGTTATCCACTACTAACCTTTGACAAGCAGGTGGGTCACGTTATACTTAAACCTTCAAGATTCATTGCTGAACTTAAACACACCAACTACGAAGAGTGGCAGGTTTCTGATTATTGAGACTAAAGACAGGGTTCGAGGGGTCAAGGATTCGAGGATTTGTATCCTTGAACCCTTTTTGTTTAATTGATAAACACCCTCTTATATTTGTTCATATCCTCAAGCGCTTTCCCACCACCAAGAGTAACCGATATTAGGGGGTCGTCCGCCCGATGAACCTTTATACCTGTCTCTGCCTCTATCCTCTGGTCAAGCCCGTTGAGGAGGGCACCACCGCCTGTCAGTGTCATACCTGATTCGCTCAAATCTGAAACAAACTCGGGGGGCAGCTTCTCCAGCGCCCTCATTATGGAATCTATTATTGCAGATACCGGTTCTTCTATTGCTTCTCTGATTTCATCCTTCGTTATCTTTATAGTCTTCGGTATACCGGTTACCAGGTCCTTCCCCACGATACTTATATAATCATTCCGGGAGTCGTCTGGATACACAGAGGCACCTTCTATCTTGATCTTTTCTGCTGCAATTATTCCGATAGCCATCTGGTATTTCTTTTGCAGGTATCTCACTATGGATTCATCCATCTCATCACCTGCAACCCTCAGGGATTCACTATATGCGATTGCAGAAAGACTGATGATTGCAACCTCTGTTGTTCCTCCCCCTATGTCTACAACCATGTTTCCCCTTGGAAGTTCTATGGGCAATTCTGCACCGATTGCAGCGGCCATCGGTTCCTCTATAAGATATACCTCTCTTATACCCACCTGAAAGCATGCATCTATCACTGCCTTCTTCTCAACCTGTGTAATCCCTGAGGGCACCCCGACAACCATCTTCGGATTCGAAACCTTTCTGTCCCTTTTAACGAGTGATAAAAAATGCTTTATCATTGCCTTTGTTACATCAAAATCTGCAATTACCCCATCCTTCAGTGGTCTTATTGCACTTATGTTCGGAGGCGTTCTCCCGATGTATTCTTTTGCCTCTTTTCCAACTGCAATGAGCTTTCCGGTATTGGTCTCAATGGCCACCACCGATGGTTCATTAAGGATGATGCCCTCACCCTTCATGTATATCAGTGTATTTGCAGTGCCAAGGTCCATAGCAAAATGTGTGGATAAAAAACTGAATAATCTCTTTAAAAAACCCATGCACCCTCCTTTACAGTTCACTTATTTTATTTTCTCTTCTGCCTTATCCAAAAGTTCCCAGAGGCTCTTACCATCCTCCGGAAAACTTGACATCCCTGATTCTATAGTAGCGCTACCGTCTAACGCCTTATCCTCTGATATACCCTTACTGATTGTGTAATTCAAAATCTTCAGAACATTCTTGATTTCCACCATTTCGCTACCCCTGAATAGCACAAAGAAATGGCCGCCCCCTTTCCTTGCGATGAGGGCATTATTACCCACACAATACCTGATAATCTGAAAGACCTTTTTTAAAAGACTGTTCGTAAATTCATACCCCATTCTCTTATTATACACTTTGAGGTCAGATAGTTTAATTGATAAGAGGGAAAATCTGTCACCCTTTTTAATCATCTTTTCCACTATCCCGAGAAAACTCGGAAATTGGATAGAACCGGTGACAGGCTCAAAATCTTTTAATTTCTCGAGATTCTCCTTCATCCACAGGAACGTATAATAAAGGGATAAGAAGGTAGAAATATCCCTCAAAATTCCTATAGACTGTTCCTTCAAACGGAGATCTGATAACGAAACAAAACCAACGGCTCCAAGGGGTACATCTCCTGTTATGAGTGGAAATCCAAAGAACTGTCTTGCCTTTATCGCTTCCCCCTGGAAGAACAGGGGCTTCTCCCTTAAGTATCCACTATTGTAAGGGAGTAAGAGTTCTCTTCCTCCTTCCATCACTATGGAAGCAATGCTATTTCCCGGGGGGCATTCCTTCATTATATATTCATCACCGCTGATTCCATATACTTCATGGACAAACATCCTGCCGTTTCTCTCCATGCCTACAAAACAAAAATCTGCACCCGAAAGATTCAGTGCCTCTTTAAATATCTCATTAATTGAGACCTTCGACAGATTGAGCTCATTGAAAAGATTTATCATTCTTCTTTCAACATATAGCTCTTCATTCTTTTCGTCTATTTCCTGGTATCTCTTCTCCCTTTCAATCTCCTGATGAATCACAGTAGCAAAATTTCCAAGGATCTTCTTTTCCTTATCCGTAAATACCCACTTCCTCTTGCTGTCAACAACAATTACACCATCACCCTCCATGGGGTATCCCATGAAGGACTTAATTCCCTCAGTAGTTCCATAATAACCGAGTGTATCCTCCTCTTTGTCAAAATTAGGTATGATAAGGGGTTCATTATGTTTTATCACCCATCCAGGGAGTGTCCCTTCAATCGGTATACCTCTACTCTTATCAAAACTATTTGCGAATGTCACAGAAGAAAGACATTTCAGGTTCTCACCATCCTTTACAAATAGAGCAACCGTAAATGCCTCATAAATATTGAAGATGAGTTGTGAAAAGCTATCTACCATGCCCATAAGGAATTATGTCACCATCTCTTTGTAGCTGTCAAGGTTACTTAAGCATTATACTCTTCAAATTGTATTATACTATTATTAATTCCAGACCTTTCAAGTATCCTGCACATGTTACATTTTTCTCCGTACGAAGGATAGCCGCAGTTTATACAGTAATTGGTTTCTCTTTCTCCTTCTTTCACCATCTTTAAATAACCCTTCATAAACTGGATTTTAGTCCCCGGGGAGGATTCCTCCAGCTTGTTGAGGATACTTTTATACACAAGGGATTTTGCATCTACAGAGAATGGACACTCCTCGTATATGTAATCTATCTTGCAAAGAATTGCATACGCCGCCATCTCCCTCTCCGAACATAAAAACAGCGGCTTTACCTTTTTCGAGAGATGCCCTTCCCTTCCCTTAAGTTCTATATTCTTCTTCCACAGGTATTCTTCCTTCCAGTACAGGAGATTCCCAAGGAGCGCAGAGGCTTCATCATCGAGGTTATGCCCCGTTACAAGGACATTATAGCCTCTGTCCATACATACCCTGTTCATTACGTAGCGTTTAATCATGCCACAGGCAGAACAGGGTGGCCTTCTGATGCTCTTTGCAAACTCATCTATGCCTCTTTTGAGAACATCACGGACATGAAATGTATAAACCTTTCTTCCCACTGTATCAGCCATGAGTTTTACCTTCTTAAAAGAGATATCAGAATAGTTATCTATGCCCAGGTCAATGTAAATACCGTCAGCGCCATAACCTGATTTGTTCATCATATACCAGAGGGAAAGGCTGTCCTTGCCGCCTGATACAGCAACGACCGGTATGTCTCCCTTTTCAATCAAATGATATTTCTGTATGGTGTCAAAGACCCTTTTTTCTAAAAAGGCGATGAAGTCTTCAGTGCAAAGGGCAGTATTGTAAGCCTTCAAGCTGATACTTGCGGTCTCTCCACAAACCCTGCATTTCATCCGCCTGATACCACCCTTATCAGCTTTACCTCATCATCTATCCCCAATCTATAATCCTCTGTAACAAGCCTGTCATTTACAATCACAAGGTGGGTCTCTCTGCTCAGAGAAAGTTGCTCAAGCAACTTTGAAACTGTCATCGGTTTTTGAAACTCATGTACCTTACTATCCAGTTCAACTTTCATTGGTATTAGATAGCACAATGGGGGGATGTTGTCAAAAGGTAGGAAAGACTGTCAGCGCTTAGCTATCAGCTGTCAGCCAGAGATAAAGCAAAACCACTGAATGATTATCTTTATTTTTTAAACTCTACGGTCTCTTTTTCTACTTCGGGGTAGAACTCATCAATCGTTTTCTGGACTTCAATTGTCTTCTTAAGAGACATGGCGACTTTACAGTAATGCTTTGTATCATCGAGGGTGAGCACCCTTTTCTTTCTGTCTTTAAGCCATTTACTTAATACCTGATAGCCGCCTATCTGGTACTGCCATACCTTTTCCGGAATCCCTTCAAAATACTGGGTATCGTTGATATAAATCCTACCTTCTTTACTATCATAGTTTACTTTCTCGACCTTATCGTTTCCTTTTCCCTGATACTTCACAGCAGGATAATTAAGCTCCTGAGTCTTAAGGAGATGGAGGTCAACGAGTTTCTTCCCATATCCGGCCATCTTGCCGAATAGTTTATAATCCCCGGTAAAGGGAATCCTCGGGAAATCAATCTTTAAGAACTCTCCATATTTTGTGCGGTAGATATTCGAATCAAGGATGGCATAGATGTAATAGAAAATCTCCTCCGGTGCGGGTGCGTGCTTATAACGGTCTGTCAACTTCTCAATCACTTGCGGGGAAAGGTTCGGCTTCTTTACGGTGTATTCTGCCTTCGGTTCAAAGAGCATCATGGCGCTCCCGAAAGACCTCTTCTTATTTGGGTTGCCCGTCTCTTTTCTGTCTGTGTCGGGGTAAAGGTAGAGGGGAAAAGTATAAGTCTGGCCACCACTATAATGAATATCAGTAACAAAATTAGTTAAAAAAACATGTGAAAAAACAACATATTTTGATTCTGATCGAATTGTTACCAGTCCTAAGTTTTCATTAAAAAAATTCTTCATCAAATCCCATCTATCACAGCCTCTATCAATTAAATCCGGCAAGTAACAAATACTTCTAATATCAAATGGACGGTAAGAGTAATGTCTAACATAATTACCCCATTCAAGTGTCTTTACAGCTTCTCTTGCAATTTTCAGTCTCCAGTCTCTTGTATCTTTTAAATCCAATCCTTGCCTTACCAGTTCATCCGGTAAATCACCGGTAAACATCCGCATCCTTTGTTTCACTTCCTCTTTTGTAAAACCAACTACAAAATTGTCCCTGTGTGTCTTTACGCCGCTGGAAAACTTGTTGAATATCTCAGGGACAGACCAGAATTTTTCATATTCTGCCTGTAATGAAAAATCCTTTTCTACAAAGAAATAGTAAGGATCTGATGGGGATAACTCTTTCCATTTTGTTAACTTTAAGTCGTTTTTGTCTAAATATTCATACTTCTTTTCTCTGAGCCCAAAGATATCCTGATAGAAAACCCTTCCCAAACCTTTTTTGGGTTTTCCTTTGATAAATAAGACAATCGAAACCCCCTGCATAATATCGAATACATTTTCGTCCTTACTCCCGTCGGGAGATTTCTCACCTATACGGCTATTGCCATGAAGGTTTAAAATGTAAATCTCGTTGAAGCTTTTCAGTAATTCTTTTCGCATACCGCGGTGGATGAGGCCGGAAAGATAAGAATTATTCGTAATCATTCCGATAAGACCCTCTCCTGCCTGATCTATCTTCCAGTGGGCGAATCGAATAAACTTTATATAGTCATCAGAGAGGGGCTGGATATTCTTCTCATCACGGACACCTTCCTTATAGAGGCCCATCTCCTTTTCAATAAAATCAGACTTGTTAACGGAACTCACCGAATACGGCGGATTGCCGAGGATAACGAGGATAGGTTTTTCCTTTTTAACCTTCCCTGCCAGATGGGATTCCTCGGATAAGGATGCCATGCCGGGCAGTTGCGTCTCCGGCAGTTCTTCCATCTCAAGGGTATTGGTGAGATAAAGCTTGAACCGGTCGTCTTTCTTCAGTTGATAGCCAAGCTCTTCCAGTAAGAATGACATCTTCAGGTGGCCTACCGCATAGGGCGCCATCATCAGCTCAAAGGCATAGAAGTTGTTGAGGATGTGCTCTTTTATAAAACCCTCTTTCTTACCCTCTCCATATCTGGAGGTAAACTCCTCAACTGCCACTTTACTTGCCTCAGCAAGGAAGGTAAGCGTCCCTGCAGCAGGGTCAAGGACAGTCACGCTCCCGCTTGCAAACCCGTCTGCTTTTTTGAAATGCTCTTTTAATATGGCATGGAGGGAACGGACAATGTAGGAGACTACAGGCTCAGGGGTATAGTAGACCCCTCTCCTCTCCCTTGTTTTAGGGTCATATTCGGCAAGAAAGGTCTCATAGAAATGTACGATCGGATCTTTCCCTTTACCTTCATGGAAGTATTTACGGAGGATCGCATTCACATCTGCAACAGCCAGGACCTCAGAGATATCATCAATGGTCCATTCCATTTGCTGTGGTACATCACCAAGGGAGATGAAACTGAAGATCTCCCTCAAGATGCCGATTGTTTGAGGGATCTTATCGTATGCAAGCTTCCTATTAAACGTATTTTCCGAGCGTGTTCTTGCAGCAAATAGCCCATATGTGATGGTCTGGGAATAGAGGTCGGCAAAATCCTTCTTTGAAAGGTCATTTATCAAATACTGTTTGAAAGCCTCATAGAAACCCAATATATAACCACTTTTCGACTTTTCTTCTTCTACTAACTGTTCAGCAACGACCTCGTCTCTTAAAAACCGCGTCCTTTTCGCCAGTTCTATAGCAAGGGCCTTTGCGTCGTACACCTTCGGAAGGGAAAAGGCAAAGAACTTTTCAAGTAACTTATAAAATTCATCTTCCTTTTCAACCGGCGGGGTCATCTTAAGCTTTTGCACAATATAAGCTCTACCGATAAGCGCCTTATCTGTCATGACACCATTTCTGTATAGTCTAAACTCAAAAAAGTTCGTGAGTATCACATTCGGGAAGGTATGGAGGTAACGTTTTAGCTGGTCTGTTGTCTCTATCTGGTCCAGATTATCAACTGTCGGGGCTTTTGCCTCGATATATCCTACGAGATGTTCTTTTCCGTCCCATAGCCTGAAATCAGGGTTTCCTGCTTCGGTCTTCTTTGGAAGCGTAGTTACATGGACATTATGTTTGCCGATTGATTTTGCATATTCCTGCAACAATCCTTCGAGGGTCGAGTAGAAACTCTGTTCTGTTGCATCCCCATGGTTGGCAACATCAAGTATCCTTTTTAAATATGCCTTGAGCACCCCACTTCCCCCTTCTTCTCTTGATTATTACATTTTTTGAAAATTTGCAAACTATTTCTGTAGTTTTGTCATCTTAAAGATAAAAGTGGACACCCCTTTGAAGAGACAATATTAATAACCCATTCAAAACATATGCAAGATAACTGTGTTATGGCCTGAAGAACTTTTCCCGATTCGCGACTTCGAGCACGCTTTGGGTCCCCGCTTTGACACAGCAGAACGTCCCGAAGGGCAATGGGTGCTGTTTGAGGAGGAACGACTAGTTCACCCATTAAGAGATGCCGGGGCATTAGCGGGTAAAGCGAGCGCAGCCGAGCAGAGAGGGAAAGAGTGTTCAGGCCACACCTTAATCTACTTTTTGCTTCATTAAATCAAAAGGTGTCCACTTTTAACTTTTAGCTAACAACTATTTCTATAGCTTAAAGAGGAAACTCAACAAATTAAAGATAATTGATTTTGCGGAAATAGTGATTATATTAACCTTAGCAGTTAGCTCTCAGCAATTAGCCTTTAAATGCAAAATAATTCTTTTCAAGCTGTTAGCTAAAAGCTGATTGCTGAACGTTTAAAAGAGGTGAACATATGAACTGGGATAAATTAACCATCAAGGCTCAGGAAGCTATCTCTGATGCCCAGAAAAAGGCTGAATCGTACGGCCATCAGATGATAGAAAATGAGCATCTTTTATATACGCTAATATCTCAGAAAGATGGGATTGTAAAACCCATACTGGATAAGTTAGGGGCAAATGCCGGTAATATCATAAACGACCTGGAAAAGGAACTGAAGAAGATACCCCGTGTGGAAGGCGGTACCCAGGTCTATATCTCTCCACGATTAAAACAGGCGATGGACATAGCCTTTAACGAAGCAGACAGGCTAAAGGACGAGTACGTCAGTACCGAGCACCTCCTTATAGGAGTGACAGATGTCAAGGATGGTCCGGCATTCAACATATTAAAAAGGCAGGGTGTAACAAAGGACCAGATATACAACGTATTAAAGGACATAAGAGGCACCCAGAGGGTGAAAGACCAGGCGCCAGAGGATAAATACCAGGCCCTACAGAGGTACTGCAGGGATTTAACAGAGGAGGCAAGAAAGGGAAAGCTCGACCCGGTTATCGGCAGAGATGAAGAGGTGAGAAGGGTAATGCAGGTACTATCCCGCAGAACAAAGAATAACCCTGTTGTCATAGGTGAACCCGGTGTTGGAAAGACAGCCATAGTCGAAGGGCTCGCCCAGCGAATAGTGAGCGGTGATATACCGGAAACACTAAAAAACAAGAGGGTCCTTGCACTTGACCTCGGTGCAATGCTGGCAGGGGCAAAATACAGAGGGGAATTTGAGGATAGGTTAAAGGCTGTCTTAAAGGAGATTGATGAGGCTTCAGGTACTGTCATCCTCTTTATAGACGAGCTCCATACAATCGTCGGGGCAGGCAGTGCACAGGGTGCAATCGATGCCTCAAATATGCTAAAGCCTGCACTTGCACGAGGAGAACTCCGCTGTATTGGCGCCACGACCCTCGATGAGTACAGGAAATATGTGGAAAAGGATGCTGCCCTCGAAAGAAGGTTCCAGCCTGTCTATGTGGGAGAGCCATCAGTAGAAGAAACCATTGCAATCCTCAGGGGCTTGAAAGAAAGATATGAACTCCATCACGGTGTGAGGATAAAGGACTCTGCCCTTATTGCGGCTGCAACCCTTTCTCACCGTTACATAACAGACAGGTTCCTGCCTGACAAGGCAATAGACCTGATTGACGAATCTGCCTCAAGGCTCAGGATGGAGATAGATAGCGTGCCCACCGAGATTGACGAAATAGAGAGAAAAATCATACAGGTACAGATTGAGATTGAGGCGCTGAAAAAGGAAAAGGATGAGGCATCAAAGGAAATAAGAAAAAAACATGAAACGGAATTAAAAGAGCTGAAGGCAGAGGTGAATGAGAAGAGACAGCACTGGGGAAAAGAGAAGAAGCTGATAATGGGTATTGGAGAAATCAAAGAGAGGATTGACAGGGCAAGGACTGAGGCAGAAGATCTCGAGCGAAAGGGTGATTTTGAAAAGGTCGCCGAGATACGCTACGGCGTCATATCAGGACTGGAAAAGGAATTAAAAGAAAGGAACAAGGAACTTATTGAACTGCAAAAACACAGGAAGATGCTGAAGGAAGAGGTCGATGAGGAGGACATTGCAAAGGTCGTCTCCAAGTGGACAGGCATACCTGTTTCAAAGATGCTTGAAGGGGAGATGGAGAAGCTTGTGCACATGGAAGACAGGATTCATAAAAGGGTCATCGGCCAGGACGAAGCGATTGAAGCAGTTTCCAATACAATAAGAAGGGCAAGGGCGGGGCTTCAGGACCCGAACAGACCTCTCGGTTCTTTTCTCTTTTTAGGTCCTACCGGTGTTGGCAAAACAGAGCTTGCACGTGCCCTCGCAGAATTCCTCTTTGATGACGAGCAGGCGATTGTGAGGGTTGATATGAGTGAGTTTATGGAGAAGCATTCTGTTTCCCGTTTGATTGGCGCACCTCCGGGTTATGTCGGCTATGAGGAGGGCGGGTATCTTACCGAGGCGGTGAGGAGAAGACCATACTCGATCATCCTCCTTGATGAGGTGGAAAAGGCACATCCCGAGGTATTCAACGTACTTTTACAGGTTCTCGACGACGGCAGGCTCACGGACGGTCAGGGCAGAACGGTAGATTTCAAAAATACCGTGATAATTATGACATCCAATATCGGAAGCCAGTGGATAACAGAACTTGCAGGGAAGGATTATGAAGAGATGAAACGAAGGGTAATGGAGGCGGTAAAAGTCCACTTCAAACCGGAGTTTCTGAACAGGATTGATGAGATGATTATCTTCAGGTCCCTCTCTGTGGAAGATATTGAGAGAATTGCCGAGTTACAGCTCTCATATATGTCGAAGAGGGTCGAGGAGAAAGGGATTACACTTGTATATACCGAGAAGTTAAAAGCAATGATTGCAAAAGAGGGTTATGACCCGGTCTATGGTGCGAGACCGCTTAAGAGACTTATACAGAAAAAATTGCAGGATGCCCTTGCCATGTTAATACTGAAAGGCGAGGTCAAAGAGGGCGCTACCATAACAATAGACGCTGATAACAAGGGGAAGGTGGTGTTTCAGTAATTCGAGGGTTCCAGGATTCAAGGGGTCGAGGATTCGAGTGATTTTAATACCCTTGGCCCCTTGAACCCTTGGCTCCTCGACCCCTGCTTTTTGCGCTGTTCCTATAAGTTTCTCTTGACAAATTAACGCAGTTACTGCTATAAAATCCAATCACTGTAGGCGCGTAGCTCAGTGGGAGAGCGCTACCTCGACGCGGTAGAGGCCACGGGTTCAATACCCGTCGCGCCTACCATTAAAATCAGTGAATAGTAGTCAGTTAAAAACCTGTTCACTGTTCGCTATTCGCTATTCACTGCCTTCATCACCATTCACTATTAACAGTTTAAATCGCAAATCGCAAATTCCTTTCTCATTTTTCAACTTGACACCTTATATGTATAAAGTTACACTATAGTATAACTTGCCAAAGGAGATTTACAATGCGTTTTGCCGGTGTTAAAGAGCTTAAACATAAAACAATGGATATACTCAGGGCATCTAAAGATGAAGATATTGTTATAACAGCATATGGTAAACCCACTGCCATCCTTCATCATATAACCGATGATGACCTTGCCGATTATTTGATTGAAAATGACCCTGTATTTAAAAATAGGATTGAAGAAGCATATACAGAATATACAGCAAGCGGTGGCGTAACCGTTGATGCCCTTATACACAAATTGGAAAAACGGCGTGACGTTAAAAAAGTTTAAGGTCACATTTAGTCTTTCCGCTCAAAAAGAAATAGAAAACCTCGAAACAGATGATGCGATTCAGATCGCAAAGGATATAAAATCATACCTGGGAACCTCCCCGATTCCTTTTGGCAAAGCAAGAATTAAGAAGCTGACCGGCTTTGAACCACCCCTCTATAGAATGAGAAGCGGCGACTTCAGGGCATATTATCGTATTGTCTCCAATGAAGTTATAATACTGGCAATCACCAATAAAAAAGATAGCGAAAAGGTCTTGAAAAAACTTCAATAAGATCATCTTTGTTTCTCGTTCCTCGTATCTCGACGCTTCACTGTTACTTCAGTGAATAGTCGTTAGTTAAAAACCTATTCACCATTCACCATTCACTGCCTTCATCACTATTCACTGTTCACTCAAAGCTAAACCCCTTTTCTCTGAACAACCTCACACACGTCTCCACAACATCTGCATCATATAAGATGCCTTTGTTCTGGACAATTTCCTCAAGAGCCTTGTCTATTCCTAAAGCCGGTCTGTAGGGCCTGTGGGATGCTATTGCTTCAACAACATCGGCAACCGCCAATACCCTCGACTCAATAAGAATTTCTTCACCCTTCAGTCCAAGGGGGTAGCCTGAGCCATCAATCCTCTCATGGTGCTGAAGGGTTATCTGTGCAATGGGCCATGGAAACTCAATGTCCTTTAATATATCGAAGCCTACCTTTGGATGAGTTTTTATGAGATTGAATTCAATCCCTGTAAGCTTCCGTGGCATACTAAGAATCTCTGCAGGTATCGAGATTTTTCCGAGGTCATGAATAGTCCCCACCATGCGGATGCCGTCTATTTGGTCTGCAGTAAGCCCCATCTCTGTGGCTATTGACGCGGCTAAGTTGGCTACCCTCCTTTGATGACCTGCCGTGTAGGGATCTCTCGACTCCACTGCCATTGCTATGACGTCAACTATCCCGCTCATCGCCCTTGCCAATTTATCCATACTCTGTGTGAGGGCTTTTTCTGCCTTTATCCGGCTCGTGATGTCGTTGCACGCTACGAGGAACTGACCTGATTCCATTTGCACAGGGATGAAATCGACAATCTTTATTGACCCATCTTTGCACGTCACTTCAAAGGTATTCTTGATTTGCTCCCCAGCCTTTAATTTCTCTATATCTGTTTTCCAGGTAGAAATCACGGAGTGCCTGTATGCAGGATCAGGATATGCTTTTTGAAACCAGGTTTTGCTGTTAGGACTATCATAGAGCGTATAGCCAAACCACTCTTCAAATTTAGAGTTGAAGTATTGAAAGTTTCCATCTTGCTCAACCATAATCATTCCGAAAGGTGCGTTGTCAACGAGGGACAGGAATCTCTCTTTTTCATTCAGGAGTGCCTCCTCGGCCCGCTTGCGCTTTCTTCTTGACTCTGCCTCCCCGAGTTCCCTCTGAATAGCAGGAACGAGACGGGTGAGATTTTTCTTCATCACGTAATCATGGGCGCCAGATATCATTGCAGCTACTGCAGCTTCTTCACCGATGGTGCCTGAAACTATGATAAAAGGGATATCCAGTCCCTTCTCTTTGTAGAGTTTGAGTGCTGCAAGACCACTGAAATGGGGCATTGTATAGTCTGATATGATGATGTCCCATGTCTCTCTTTCAAGGGCCTCGCCCATGGCATCCCGTGTCTCCACCCGTTCATATGCCGGATCGTAACCGCCTTTTTGAAGCACACGGACCACCAGTAGTGCATCATCTTCAGAATCTTCAACAATTAAAATACTCAATTTTTTCATTAAAACCCCTTATTTTGCAGTTTTTGTCTTCAATGGAGGAATATTTAAAAGAAGCCAGTAAAGCCCGAGCTGTTTTACA
>Ga0209610_1001044_pt1 | contig 14478 bp, 14 predicted proteins | sample LakKivw275mmetaG_FD_184137 | JGI IMG/M metagenome (GOLD analysis project Ga0209610, IMG submission 184137) | Anoxic lake water microbial communities from Lake Kivu, Rwanda to study Microbial Dark Matter (Phase II) - Lake Kivu water 275m metaG... | ecosystem: Environmental > Aquatic > Freshwater...
TTGGCGAACATATTCAATTGATCGCGCACTCGATGGTATGGTGGAACACTCAACGATATGCCATTGGCCCAGCATACACCTATGGTGCTGTGGCGCCAGGAAGTTACCGAGAAGTCAAGGTGAATGGACAATCCGCCGTATTGGTGAGGGGAGACTGGGATTGGGTTGATTGGAATGATGGTGATTGGCAACAGCCCTTGCCCATCAAGGTGGGTTGGGATAAAAAAGCAGCCATTCAATTGTATTGGGTGGATGGCGAGTGGCTTTATCTCTTGATCGCCTCGCCCGATCTCTCCGCCCAAGACTTGATTCGTATCGCTGAATCAGCACAATAGATATCCTTCCTCCTCCACCTCATTCAAAACGCCCTCTCCTCTTGGAAAGGGCGTTTCCATTTCACTTCTTACTCCAGGTCATCTCAAAAACCCTGCTGGGACGGCTCCTCGCGCAGCACCCTGCGGGCACGCCGTCCATAAGCGGGCATGGGAGCCTGCTCAACAGTTTTTTTGAGATGAGTTCTCATCACTTCATCCCTTAATTCTTCCTGAAGTTTTTTCAAGGCGCCACTCCCCACAAACGGATGGTGCCATCCTCCCCTGCCGAGACCAGGTATTTTCCATCCGGAGAAAAGGCCAAACTGAGCACCCAGAACGTATGCCCAACCAGGCTGCGCAATTCCTGTCCGCTTGCCACATCCCACAATGTGATCGAATTATCAAAATTTCCTGTTGCCAGGATGAACCCATCCGGTGAAAAAGCCAAGCTCATGACCCAGCCAGTCTGTCCATTCAGGGTTTTCAAAATCTGGCCAGTGGCAACATCCCACAAGATGACCGTCTCATCGTAACTTCCCGAGGCCAGCACGGTCCTCTCGGGTGAAAAAGCCAAGTCCATCACTCCATAAGCATGTCCACTCAAGGTTTGCAATTTCTGACCGGTGTCAGGATCCCACAGGATCACCGTACCATCATCGCCGCCCGAGGCCAATATCGTCCCGTCGGGGGAAAAGGCCACGCTGTTTACCCAGCCCGTATGGCCGGTCAAGGTGCGCAGTTTGTGCCCATTGACAATATTCCAGAGAATGACCGTGTCATCAAAACTTCCCGAGGCCAACTTGCTCCCGTCTGGAGAAAAGGCCGCACTCGTGACCCCGTTAGTATGCCCATTCAGGACACTCAATTCAGCTCCTGTGCCGATGTCCCAAAGAATGATGGTGCTGTCCGTGCTTCCCGAGGCGAGGATATACCCATCCGGCGAAAACGCTACACTTGATATCCCGCGTGTATGCCCGCTCAAGACGCGCAATTCCTGACCTGAGACAACATCCCATAATCCCACCGTGCCGTCTAGATTACCGGCCGCGATGATTGTCCCATGAGGCTGAATGGCTATACTCAGCACAGCGGAAGAGTAATTCAGGGTCCGCAATTCCTGGCCGTTGGCAGGGTCCCAGAATTTCACGGTACCATCCTCGCCACCCGACACCAAAATCGTCCCATCCGGGGAAAACGTAACCCCTCCACCTCCCAAAGCATGACCGCTCATGGTCAACAGGATATTGCCATTGCCCACATCCCAGAGCACGATCGTTCCATCGGAATTCCCTGCGGCCACCGTATCCCCAAGAGGAGAAAAGGCAATATCCCACACCAAGGCAGGATTTGTCATCGTGCGCACTTTTTGACCGCTGGGGACATCCCACAGGACAACCGTCCGGTCAGCACCTCCGGTAGCCAACGTTTGTCCATCAGGCGAAAAGGAGAGGCTGTACAACAGGTCAGTGTGTCCATCCAAAGTATGCAGTTCCTGACCACTGGCGACGTCCCATAGTTTCACAATATGGTCCTCGAAGGAACCGGCTGCCAGGGTCGTGCCGTCCGGTGAAAAGGCGACTGCCTTCACCTGGTAAGCAAGGCTGAAGGTGCGGACTTGCTGCCCGCTGGTATAGTCCCACAGGATGACCGCGCGATCCATGCCTCCCGATACGAGCAGCGTTCCAGCAGGTGAGAAAGCGATGGTTTCTATCCGGCCAGAATGCCCGCCGAGCGTGCGTATCTCCTCCCTACTGGCAACGTCCCATAATCTTACCGCGCCGTCAGAACCCGCGGATGCCACCACGGTCCCATCCGGGGAGAAAGCCGTACTCCACACGATGTCTCCAGTCTCTATGAGACGCGCGTCGGTTTGGGTTTGGGTATCGAACAGATAGATACCCAAGGATGTGGCCACTACCAGCATTCGTCCGTCAAAGCGCCAGGCGATTTGGTGAATCGTCCCTTTTCCCCAGCGGGCCAGTTGGCGCAAACGGTCAATGTTGTCCGAAGTAATGAATGTCTGCGGCATGGACAGGGGCGTACCCGCAAGGACAGAACCGGGCGTGGATGTAATCGTCGCTGTGGCTGTGGGCGCAGACTCAGACGGGGTTGGGTTGTTGCCTGAGGGCTCAGACTCAGATGGGGTTGGGTTATTGCCTGTGGGGAGGTTACAAGCCAGGATAGAGGCAATGAGCACAAGTACTGGTATCAAACGATGGATTTTCATCGCTTCCTCCATTTCTCGACACAAAAATATTTTACATCTTTCATGGGGCATTTACAACGATTACCCGCAAAAACCCCGGCACGGCAATATTACAGATGCCCTTGCTTCGCGGAAAGGGCTTTTTTCGTTCCATGAGTGATTTCAGTATTGGAAATTGCTAACACGCAAACTCATACGGGTGTTGAGGTGGTCGGGCCGGAAAACACCACGCAGTCCTAGCCGTTGCCCAACACCAGGCGCCGAAGGCAGCGGAGCAGGCGGCAACGTAATGATCAGTGATATCAACCCTGCGCGGGATTCCGGTCATTTTTTGTTCACCAAGCCATTCCAGTAGATGTTTACGTGCCGGCTTGTTATGTTTGAAGGTGGCCACATCCATTGAGGGTGCGCCGTGGAGAAGCAGACAAGCCCCGGGATGAACTTCGATGATCTTCAGTGATGCAAAATTCGGTTTCAAGGTCTCTAACATACGGGCCAGAACGATTCCTCGCAGGGTCAAGTACACCATGCGGGCCATGGTGGGCGGCATCACCACTCTTTTGTCACCGCCCTTGTCTTCGATATGTTTCCGCAGGCCTTTGTCTGATTCACGAAGCCCACCACGCGGCAGGTAGGAAAGCGGCGCATCAAGGCCGACAATGATACTTTCGCTCTTTTCAAAGCGCGAAATCATTTCTAGAATCTGATCATCATCCGCCCCATTTCGAGCATCCAAGAATCTTAATCCTTCCCCTCCCTGCTCCTGTTTGAAAGAAACGAGGCAAGTATCCACGACATTACGCGGCCCCGAGAGGTCAATACCAACGATGATCATGTTCCCTTCATCCTACTGAATTTTCATGATTTCGCAGTCACCTGCCCATCATCACCCTCGCCGCCCGCCTCCCGATCTCCACTGCAAAGTTCGTCCCCCGATCCCAAGGATAGACCTGGCTCATCGAAGTGAAATACACCCCTTCCAGAGGCGTCTGAATGGCCGGGATATTCTTCGAATGGTTCACCAGCGGCACCGGTTGGGCATAGCCGGTGCGAAACAGCCAGGTCTTGCGCACCCAGTCCCGCTCGAACTTGGGGTTGAACTTCTTCAGGGCTGGCAAAAAGCGCTCCAACAGTTCCTCCTGGCTCAGGCGGAAGTACTCGTGCTCCGGTTCCAGGTAATCGCCCATGTATACGATGTGATCACCGCCGAAGTGCTCCGCCCCCACATAGTTGGTGTGCTCCACCAGCGCCAGGAACGGGTAGCCCGCATTCTTCGGCAGGTTGTACCAGTAGTAGCCCTCCTCCGAGAGCCGGTGCTCGAGCGCTAACACCATCACCACCGCGCCCATGGACTTCATGCTGCGCAGTCCTCGCAGATATTCCTCGGGTAAAGACGGGACGAGCCGGCTCATCGCCTCGGGCGAGAGCGTGACCAGCACCTTGTCATAACGCTCTAGCCTCTCACTGCGGACGCTGACGCTACCCATGCCTGCCTCGCACGCGATGAGCCTGACCGGCATCTGCAGCCGGATCTCGACCCCCATCTCCCGCAGCCGCTCGGCAAGCATATCGGCGAAACGTTGGAACCCGCCCTCGAACGTGCCCAGGCGCGTGGTGCGCGCCTTGAGCCGCGCCCACATCCACGCCATGTTGACCTGCTTGTAGTAGCGCTCGCCAAACTTGCCGATCACCAGCGGCTCCCACATCATTTCGTAGACCTTTTCCCCGGCCCATTTGCGCATCCACTCGTCCACGGTGAACCCTTCCAGCGGCCTCCAGTTGTTCGTCAGCCGCAGGTACAGCCCAACCAGCCCGAAGCGGAGCTTGTCCACGCCCCAGCCCAAGCCGGGGAAGAGGATCGCCTTGAGGATGGAATCGAACGGGTAGAATTTCCCCTCGTGGTACATGACCGTGTACGGGCGCGGAAAGAGTACCTTGTCCTCCCAGCCCAGCTCGCGAATCAGCCCAAAAATGTGCCGGTCGCCGGCAAACCAATGGTGATAATACTTTTCCACCCACCAATCCCAATGCGGCTCTTTGAATCCACTGGCCAGCCCGCCGACAGTCTCCGCCGCCTCGTAGATAATTACCTTATGCCCGACTTTTGCCAGGTCGTACGCGGCGGCCATGCCGCCGAAGCCTGCGCCGATGATCGCGATTTGCATCTTGACTCCTGTTTGTTCAAGGTGTATTATATGTTTAGTGATCGGGTGGCCCAGGGACCTACTAGTACACCACTAGTGGCTGAACTGGGTGTAACTCCTCAGGAGACATCCCGATCGCTTATTTTTTGGAACAGTGCCAGAATTTCATCCAATTTGATCACTTTGTCAGGTATTTGTTCTTTGGTGTAAACTGCAAGGGCCTTTTTGTGGGCGTTTGAAGATTTTCCAATGTGTTCGAAATGGATTACCTCCACATCAATTTCGATATTGGCCTTCCACAGCATGTTGAGCAGATAGAGCTTGATTTCGGCATTTCGACCGGGATATTCAACATCCAACGCAATTTGGTCTGCGTGAGGAGCGTGGTCTTTCAAGAGAAAGAAAAGGCCAATAGCAAACAACCTCATGTAAAGCACTTTCCCAGTTCTCCCCTGTTCCCGTAACCTTTGCACACAGTCCCGCTTCACTTGGGCGGGGATAAGAATCGCATAGCTTTCCTCATCTGAAAACGCCAGTACAGTGGGAACTTTCGTATCTGCTATCTTACCGCTCTGGTCCACTTCAACACGCATTATCTTCTCCCAGTTCCCTTTTCAGCGAATCACTCCACTTGATCCCCTCGCGCGCCAGATAATACGCACCCAGGGCTGTGATCGGCACCCACAGGGCAAGATGGAGAACGAGGGTATAACCTGTGGCAACGGCCTTGTCAATGCCATCCGCCTGCAAGACGGCGATGCCGGGGGCATCGAAGGTGCCCAAGTAACCGGGTGCGGCCGGGATGGTGGTCGCCAGGTTGACCACACCGTTCATCAACATCAAAGTAAAGAAATCGACCTCGAAGCTGAAGGCGTGCATCACGAACCAGTATTTGACCGTCTCCAGCAACCAGATGATCACCGACGTGACGAATACCATCAGAACATTGACCGGTGAACGCAACGATTCCAACCCACCCAGAAATTTGTGCATGGTACCGCTGGTTCGCTCGCGGATACGCCCGGGCAGGAGGCGTTCAATGAACCATTGGCCTGCCTCCGCCGTCACCTTCGGGAACATGGCTGCCAGCAAGAAAATGAGCAGCGCGCCGAAAAAAGCTACGCTGCCCCAGATGGCCAGGTCTTGGATGGTCACTTCCCATTTTCCCACCGGAACGAGCACTTCCGCCAGCTTCGCCAGTTGGGCTAGGTTGACGAAAACGAAGGCCAACATCACCACGCCGTCGAAGATGCGCTCGACGATAATGGTCGCCAACGAGGCCGAGATTGGCACGCTTTCCTTTCGTTTCAAAATTACCGCACGCAACACCTCACCTGCCCGCGCGGGGTAGATATTGTTACCCATGTAGCCAATGCAGGTGATGGGAAACATCGCTCGCGTTTTGATAGCTTTGATAGGTTTGAGCAAATAGTGCCAGCGCCAGGCGCGCGCCCAGACCGCGACGAAGTAAACCGCCACGCCAGGGATGATCCACCAGTAGTTGGCTGTCTTGAGCGAAAGCCAGAATGCAGCCCAATCCAGCTTACGGACGACGAAATACAGAAAAATGGCACTTATCAGCACCCCGAGCCAGAATTGCCAGCGTTTCATGGGCACGATTGTACCAGAAGAGATAAAAGTATAAATGAGCCGAACGCCTCTGGCTCGTTTGGCTCTGCTATAATTGATGATGTGCAACTCAACTCCCCTGCTCCTGATTTTTCTCTTCCAGACTTGAATGGAAAAATCCACCGCTTGAGTGAGTATCGCGGCCGGATCGTGATTCTCAATTTCTGGTCAGCAGAGTGCCCCTTTGCCGAGCGGGTTGACCTGGAACTGGTGCGTTATCTTTGGGGGTGGGGGAAACGCGTCGTCCTGCTGACCATCGCCGTCAACGCCAACGAAAGCCAGGCGCAGGTGGCCGCGGCGGCGCGTCAGCGTGGGCTCGCGCCGGTGTTACTGGGGAGCAGGTCAGAGGTCCCGGACGAATACGAGGCGCAGACGACACCCCATCTGTTCGTCGTGGACACGGACGGCATCCTGCGCTATTGTGGCGCGTTCGACGATGTCACCTTCCGCCAGCGCGCCGCGACGCGTTTCTATCTCAAGGATGCTGTCGAGTCTCTGTCCGCCGGCTTAAGCCCGGAACCGGCAGAGACAGCGCCTTATGGCTGCACCATCGTGCATCACGTTCCTTGATTCATGCTAGAATTGAAACATGAACATTGAATCGGCTCAGCGAATTACTTTCCTCAAGAAGATGCATCCTTTCCGCAGCCTGACGGACGAACAGGTCGCCGCTGTGGCCGACAAATTGAAAGAAGAGATCCACCCAGCAGGGAAAGTTATTTTAGCGGAAGGCAAATCGGAGGATCGTTTCTTCTTGATCTATCGCGGCAGGGTGAGCATCAGCCGAATACGAAAAGGGAAGGAAGAACAACTGGCCATCTTTGTGGCAGGAGATTTTTTCGGAGAAATGGGGGGAACTCTCCGAGGCCCTCGCTACGCCTCCATCCGCACAGAGGAGGAAACCCATTTGCTGGCCTTGTCCCGCCGTGATTTCGTTGGTTTCGTTAAGCAATTTCCCAAGTTCAAGACCAATATCGAAATTGCAATTTCTAGCCGAAAGTTGGCACAAAAATTACGTTATAAATGGTTGCGGCCTGATGAAGTCATTTATTTCTTGGCACGCAAACATGAGGTGCTACTTTGGCAGGCATTGATTATTCCAGAATTGATTGCGGTTCTTTCGATTACTCTGGGGGTATTCGGTGGGTTGGTCTCCCTGCCGGTCTTGGTATGGTCGGGGGGAGTGCTTATGATAGTAGCTATATTCTGGGCTATTTGGAATGGCCTGGACTGGGGGAATGATTACTATATTGTGACCAACCAGCGCGTGGTCTGGCTAGAAAAGGTGATTGGTATCTATGACAGCCGACAAGAGGCCCCCCTCAGCACCATCCTTTCGGTAGGCGTACAGACCAGCATGACGGGCCGGATGTGGGATTATGGGGATGTTATTGTTCGCACCTATGTGGGACGAATCCCCTTTAGCTATGTCAACCACCCCCAACAGGCGGCTGCAATTATCGAGGAGTATTGGCGCAGAAGCAGGGAGGTCTCCCGCCGAGAAGAGGTCAAAGCCATGAAGCAGGCCCTGCGGGTCAAATTAGGCCTGGAGAAGGTAAGCGAGCCAATACCTTCCGAGTCGAGAGAGACACCCAAGCCTGTGAGGTCGTACAGATCCAGCGTACTCATGATCCTTAGTCGGGATATTTTTAGGCTGCGGTTCGAAGAGGGTGACACAATCACCTATCGTAAGCATCTGTTCGTTCTACTGGAACAGGTGGGCTGGCCTACGATTTTTATCCTTATGTTCGCTGGCGCGATCATCGCGCGCCTGGTAAATCTTGCACAGGTAGAACACCTGGCATTGATCACGATCACACAAAGTGGCCTGTCCATTGACCCCCTGTTTCTTACCTTGCTAATCGTGATGATCCCCCTTATCTTTTGGTGGAGTTATCAGTATCTCGATTGGAGTAACGACATTTTCCAGGTTACTCCAGATCAAATACTCGACATTGATCGCAAACCTTTTGGAACGGAGCAACGCCGATCCGCACCGCTCGAAAACATCTTAAGCACAAAAGCAGATCGAGTCGGTTTATTGGGTTATATATTCAACTTTGGGAACGTGTATATCTCTGTAGGCAGCATGGAACTAGTCTTCGAGGATGTCTACAACCCTGTAGCTGTTCAATTGGATATTGACCAACGCAGAATAGCAAATGTCGCAAAAAGAAGGGAAGCGGAAAATATCGCAGAACGTGATTTCCTGGCTGACGTGTTCGCAGAATATCATCGCAGCAGCGAGGAATATCGCCACGAGCAGGAAAACAAAGCCGGCCAAAGTGATGTACAATAGCGCCGCTTTAATCCTTTTATCGGTTGATAAACTATGCCAATAGGCGAAATCGTGACTCTCCCGGACCCAGTCCTGCGGCGCAAGGCTAGGCCGGTGACCAAATTCGACAGTGCTCTGCAAACCCTGATCGAGAACATGACCGAGACGATGCGCGCCGCGCCTGGCGTCGGTTTGGCCGCGCCCCAGGTGGGCATCTCCGAGCGCGTCATCGTGGTCGAGTATGGCGACGAGGAAGACGAAGAAGCGCCCAAGAAACTGTACGCGGTCGTCAACCCCGAGCTAAAGGTCACCTCCACCGAGACCGAGCTCGGCGTGGAAGGCTGCCTTTCGGTGCCCGGGTTGTTGGGGGAGGTGGAACGTTCACTGGCGGTGACGGTTAAGGGTCTGAACCGGCACGGCCAGCCGATGCGCGTCAAGGCCAAAGGCTGGCTGGCGCGCATCTTTCAGCACGAGATTGACCACCTAAACGGCGTCGTCTTCACCGACCGCGCCACAAAAGTCTGGAAACCCGCTCCGGAGGAAACGGCGGTGGAGAACGTGTGACCCTCACCCCATCCCCCGGCCCCTTCCCCTCTCCCAAGATTGGGAGAGGGGAAAGGGTGAGGGAAAATATGTACCTCACTCACCTCTCCCTGACTAATTTTCGCAATTTTGCCCGCCTAGCCATGGATGTACCCCGGCGGGTGGTTTTGCTAACGGGGGATAATGCCCAGGGCAAAACCAGCCTACTGGAAGCGGTTTATTTCCTGGCAGCATTCACATCCCTGCAAACACACCTAGATCGGCAACTGGTCAATTTCATCGCCGCCCGCGAGGCCTTGGCAGTGGCGCGCCTGGTAGGGGAGTACACGCGCGGGCCAACGGCGCACAAGCTCGAGGTGCGCTTGATTCTCGAACCGAGCGGTGTGAATGGTCAAAGGCTGCGCAAGGAAATCCTTTTGGATGGGGTCAAGCGTCCGCCCTCGGAGGTGATCGGCCACTTCAACGCGGTCATCTTCATCCCGCAGATGATGCAGATCATCGAGGGCGGCCCGGAAGAGCGCCGGCGCTACCTGAACCTGGCGCTGGCACAGACGATCCCATCCTATGCGCGCCTCTTGAACGAGTACGGCCAGGCGCTGACGCAGCGCAACGCCTTGCTCAAGCTACTCAACGAACGCGGCGGGGACGCCTCACAATTGGATCCTTGGGATGCAAGCCTGGCAAGCAGCGGGGCGCAGATCATCCTAGCACGCATTCAGGCAGTGCAGGAGATCGAGAAATTGGCCGCCCATACCCATGGCGAGCTGACCCATCGCCAGGAGGTATTGCGCCTGAGCTACCTGCCGGCTTACGACCCCCTGCCGCGTCCGGCCGGGCAAATCGCCATGCCGCTTGACGCGCCGGTTGACAGGAGCAAACTGACCCTGGAAGAAATCCAGCAGGGTTTCCTGCAGCGGCTGCAAGCGGCGCGCGGCGAGGAAATCGGGCGCGGCATGACGACCCTCGGGCCGCATCGCGACGAGCTACGTTTCCTGGCGAACGGCATTGACCTAGGCGATTACGGCTCGCGCGGCCAGGCGCGGACGGCGCTGCTGGCGCTCAAGCTGGCCGAGGTCGAATGGATGAAAAAGAAGACAGGCCAGTGGCCAGTGCTGCTGCTCGATGAGGTGCTGGCCGAGCTGGACATCCAGCGCCGTGCCGATTTGCTGGCGTATATCGAAAAAAGCGAACAGGCTCTGCTAACCACGACCGATCTGAACTTGTTTGCCCCCGGTTTTGTCGAGAAGGCCAGTGTCAGGCGAGTGGAGCGTGGCCAAGTCAGTGTTCAGTAATCAGTTTTCAGCAAGAGGACGCATGCCTATCAAACACACGAACGATGTCCCGGCGGAGCCGGTCAAGGCCGGAGATTTCACCACCATCCAGGTTTTGCAGCAAGGCCCGAACTTCGCTATGCGGCGCTTCGTCATGCAGCCCGGCGGTGGAATGCCGAACCACACCAATACGGTCGAGCATGAACAGTACGTGTTGCGCGGTCACGCCCGCATCGGCATTGGAGGCGAGGAATATGATGTGCAAGCCGGGGACGTGGTCTTCATCCCGGAGGGCGTGCCGCATTGGTATCAGAACGTTGGGAAGGAGGATTTCGAGTTCTTGTGCATGATCCCCAACAAGGCGGATGAGATCAAGATTGTTGAGAAGGGGTGCTGATAAGTTCCAGCGCGGGGGAATCACAGCGGCTTCTTTGCCGGAATCCCCGCCTTGCGCGGATACTGCTCTGGTGTGGCGGCGACCTTGTCAATCACCACCAGGTAGCGTTCATCGGCCACGCCCGGTAGGGTGACAGGGATCAACTGCCGCAGTCGGCCGCCCAGAATCTTCAGGGCTGGCTCGGCCTTATGGACTTCCGCCGGGCCGCTGGCCCCTTTCTGTGCCAGCATGTGACCGTTGATCTGCAACAAAGGGAGGAGATACTCCGCCAGCACCGGCAGGTCAGCCACGGCGCGGGCTACGGCCCAATCATACTGCTCGCGGTGCGAGGACATTTGTCCAACCTCCTCGGCGCGCGCCGTGAGCACCTCCACGCCCTCCATTTTCATCGCATCTGCAACGTGGCGGCAGAACTTGGCCTTCTTGCTGACCGATTCGACCAGCGTCAGGCGCATGGCAGGATACAAGATTTTCAGCGGCAGGCCAGGGAATCCCGCACCGGTGCCCACGTCCACCAGGCGTACAGGAGGATTCTCTTTCCATGCCAACACGCAGGAGAACGAATCCAGAAAATGCTTGATGCGGATTCCTTCCGCATCGCGGATGGCAGTCAGGTTGAATTTTTGATTCCAGTCCAGCAGTTCACGCTCGTAATTCATCAAGGCTACCACTTGCCATCCGGTCAGGCGGATACCAAAGAGTTGCCGCGCCTCACGAGCGAGTTTGTCCATCCTTTTGATTATAAAAGACCCGACAGGTTTTTGGGGAACCTGTCAGGTCCACTACTCACTAAAAACTGATCACTGATTACTGATTACTGTTTACTGGCCTTAGCAGCCTTCTTCGCCTTGCGCCTGCGCACCGCCGCCACGATGCCCCAGACGACCAGCGCAACCGGGCCGAAGACGAGCACCAGCACCCACAGGTAATACAGGAAGAAGCGGATCAGGAAGTTGACGAAACCTTCCAGGAAGTTGACCAGTCTCTGGATGGCTTCGAGTGCCACGCCCTTGGGCTGCCAGCCGCCGATCTCGACCGGCTTGATGGTTTCCTCGGCAATCAAGGTCACGTTGATGAGCGAATAGTTCGATGACTGCTCGTAATACTGCATCTGACCCTTGATCTGTTCGATCTGGCCGCGCACGGAAACAATTTGATTATAGACGGCCAACACATCTTGTGTCTTGGAGGTGGTGTTGCTGTTGGGGTTGTTTTTGGCTTCTTCCATAATGGCCTGGAGTTCCTGTTCGGCCAACTCCAGGTTTTTCAATTGGCTTTTTAGATCCGTATATTGGGCGGTCACATCCTCACCAGAGCGAGTTTCACTCTGCACCTCGACGGCATCAGCCTTGATCTGGCTCATGGCGATATCCAGCTTGTCCGCCGGAACGCGGATGGAGATGATGCCTTGCGGGGCAGTATCACCATTTTGCATGTAGGTCTGGTACAGGTTCATCGAGACCACGAACCCGCCCATGCTGGCTGCCATCTGGGAGATGGCGTCCATCTTTGCCTGCGGGTCTTTGACGACGACAGTCAGGTCGGCGTTCATAATGACCAGCCGATCCTGCGTCGTGACGCTGTTGGGGATGGCAATACCGCTAACCCCTGTCTCGGCGGTATCGGCGCCGAGTGCGCGTGGGACAGCCGGCAATTCCTTGGGCGCAACGGACTCCTGCACCCCGCCTACTGACTGGGAATAGACCTCCGGAGTCGGCGTACTGGCTTCCTTAAGTCTGCAGGCAGACAGCAACGCGGCAACGATTACAATTACAAATACGGTTCGCTTGGACATGGCTTCTCCTCCTGAGAGAAAGCTGCGGATGGGTTTTGCGTTATAGACGCCTGGTGTCAGAAAATGTTCCTCCAATTCTTCGCCGAGCAGAGGCCCTGAACTTGCCGTCCCCCGCACCTGCGACGCACCGCAGGTGCAGGCGCAGGTGAGTGCCGGGGAGTGCAAGCGAACGGCGTCGAAGGGGACACAGTCAAGGCGGATAGACAATGGGCGCAGCTTCCCGCCTAATCGAAATCCGTCGGCCACCCGGGGTGACGATAATGCTCGAACATACGGGCGATCTGGGCAGGGGTCACCCGCGCCAGGGATAGCTCCGGGATCTCATTCTCCTTAAAAAAGGCTGCCCCACTGGTCTCGATACTTTCTCCAGCGCCGTATCCGAACCGGCCGCCATCATCTCCGCCGCGACTCGGCGTACCGCCTCGTAACGCTCTTTGTCGAAGGGATTTTGGGAGTAAGTCAGGCCGTTCTGAGCGATAGCTTGCAGGCGTCTGGCCCATTCCAGCCATGGCGGCTCGCGGTTGGAAAGCAATTCACCAGCCTCCTGCCAGCCGCTCGGCATGACGGGGCGGCAGACCGGCCTCCAAGATGCGTTTCTGCACCGCCTGGATGTCGTATTCCACCCGGCGCGGCTCCCAAATTTTCGTCTCAGGGTAGAACAGGGCATAGGCAGCCCGGGGATCGCGATCGCGCGGTTGCCCGACCGAGCCTGGGTTCAGGATGGCGCGCTCGTCCAGTTCGTAGTCCTCGCCCGGTGGCGGAACGACGATGTCTACGCTGTCTCGCCTGGCATGATATTGGAAGACCACCTGCATGTGCGAGTGCCCGACGAAGCACCATGGCGTGGAGAAGAAGCCCAGGTTGATGCGAGCGGTCAGGGCATTCATCACGTATTCCCAGATCGGGTCACGCGGGCTGCCGTGCGCCAGCGAGACTTCTCCACAGACTATCACCTCACTCGGCAGACCGGTCAAGAAAGTCAAATTCTTTTTGGTCAGGGCATCCTTATGCCACGCGAGGGAGCGTCGCGCATCGTGATTAAATGATGCCAGCGCCAAGTTGCCGGTTGCAGCCGTATCGTGGTTGCCCATCAGGCAGGTCAGCTTGGGCAAGTTGCGTACCCGCCGGATGCATTCGTTTGGGTCTGGACCGTATCCGACGATATCCCCCAAACACCAGGTTTCGTCCACCTCCCCGGCGTCAGCCAGCACAGCCTCCAACGCCGTTAAATTGGCATGAATATCCGAGATCACCAGGATGCGGGTCACTTGTTCTCCAGCAGAGCAACGACGCGCGCGACGATCTCTTCCGCGACTTCCACTTTGCTCATCGGCGGAAAGGCTTCTTTCCTCCCGTCAGCATAGATCAGGGTGACGCGATTGGTGTCCGCACCAAAACCGGCGTCGGGGGCAGTGATGTCATTGGCGGCAATCATATCCAATCTTTTGGACGTCAGTTTCGCGGCGGCGTTCTCCAATAGATCACGACTCTCAGCAGCGAACCCAACGACCACGCGCAGCTGCTCCTCGCCAGACCTCGAGCCAGTTACCGCTTCGAGAATGTCCGGCGCAGCCTCCAGCTCCATCTGTGGAATCCCATCCCGTTTCTTCAGCTTGTTCCCAGCAACCATTTTCGGGCGGAAATCGGCTGGCGCGGCTGCCATGAGCAGCACCTCGGCCCCGGCGGATTCTGCCAGCACGGCCTCCAGCATCTCTTGCGCCGTGCGGACCTCCACCAACCGCGCCCCAATGGGTGGAATCAAGCTGGTCGGCGCGCTGACGAGCGTCACCTGCGCGCCGGCATCAATCGCGGCCTGCGCCAGGGCGTAACCCTGTTTACCGGACGAACGATTGGTGAGCACACGCACCGGGTCGAGCGGTTCCTGCGTCCCGCCCGCTGTG
>Ga0209610_1001046_pt1 | contig 14472 bp, 15 predicted proteins | sample LakKivw275mmetaG_FD_184137 | JGI IMG/M metagenome (GOLD analysis project Ga0209610, IMG submission 184137) | Anoxic lake water microbial communities from Lake Kivu, Rwanda to study Microbial Dark Matter (Phase II) - Lake Kivu water 275m metaG... | ecosystem: Environmental > Aquatic > Freshwater...
TGCCGAAGGGATGTTGGTTCGCGAAACCATGGTGCCGTCACCGGAGTTGAACAGCACGCTCAAGGTGCCGGCGCGCTCGTTCGCGACGACGAGGTCGATGGCGGAGTCGCCGTCCACATCTGCAGCCGATACTCCAAAGGCGCCCGCACCGGTCGGGTACTCGATCGGCTTCCCGAATGTGCCATTCCTTTGGTTGATGAGGACGCTCACGGTACCCGACGTGTAGTTGGCAACGGCGAGGTCGGGCCAACCGTCGCTGTTCAGGTCGGCGGACACGATGACGAACGGGTCGGTGCCCACCTCGTAGTTCGCCGAGCGGCCAAGTGTGGCTTCAAGCTGCCGGCTGTAGCTCAGCCCCTTCGACGAAAGCGGTGTGGTGAGCAAGGCCAGCATCACGGCCGCCAGTACGAACGTGGAAGGCAGGAGCCATCGTGTGGTTTCCTTCATCGAGTGCACTCCGTTCACCCCGCCGGTCAGCGCCAGTCCTCCGCTCTCGCGGTCCGGCCGCGCCCGACCGCCTATGCGCCTATCTGGGTGGCGGCGAGCGCACCCTGAGGCAGTTGGATTGTAGCAGGCTCGTTGTAGTTGCGGAAAACGAGCGTTGTGAAGGTGTCTTCCACGACGCGGTCGAACTCCCCGTCCGGGATGCCCAGGGTTGCAGGCGTGAACTCGATGAGCATGCGTTGGTCGGTGCGTCTGAACAGGTAGCCGTCCACGGCGATGTACTGTGTCATCGACACCTGCTTCACCATCTCCCCGAGTTCCGGCGCGCCGGGGTCGATGCCGCCCACGGCGGGAATCGGGCCCTGCACCTGCGCCATCATCTGCCGCACCGAATCCATGTCGGGCACGATCTCCACGACGTAGCACTTGACACCCTCGACCTCCTCGATACCGAGGTAGTTGACCTCGTCCGCAACCTTCAGCAGGTCCACCTGCTGCCGGACCTGGTCCTGCTGCTCCCACAGTCCCTCAGGCATCCGCATCTTCATCCACTGGATCTCCTCACCCGGAACCGATGCGGAGATGTACATCCACTCGTCAGCCACGAAGACCTCCGTGGTGCTCTCGCTCGCGCCTTCCTCTCGAGTCGTAGCGGTCATAAGCAAATGCATCCTCTGGTTGCGATTGTCCACAGAACCCGTGCCTGTTCCGTAGCTCGACTGCTCGCTCGTTTGCCCCGCGCTCTCGATACTCACCATCGTGCTCGTCGTGAGTTCGAAGCTCACCGTCTCCACCGCCATGTTGGCCGCGATGACGTCCTCGACGGTCCGCTGGATGACTTCCTGGGACATCGGATTGCCGGCGCAGCCGGTCGTGGCCGTCAGCAAGAGCGTCGCCAGTGACGTGACGCTCAGAAGAAGGTGTCGTCTCATTAGCTTGCCTCCAGGCACAGGTCTTCGCAAAGCTACATCTGCAAGGATACTGCGTTCCGGCGCCAAGGGAATCGTTCAGCGATACAGTTTTCGTACGGCTATGCGGGCGATGCGCCGCTCGTCCGTTCGGATGAGAGCGCCGTTGTCCCGCGCACTGCTAGAGCGATATGATGCCCCGCTGCAGCGCTTGAGTCACCGCGCCGGTTCGGTCACTCACGTCCAGTTTCTGGAAGATGGATTGAACGTGTGTCTTCACCGTGCTCTCGCTGATGAACAGAGCCGAGGCGATTGCCTTGTTCGCGGCTCCCGTCGCCATCAGTCGCAGCACTTCCTTCTCGCGTTCGGAAAGGAGCTCGGGGCTTTGCGTCTGCCGCGACAGCGTCGCAAAGCGGTCGAGTACTTTGCTGGCGACCGATGGCTGGATGAGCGACTCGCCCCTGTGAACGGCACGGATGGCCTTGAACAGCTCCTCGCGCGGGGAGTCTTTGAGCAGGTAGGCGCGGGCGCCTGCCTCGATGCCCTTGAAGATATACTCGTCATTGTCGTACGTCGTGAGGACGATGAAGCTGACGGACGGCTGCTGTGCGGCGATGGCGCGCATGGCTTCGACGCCGTCCATGACGGGCATCCTGAGGTCCATGAGGACGACGTCCGGAGACGTCTCGGCGGCTCTCGCCACGGCGGCGGCGCCATCGGGAGCATCGCCTACCACCTCCATGTCTTCCTGCCGGTCGAGCATCGCCGTGAGCCCTTCCCTCACCACCGGGTGGTCATCGGCAATCAGTATCCTGATCTTACCCATCGTCTTGCCTCCTCTCGAAGGGTATCACGACCTCGATGAGCGTGCCTTTGCCACGTGAGCTTGTGACGCGTACGCTGCCATGGCACTGCCGGGCTCGTTCGTCGATTCCTATGAGTCCGAATGAGCCGTCGCGCCGCAGGTCCGGGTCGAATCCCACACCGTCATCGCGCACGCGGAGCGTGATGACTCCCTCGCCGTATCCCAGTTCGATGTCGGCGTGGTGCGCGGCGGCATGCTTGCGTATGTTGGTCAGTGACTCCTGGCAGATGCGCAGCAGTGCGCCTTCAATATCGACGGACAAACGGCGTCGTCGACCGGTCGCGTGATACCTTGTGCTCACCCGCCCCTCGCTCGCCAGCATCTCCGCTTCCCGGCGGATAGCCTCGGAGAGGTCGCGTTGCTCCAGTTGGCTCGGCCGCAGCGCCCATACCGAGCGGCGCGCTTCGTTCAGGCTCTCCCGCGCAAGCCGTTTCGCACTCTCGATGTGCGTTGCGGCGTGCTCGGTCGACTCGCCCAGACTCTGTTCGGCTGCTTCGAGCTGAAGTACGATGCCGGTGAAACCCTGGGCCAGCGTATCGTGTATCTCCCGCGCTATGCGGTTCCTCTCGTCCAGTATCGCCAGGTCACGCGTCTCCTGGGCCAGGCGGGCGTTCTCAAGCACGTTGGCGAGCTGGTCCGCCACGGATTGCACCGTGAAGAGGTCCATCTCCTCCAGACTGTTCACTCTGTCCGACTCGATGTCGAGCACTCCGAGTGTCAGCGCCCCGATGTTGATTGGCACCGCCAGCTCGGAGCGCGTTTCGCGAAGAGCGGGTACCGCGATGTACCTGGCGTCGGTCGACACGTCGCTGACCAGACGTGGACGGCACGATTGCAGCACCTCTCCTACAATGCCTTCACCGGGGTGTCGTACTTCGCCAAGGGGTATCTCGCTCGAGTACCCTCCGACGCCGGCCGAAAGCCTCAGGTCGCCTGACTGGGAGTCGACGAGAAACACATTGACGGAGTAGTACTTGAACGTCTGCTGCAACGCATGAACCACGTACGTGAGCAGGCCGGGGAGGTCGTTACTGGAGTGTATCTGCCGGCGCAGGTCGAAGATGCGACGCACCTGCTCCGTACGCAACTCCTCGCGCTCTGCCCGTTCCTGGAACCTGGCCTCCAGCCGGCTGTGAGCCTGCTGCAACTGAGACTGCGACTCCTCCAGGTTGTCCGCCATCAGGTTGAAGCTCGTTGCCAGCACACCTATCTCGTCCGCTCTGCCTTCCGGCATCCTCAGGGACAGGTTCGTTGAGCTCATCGCCTGCACCGTGTCCGTGAACGAGCGCAGCGGGTTCACGACGGTGCGACGAAGGTACCAGAGCAATGCGGCCGCCGTCACCACGAGGAGTCCGGTGACGATGGCTGCAAGTGCACGCGTCAGCCTCCTCACCTGGTCTTCTATGTAGCGGTGGGAGAAGCCGACCTGAACTCTCCCGATGACTGCTTCCTCGTGCAGCAGAAGCCGGCTGACGGTGTTGGCCGGCGTCGACTCGGCGCCGAGTTCAACCACCGAGCGGACGAGCGCATCGTCCACGTCGTAGACCTCGACGGAGACGATGTTCTCGTAGATGAGCACGGCGTCGATGGTCCGCTCGACGCGCGGGTAGTCCTTCAGCGCAAGCATGGGTACAAGCGATGTCGTCAGGTACTCGAGCGAAGCCTCCTGGTCTGCCCGATAACGCTCGGCCAGTTCAGCGCTGACGACCTGGGAAATGATGGACACGGCAAGCAGACCGCACAGCCCGATGACTGCTGTCACGAAGACGACGATGCGTCCGCTGAGGCTGTGTTCAAGCCGCGCGGAAACCGGTGCCCCTTCCATCGGCCGAATTGTAGCATCGAGCCGCCGCAGTCAAGGCGAGAATTAACCGGCCCGTAACCTGCTCGCAACCTCCGCGCAACCGGAGCGGCCCAGACTGCACGGGACGCTTCAAAGGAGGATGCGCAGAATGAGAACACTGTCTGGTGTGCGCCACCTGGGGCGCATCGCAAAGGGGATGGCTCTTGCGTCTGTGCTGGCCGTGGTCGCGCTGACGACGGTCGGACCTGTGCTGGCGGCCGACCCGTCCGGAGCGGCCACGCTGGCTGACGATCCAGGTTCTCCGGTGGACTTCGTCTGGGTGATCGTTGCCTCAGCCCTCGTCTTCATCATGCAGGGGGGATTTGCGATGCTCACCGCGGGGTTGTGCCGTGCCAAGAACGTGGTGAACCTGATGATGAAGAACCTGATGGACTTCGCCATCGGTTCACTGGCGTTCTTCATCGTTGGCTTCGCCCTGATGTTCGGAGCGGACAGGGGAGGACTGGTCGGAACAACGGGGTGGCTCCTCGCGGGCGACAACTACGACGTGCAGACCTATCTTCTGTTCCTGTTCCAGGTCATGTTTGCCGCCACGGCTGCCACCATTGTGGCCGGCGCGGTGGCCGAACGCCTGAAGGTGAAGGCCTACTTTCTGTACGCGGTCGTGGTCTGCGCCGTCATCTACCCCATCTACGGACACTGGGTATGGGGAGGTGGCTGGCTTTCGTCACTGCCGTACGGCGTGGGGCACGTCGACTTCGCCGGCTCTGGTGTGGTGCACACGGTCGGCGGCTTCCTGGGACTGGCTGGCGCGGTCGTTCTCGGGCCGCGGATGGGCAAGTTCGACAAGAACGGAAAGGCGCGCGCCATACCCGGCCACAGTATCGTGCTTGCCGCTCTCGGCGTCTTCATCCTGTGGTTCGGCTGGTACGGCTTCAACGCCGGCAGCACGCTCTCGGCCTCCGAACTGCGGACCTCGGTCATAGCTGTCAACACCACGCTCGCTGCGTCCGCCGGGGCGGTCTCTTCTCTGGTCACCATCTACGCTGTCACCAGGAAGCTCGACGTCGGCATGACCCTCAACGGCTCCATCGCCGGGCTCGTCGGCATCACTGCACCCTGCGCCTGGGTTGAGGCTTGGGCGGCCGTCGTCATCGGGGTAGTCGCGGGCGTAATCGTGGTGGCCGGGGTCCTGTTCTTCGACCGCACCGGCGTTGATGACCCGGTCGGTGCGGTGAGTGTGCACGGTCTGAACGGCATCTGGGGCCTGCTGGCTGTCGGTCTCTTCGCGGACGGCAGCTACGGTCTCTGCACGACGCAAGCTCCGACAGTGGTCGGTCTCTTCTACGGCGGCGGTTTCGGCCAGTTGCTAGCGCAGGGAATCGGCGCCGTTGTGGCGGCCGCCTGGGCCTTCGGCGCGGGGTATCTGCTCTTCAAGGTGCTGGACCACGTCCTGGGAGGCATCCGCGTGAACCCGCAGGAAGAGTACGAAGGACTGGACGTGGGCGAGCATGGCGGCAGGGCGTACCCGAACTTCCCCGTAGTCGAAGACCTGCCGTATCACGACTAGTCGGTCAAGTGATGATACTGGAGGCGAACGCATGAAGAAGATAGAGGCCATAGTACGTCCCGAGGTCAAGGGTCACGGGAAACAGAAGGGCCTGGTTCAGCAGTGGCGCGGCAGTCAGTACCGCATCGAGTTCCTGCCGAAGGTGAAGATCGAGGTCGTAGTTGACAGCGAGGAGGCGGTGCAGCCCGTGGTTGACGCCATCATACGGCAAGCGCGCACGGGCGAAGCGGGGGATGGGAAGATATTCATCTGGCCCATAGAGGAAGTGGTGCGGATCCGCACCGGCGAGAGAGGTATGTCGGCGGTGTAGCCGCACGTTCTCTGCACAATCGAGGAGACGAGTACAGGGTCCCCTGGCGCTGCCCCGGGACCCTGCGGACATCATGCGGCGACAGCCGCTGCGGCTACGCGCGGTCGGCTGCCTTGCGACTGCGGGCCGTCCTCCGTGCCCATCGCGCCGGAGGCGGAGCCGTTGTTGGGGCTCTGCGGGCGTGTTACCTTGGACGCTGCGGGCTCGGCAGACTCAGGGGAGGTACTCGATGGCGAGAAAGGTTCGCATACTCCGGGCGAGCGATATGGTTGGCACGCTTGCCATGCCGGATGTTCTGGCGCTGGTGGAACAAGCCTTTGCGGAGAGGGGCCGGGGGCGCACTGAGATGCCGGCCAAGAGCTACCTGCACTTCCCGCAGTCGCAGGGGGTGCTGCTCATCATGCCGGGGAACCTGCCGCAGATGGGCGAGGCGGCGGTCAAGCTCATCAGCGTCCACACAGGCAATCCCGCCGCGCACGGTTTGCCGACGCTGATAGCCACGATCGTGCTGATAGACTCCGATACGGGCGAACCGGTCTGCATCATGGACGGCACGTACATCACCGGCATGAGGACCGGCGCCGCGTCCGGCGTAGCCACGAGGCTGCTTGCGCGGAGAGACTCCCGCGTGCTGGGACTCATCGGCGCCGGTTTTCAGGGACCGTTTCAGCTCGAGGCTGTCCGGCACTCGATGCGCGTGCAGAGACTGCTGGTGAACGACCTCGTCGCTGAGAAGGCGCGCCGGCTGGCTGACATTGCCACCGGACTCGGCATCGAGGCGCGTGCCTGTGAGACTGCGGAGGAGGTCGTCCGGGGCTGCGATGTGCTCGTGACAGCCACCCCCAGCGACCGCCCCATCGTCAAGGACGAGTGGGTGCACGAAGGAATGCACCTCAACTGTGTGGGCTCTTATGCGGCCGGCAAGCAGGAGATCGACCCGGCCATACTCAAGCGCGCGAAGGTGGTCGTCGATGACTGGGAGCAGGCCAGCCACGCGGGCGAGGTGAATGTGCCCGTCAGCCGCGGCTGGTTCGGCCGGACTGACGTGTACGCGGAGCTTCCTGAGATCGCAGCGGGACTGAAACCCGGACGCACCGACGAGGCGGAAGTGACGGTATTCGATACCACCGGACTTGCCATACAGGACGTGGTGACTGCCTGGAACGCGTTCGAAGTGGCCGAACGCACCGGTCTGGGCGTTCTGATTGCCCCGCTCTTCACGGCCGACTGATGCGTTCAGGCGCCGTCTGTCGGAGCGACGTGGTCCTCCGAGCCCGGAGATTCCCCCGGGCGTCGCCCATCCCCGATGGCGGATGGGTTGACAGGATGGTTCATCTCATGCGAGCATACCCCCGGGCACATCCATCGACGCGAAGCCCACAGCCCGAGCCGGTGACTCGTATTCACCATGCGGGGAGCCGGGCGAGGCGCGGGACAAGGCTGAGGTGAGTGTGCCCTTTCTTGTGTCCGGGCGCTGTTTCCTCTGCCCTGACGAACGACTCGACGCATCGTATATACTGTCCGCACAGCTACGCCGGCCGCGGGCGAAGACGAGGGCAGCATGACGTCTGAACAGGACACGGTCACCATCTACTGCGACGGGGCATGCTCGGGGAATCAGTTCAAGGGGAATCGAGGAGGCTGGGGAGCGGTACTCTCCTGTGGAGGTACCGTGAAGGAGATCCATGGCGGCGAGAGGAATACCTCGAACCAGCGCATGGAGTTGGCCGCATGCATCGAAGCGCTGGGACGTCTGAAGGGCCGGAGTCTTACAGTGGAGGTGTTCTCCGACAGCGCATACGTGGTCAACGGCATGCGGCAGCGCTGGTACGACCGCTGGGAGAAGAACGGCTGGCTCAACTATCAGCGCAAGCCGGTCGAGAACCGCGATCTGTGGGAACGGCTGCTTTCGCTCGTCCGGATGCACAACGTCACGTTCCACAAGGTGACCGGGCACTCGGGTGTGGGCCTCAACGAACGCGCCGACGAGCTTGCACGCCTCGGAATCAGCGAAGTGACCTAGTCAGCCGAGCTGAGTTGCACAGTCGCATCCTGGTCACCGCGCTCACGTCGCCGGATGCGTGTCTTGAGCATGCGGACGAAGTCCTTGAGCAGGCCGCGCTCTTCTCCAGTCAGGTTCGGCCATTCGTCCCTGAAGAAGAGCCGCAACTCGGGGTCCGCGATGAGATCCTCGACGGGCGCGATGGGCGTTGCATTGAGGTATCCTGCGGCGCGCAGCATCTCCGTCTCGGGAACTCCGAGTGCCGTGGCGAGGGTGCAGAGGGTGTGCACACCCGGGAGCGTCCGCCCTGTCTCGACGTGAGCCAGGAATCCGTCACTCACGCCGATGCGCCGCGCAAGCTCTCGCTGCGTCAGGGGTGGCTCGAGGTCCAGTCGCCACCTCCGCACGCGGGCCCCGAACTCCCTGTGCTGGAACTCGTTCATGTTTGTCTGCTCCGCATAGCAACAATATGAGTCTACCATACTCCGTCCCAGGCGCGCCGACCACCCCCGGCCGGATGCACCGGCGGTCATCCGTTGGAACGAGGCCGTGAGGCCCATTCGAATCAGGCGAACCCGTCGCCGGGACGATGGTACGCATCGTGCGACTCGTGTATCCTGTCGCGGTGATTTCTCGTGCGCGACCACGGAGGTGACGCGAATGCTTGAGGTGACGCAACTCACCAAGCGGTTTGGCCGTCAGAAGGCGGTCGACAACGCGACGTTCAAGGTGGACGAAGGCGAGGTGTTCGGCTACCTCGGACCCAACGGGTCGGGGAAGACGACTACGATGCGACTGATACTCGGCCTGCTGAGGCCGACATCCGGAGATGCTCTCCTCTGGGGTGGCCGGGCCTCAGAGATGCCGGACATAAGACGCCGCGTCGGCGTGCTCCTCGAGGCTGACGGCCTCTATCCAAGGCTGAGTGCCTATGAGAATCTCGACTACTTCGGCCGGCTGTACCGCGTGCCCGGGCTGGACGGGCGCATCGACAGGCTTCTCGAGTTCGCGGGCCTTGCTGAGAGACGGAATGACAGGGTCGGCACATTCTCACGGGGCATGCGGCGCAAGCTCGGCCTCATTCGAGCCCTGTTGCACTCACCGGACCTGCTGATGCTCGACGAGCCGTCCGCCGGCCTCGATCCTGAGGCACAGAAGATGGTTCGCGACCTCATCGTCACCCTGTCCAGCGAGTCGAACATCACCGTGTTCCTCAACTCGCACGACCTCGATGAGGTGCAGAGGATCTGCGGACGGGTCGCTATCATCCAGGCCGGTCGGATTCGCGTCTGCGACACGCTGAAAGCTCTGCAGTCCTCTTCCGGGTCCCCCGCCGTGGAGTTCGTGCTTTCCGACGCCTCGCGCGTTGAGGAAGCCGCGCGGCTCCTCAGAGCCAGCGAGGGTGTTCGTGAGGTGCATTCCCGAAACGGAAGCTTGCTTGTGGACCTCGCCCGGGAAAGTGCCTCGCCGGTTCTGCTTGCGCTGCTGGAGGAGCGCGGCATGCGGGTCGAAGAGCTTAAGCGCGGCAAGCGGTCTCTCGAGGACATCTATCTCGACATCGTTCACCGGGAGGATTCGAATGAGTGAAGCCCGCACCGTATTCCGCAAGGAGCTGCGAGAGCTTGCGTTCAGCCGCGGCACTGTGGCATCAGGTGTTCTCTTCGCAGTGGTGTTCGGCGCCATGTACTCCCTCAGAATCACGTCGAACATGGCCGCCACGCTCGATGTCTCTCTTGGCAGCCTCCTCTTCTTCCTGACGACGCTCCTCGGTGTATTCATGGGCTACTCGTTCACAGCTCAGGTCTTTCTGAGGGAGAAGACAGACGGCGTCGTCGAGACGCTTCTCTGCAGCCCGGCGAGCCTGCGAGGGCTCTGGCTGGGAAAGACGCTTGCCGTGACGGTCTTCGCGCACGTGCTGGCGGCCGCTTCCGGCGTGCTCACTGCACTGGTGACGAGCGCCCGACTGGGGACCGTCGCGGTGCCGAACGTCTCCGTGATTGCCTACCTGGCCTGCGTCGTTCCCCTTGTGATCGCGTGTCTGGTCGGCGCCCTGGGCTTCGCGCAGTTGCTGCTTGGCATGAAGGAGAACCGGGTCATCGGCCTGGCGCTCTTCATCCCCATCTTCGCCGGGCTGTACGGCCTTGGCTACAGTTCCACCGGCACGTTTGTTGTGACCTGGGTACACGTAGGGCTCGTGGCGCTTGGAGCGGCAATCGTGCTCGCGGTTCTCGCCTGGGCTTCACGGTTCCTCGACCGCGAGCGGATAGTCACGACGTTGCCATGAGGTTCCCGTCGGCTGAGCGCGTGGTCACGGTCGAGGAAGGTCTCGCGGGCGATTGCAGCAGAGGGGGCACTAGTCGTAGCCCATTGCGTGGCGGGTCGCGCGGACGTTGTCGGACGACGTGAGCATGTCGAGGAGCGCGAAAGCTACGTCGACCGCGGTAGCCGGAGAGGCGGAGGTGACAACACGACCGTCACGGACGAGCGGGGCATCGATGACCTCTGCACCCATCTCCGCGAGCTGTTGCCGTCTCTTGCCGTCCAGCAGATGGTAGGTCGTGGCTCGTCGCCCCTGGAGAACCCCGCTTCGGGCCACCGGCAGCGCACCTGTGCAGATGGCGGCGATAGGCTTCCCCGCTGCGGAGAAGCGCCGGATGATGTCGAGAAATGCGTCCGAGTAGGCGTCCTCGTAGAACCCCGCCCTCTCGAAGCCGCCCGGAACGGCCAGGGCGTCGAAGGTGTCATCCTGTACGTCGCCGGAGAGCATCTGAGGGATGACCCTGAAGCCGAACGTGCACTGGAGTTGGGGATGAAGGCCAACGGTGATGACCTCGATCTCCTCCTCTCCGAATGCGCCGGCGAAGCCGAGCACATCCGAGAAGGCGGCGGCCTCGTATGCCTCGAAGCCGTCCGAGAGCAGCAGCAGGACTCGTTTCATGCTCACCTCCTTGCGCGCTCTATCCTTAGCGGGCACCTGATCGGGAGTCTTCGGGGTGATGACAGCACTGCGCAGTCCTCGTGCAGGGGCCGTGTGTTGCCGGGAAACCGGGAGACTGGAGATGGACGCGAGATGACGCTGAGGCAAGGCTCGGCCTGCCACTCCCGCATGTGACGGAGAGGCGGAGCCTCATGAGCACAGGCTAGCATCGCATGGTCGAGTCGTCAATCATTGTGACCGATATGACGCGCACCGGCTCCGGCATTCCGGCGGCCGGGATTCCCTTCGTGCGGGGGCGTAGCGGCTGCCTTGACACGGTATGTGTGCTGACATATGCTTTGGAACGCGGCTCCGGCTGTCGGAGCCATTTGCTGGTTGTCTCGCGGAGCGTGCCGAAGGCACATCGCCTTGCTCTCTGGTCGCCCACCTGTCCCGCAGTTCGGTGCACTCGTGCGGGTGCGGTCGGCGCGGCCTCTGTGGGGGAGATGTGTGAGAGGGGAGCCTTTGAGAGCGGCTGGAGACTGCGGCTGCGGTTCGGGACCGGCGGCCGAGGTGAATGCGCCACGCGAGAGGTATCCTCAGCACCGGAATCGATGGGAAGATGAGCAGACACAACAGGTTTCGCAGGACGGACGAGTCGGAATCCCAGCAGACGCCCGGGAGTGAGACGCCGGCTGCGGAGCCAGCCGCGGCGCCGGAGGCTGGACAGCCGGCCGGCAGCGTCGTGACGCTGCGGCTTGGTGGCAGGAATCCCCTCAAGTCCTTCAATGCGTATGTCATCCGGGGCCAGCGTCACATCCTGGTTGACCCCGGGCCTCCCGACCGGGCCGGAGAGCTTCTGGAGCAGCTCTCCCGCAACCGCATATCGCTCGGGGATATCGGTCTCATCGTGCTGACGCACGGGCATCCCGACCAGTTCGGCAGTGCGTCGCGACTCAAGGAGTGGACGCAGGCTCCTGTGGCGGTTCACGAGCTCGATGCCGAGTACGTGCACTGGGGTACAGTCCCCCCGCTCAAACCCGTGACGAGGCTCGGGACGCTCTGCAAGTTCGCGTACAACGCGAAGCCGGAGCCGGTTGAGCCTGACATCATCCTTCACGAGGGAGACCGGCTGAGTCGCTATGCGGGGAGCGGACGGGTGATACTGACGCCTGGACACACCGCCGGGTCCATCTCCATCCTTCTTCCCGACGGCCAGTGCATCGTCGGCGACCTCCTTATGCGAAGCCTTCGCGCGGGCACGCCCTCATTGTCCTGGTACGCGGAGGCTCCTTCGGACTTGCAGCAGAGCCTCCAGAAAGTCGTGTCGGCCGGCGCCCGTGCGCTGCTTCCCACTCGCGGGGGACCCTTTGACGTTGCGACGCTGTCTCGCAGGTTCAGTTGGCTTGAAGTGCCGCAGGATGCAGGCGGTGGCGAAGCGGAAGACACGCCTCGGGCGAAGCCTCCCGTGCCGGTGGTCGAGCGAATATCTGCGCCGGCGGCGCCCGGCCCGGTTGCGGCATCGGCTGCGCGGGCTGAACAGGGTGACCCGGACCGTCCGCGAAGGCATCGCCCGCGCCACCGCAGACCGGGGCGACGCGAAGGTGGGCCGGATGGCGGGCAGCCGCCAAGCGCCGACAACAACAGGCAAGGGGACACCTAGCCCCGACGCCGATGATGGGTCGCCGTTGGGGCCGCTGCGAGGTCACAGCAGCGAGGCCATCAGGCGTGCGTTCACTACTCCCTGGTCGCCGTTGTTCGTGTTGAACAGGACGTGCACCTCGGAGGCCGTCCGGGCGCAGTCCTTGATGCGGGCAGCCCACGGGGCGAGTTCGCCGTCCGTGTAGTAGTAGTCGAACCGCTCCGCCGGCGACGCGTTCTTCTTCTCCCACGCTTCCGCCTTCCGGCCGTGAAAGCGGACCACTCCGATATCCGCCGTGATTTCGGCTACGGGCGGAACGCTGGACGAGAAACCCTGCGGCTCATCGACGCATACGAATGAGAGGCCACTCTGCCTCAGGAACGCCAGTGTCGCGCCTCTGTTCTGCTCGGACAGCCAGCGATTGTTGCGGAACTCGACCGCGATCGAGTATGACGGCAGACGCTCTTTGCAGCCGAGGATGTAGTCGAACTGCGCCACGCCTGGAAGAAACCACGGAGGATACTGGAACAGCACGACACCAAGCTTGCCGGCGGAATCGAGCGGCATGAGTGCATCCTCGAAACGAGACCACAGATGCTTGAGCAACTCCTCCGGGAGTTCCCGCGCGTAGAAGCGCTCCTTTGAAGCAAGGTTGGCCGGTAGTGCGCCGCGGATGTCCGACGGCAGCGACTGAGGCTGCGTGGGGTGCTGCGTGAAGAGCCGGAACGCCTTCACATCGAAGACGAACTCCGGGGGCGTTCTCTCGGCCCAAAGGATCGCGTTGCGCCTGGAAGGCATCGAGTAGTAGCTGCTGTCCACTTCGACGACGTCGAAGCGGCTCGCATAGTGTGCCAGACGGGCCTCCGCCGTGCGCGCCGATTCGGGGTAGAACGTCCCGGCGCGGATGAGGCTCGGGTCCGTCCAGGAGCACGTGCCGATACGTATTCGACCTGGCATCTGCTCTCGCCTGTCTCGAATGTACCCGCCTGCCCGTGAAGTCTAGCCTCGTGCGCTACTCGGCGCAATGCGCCGCGCCATTCGGCGCCGTGGCTCCTTGCCGGCGCTGATGCTATTGTATGGGCGCCGTGACTGGACGCGGTTCTCAGGGGGTTCGCGGTGCCGCCAGGAGGCTTGCTGCAGCGGGTGTCGTTAGAGAGACCTGGGTGCTGGCACGGCGCGAGGGACCCGTTGCGCTGGCGAGGGCGGCCACGCACCGGTACATCATCGATTCTCATTCGTTCTTCCTCTACGAGCACCGGCATGGCTCTCGGCCGGACGCGGGCTTGTGTGCCTGCCCATCGGGCTTCGAAGAGTTCTTCGTGGAGGAAAACGCGAGCGCTGACAGGCTCAGCGAAGGCCGTTGCGACTTCCGCGATGCGGTTCCCGGCGCGCGGCGCGCGCTGGACTCGGGCGCGGTGGCCTTCTGCCTCTACAACGGGCGTGAAGTGGCTCACGTCGGCTGGCTGGCAACCTCTCTGCGGGGCCGCCGGGCCCTCGATCGTCTGGGATACGAAGTGCGTTTCGACCGGGGAGAGGGATGGACAGGCGCGGCCTTCACAATGCCGCGTTTCCGCAATCGAGGGTTGCTTGCGTACAGTTGCCTCCGACGTTTCGAGTTCCTTTGCGACGCCGGCATCGCCGTCTCGAGGGCTGCCGTCGCAACGGACAACGCGTCATCTCATCATGTCACGATGCGGTTTGAACCACGAGTCTACGCGATCGGCCACCAGTTGCGCATCCTGACCTGGCGCAGGTGGACCGAGCGACCGGTGACCGCCGTGGACCTGGTGTAGCCGTCTCGATCCGCCGCCCGAATGCCGTTGCGCGGGCTCTCACGCCTGGCCTCACACCCGCCTTGCCTCTCCTCGTGCGCGAATCATAGCGGTACCTGCCCGGTCTGGCGGTGCCTGTGGGCGGGTGCCTCCGGTTGCCGGAAGACCTGGGTCGGCCCCCAAACCGGAGTGTGAGTCGCATGCGGCGATGGAGCGGACGGTGTGCAGTCACAGCGCA
>Ga0209610_1001049_pt1 | contig 14445 bp, 13 predicted proteins | sample LakKivw275mmetaG_FD_184137 | JGI IMG/M metagenome (GOLD analysis project Ga0209610, IMG submission 184137) | Anoxic lake water microbial communities from Lake Kivu, Rwanda to study Microbial Dark Matter (Phase II) - Lake Kivu water 275m metaG... | ecosystem: Environmental > Aquatic > Freshwater...
CGCCAATCCCGACCTATGAAAATTTTTGTCATAAAATAGAGGTGATATTTAGGGAGACAAGAGAGAAAAGAAAAATCGATTTTAACCTCTTGCAAGAACTATATCAACTTATCATCTCTAGACCGTCGGGGGAGTCGAGAGAGATTGAAGCGAGAACGTTTTTTCTTAAAAGGGACAGGAACTCGGTTAGCAATCCGAGTTGTCCGGCCAAACACGCGGTTGATACGTCCATTTTGGCGACATTAATCGCTAAGGAGCTGGGATATGATGAGCAAAAAATCCAGCCCCTGCGTTTGGCGGCTCTCCTTCACGATATCGGGACAACCCTAATATCGAGAGGAGTCTTAGAAAAACCGGGACAACTCTCGGCCGAGGAACTTACTCTTGTTAGAAAAGCCCCGGCCAACGCTTTTGCTCTCCTAAATCAGCTCCCGGAGACAAAACAATATCCCTGGAATGAAATAATGACGTTTATCCGGGAAAGTAAGGAGAGGGAAGACGGGTCGGGATACCCAGGCGGATTAAGTGGCAAAAATATCAGCGAGCAAGCCAAAATAATCGGCCTCTCTGAAATCTTTGCAACCTTAACCGAGGGTCGGGGCTATCGCAAGGGCCTGCTTCCTTATCAGGCGGTAACTAAGGTTATGCAGATGAAAGGCAAGTTCCCGCTCCGGCTGTTTAAAACTCTATTTAAAATTACGGGTATTTATCCAGTCGGAACAATTGTCGTCTTGAGTAGCGGGGAGTGGGCAATGGTTGTCAAAACTACCGCTATCGAAGGCAGACCAGTAGTAGAGATATTACTGGATAGCAAGAACCATCCATTAACCGAAAAGGTCACCAAAGATTTGACCTCTGAAGAATCTTCGGTGATAACAATCGACGGAGTGGTGACTGAGACAGCAGACATCGAAAAAATACTTATTAAGGATTCTGGAAAAATATAAAATCGCAGGAACGAATTTCTGCGGTTTTATATTTTTTTGTTTAAAAATTCAATTTTCAGAATTTGGAATTCAACTCCTACTCGTACCTTAACGCCTCAATTGGATTTTTCAAAGAAGCCTTCCGGGCCGGATAAAGACCAAAGACCAAACCGACAAAAGCGGCTACGCCCAAACCTAAAAAAATAGCCGTCAAGGAAATGGTAAAACGCCAACCAGAACCGATAACCCTAACTAAAACCAATGAAGTAAGGTAAGATAAACTGACACCGCCGGCAATGCCCGCTAAACCGCCAACTACGGTCAAAACCACTGATTCAATTAAAAAATGAATTAAAATATCTTTATTCCTCGCTCCCAAAGCTTTACGTAAGCCAATTTCCCGCGTTTTTTCCGTAACCGAGACCAACATAATGTTCATAATCCCCACTCCGCCGACAATCAAAGAAATGGCGGCAATTGAAGTCAGAAGAACAGTTAAAACCGTAGTGATTAAGCCTATTCTCTCGATTATATCTTTAGGAGTGGTGATATGAAAATCGTCATCTTTGGGGTCTTCAATATTATGTAAATCGCGCAAAGTTACTTTTATATCCTCCACTACTCCCGGCACTGCCGCTTCATCCTTGGCTAGAATATGAACTTCCTGATAATAATCAACCCCTAAAAGATATTTTTGAGCTGTGGTGTAGGGGACAACCACAAATTTATCCATATCAATAAAAGAGGAAATCTGCCCTTTGGAAGGCAAAATGGCAACCACGCGAAAATATTTATTTTTAATTTTGATTTTTTCTCCTAAAGCGTCGGAAGAACCGAATAATTCTTCTTTAACTTTCGAACCGATAATAGCCACCGCGGCTCGCGATTTAATGTCGTCCTCGGTAAAATAATTTCCTTGTTCCGGATAGATATTATAAATTTTAGCCAGCCAGTCCGCGTTCCAGCCAAGAATCGTCGGCTTATAACTTTCTCCTCCATAAGAGACACTGCCCGGCACCATCAACGAAGGGGTAATATCAACCAAATCTGGAACATTATTTTTATTTTTTAAAGCGTCAATTTCTCTATCTTTTAAAGAGTCGGCAAATAACACATCGGTTATATCTGTCAACCCCTTCGGTTCTTTGCCGGGGTTAATTTGAATAAAACTGCTCCCCAACGTCTCCACTTCACTCAAGATCAACTGCTTCGCCCCTTGACCGATGGACATTATTAAAATAACCGAAGCAATGCCGATGACAATTCCTAAAATAGTCAAAAAAGAACGGGATTTATTCGTTTTTAAACCAATTAAAACATTTTTAAAAATATACTTGTTTCTCATCCGCTTAAAATTTAAAAATCTCTGAAGTAAAGACTCCCAAACAAAAAATTATTTTTTAAATCCGTCTTTGGCAAAACGCCGTTCACTCACTATTTCGTCCCTGACAATCTCCCCGTCCTTTAATTCAATGATTCTTTTTGCCATCTCCGAGGTATATTTCTCGTGGGTCACCATAATAATAGTGTGTCCTTTATCATTGAGCTTTTGAATAACATCCATAACAACCTGACCTGATTTTGAATCAAGATTGCCGGTCGGCTCATCGGCAAAAATCACATCGGGGTCGTTTACCAAGGCTCGGGCAATAGCCACCCTTTGCTGCTCGCCTCCGGATAATTGAGACCGGTCGCGATCTAAACGATGTAACAAGCCCACCGCCTCGATAGCTTTTTCGGTTTTTTCATCCCATAAAGATTCCTTAACTCGAGAATAATAAAGAGGCATTTTAACATTGTCCAAGACACTTATCCGGGGCAATAAATTAAAGGATTGGAAAATAAAACCCATTTTTGCATTTCTGATTTGAGCCAATTCGTCGTCGGTATATTCGTTTATTGATTTACCTTCAAAATGATATTTCCCCCGAGTCGGCCGGTCCAAAAATCCCAAAATATGAAGCAGGGTTGATTTACCCGAACCCGAGGGACCCATAATCGCCACGAATTCACCGCGGTCAATACTAAAACGAACTCCGCGCAAAGCCGAAGTTCCCACCTCCTCTTGGCTATAAATTTTCTCTATGTTTTCGACTCTGATTAAAGACATACTATACGCCATCGCTAAAATAAAAAATCAAAAATAAAAAACAAAACTTCTTTTCTTCCTGATTCCCCAATCCCCGATTTCCCAAATACCCCCTCTCCCCATATTCCCAAGTTCCCATATCCCCATACTCTCACGGCATAATCACTCTGTCGCCCGGCTCAATCCCCTTAATAATTTCAATTCGGCCGTCAGAGCTGCGCAAGCCGGTTTCCACAGCCACTTCTAAAACCTTTTCCTCTTTATCCGGAGACTGGATAAGAATTTTGGCAAATTTACCTCCGTCTTTGTTTGCTATAGCTCGGCTGGGAACGACTAAAACGTCTTTTTTTTCTTCGGTTAAAACGTCTATGTCAGCGGTCATCCCCGATTTTATTCTCTGGTCTTTTTCCAAAAAATTCAAAGTAATTTCATAAGTGGCTACCCCCTCAATAATCGTTTCCGCCGGATTAATACTAACTACCTGCGCCTTAAAAAGGTCATCGCTTGAATAAGCGTCAAGAGTAATTTCAGCTAAATTGCCAACCTTAATTTTAGCAATATCCACTTCTGGGGCGTTGGCTTTTACTTCAAAATCGGCTTGAGAAATAACTGAGACAACCGCTATATTGGGCGAAGCGATTTCGCCAACTTTAGCTTCCTGTTTGGCAACCACGCCGTCAATGGGAGTTTTAAGAATCGTCTTAGCCAACTGGGATTGAATATTTTCCACCGCGGCTTTGGCTTGTTTAACCTGCGCCTTTTGCGAATCAACGTTTAACTCGGCTTGTTTAACCTGCGACTCTTGGGCTTTAATCTGCTCACCTGTAGCGCCTGATTTTTTCAAAATTAACTCGTCTTGAGCCAAAACCAAGGCATTTTGAGCCGCATTAATTTGCGCTTGAGCCGTATTGATATTGTTCTGGTTGGTCACTTTTTGTCCGGCTATTAATTGTTCCTGAGCATTAACGTTGGAAATAGCAGTGTTAATATTAGTTCGGGCTGTATTGATATTCCCCTTATAAATGCCGACGGTGGTTGACGATAAATTTATTGCTCCGTTAACCGCGTCGTTCAAGCGGTCTAAAAATTCTCTAATGGCGGTCAAATAATTTTCTCCTCTGACTAAAAGTTTATCCAAATCATCTTGTTTTAACGGCACTGAGAAAAGATTCGGATTATCGATCTCAGACTTGAGCGACTTCAGCGTCCGCCCGATAGAAACCCTCTGGGATTCAACATCTATTTTTGCCTGCGAATTAGAAGTAGAAAAAGTTAGGTCCGGGTCTTCTGAATCATCATTGGAAAACAAATCGTCAATTTGCTGGTCAAGGGCAGCTGCGGCTTTGGTATAAGCGTCGTCCAAGATATCTTTTATATCGTCGTAAAGGTTAACTAAATCAATCTCAGTTTTGGATTTAACGTCCTCCAGATTCGTTTTAGCGTCGGCTAAGGATTTTTCCGCATTTGCCACTTTGGTTTCAGAAACCTGAACCTCTTCCGGTTTGGCTCCGGCTCTTAATTCGTCTAATTTCGCCCGCTGAGTCTCCCAAGCCGCCTGATATTGAGCTAATCCGGCTTGGGCGCTCTCCCAAGCCGCCTGATATTGAGCTAATTGAGCGGCTAAATCCTCGCTGTCCAAAGTAATAAGCGTTTGCCCGGAATTAACCTGGTCGCCTATTCTGACTTCAACTTTGGCAACGCGGCCGCTCTTTTCAAAAGCCAAATCAACGCTTTTTGCCGGTTCAACCCGACCAATAACGCTTACCTGCTGAACCAAATCCCCTTTTTGGGCGACCACAAAATTATAAGACGGTTCTTTGGTTTGAAAAAAACGAACCAACAAAATTACCGCGACAATGAGCAAAACAATAAGACTAATTAAAAATTTTTTCTTCGGCATATTTTGATTATTCTTCAATTATAAACCAAAATAAAGTAAAAACAACCGTCCTTTTAAAAATTCCGCCGGCCGACCGCGGATAAAAATAAATAAGCAATAAAACCGCCCGCTAAAGCGGTAAACAGCTGCGGCCAGCCCATTATCACCGCCACTTGAACGGCCGTCCCTTTTAAGATAAAACCGACAATCAGCGAACTGACCCCCCAAAGAAAAGCGAATTTCAAAACAGCGGCGAAGATTATGCCCAACCAATAATTTCTCCTTTTTAAAACGGTAAAAACAACCACTAAAATAGCGTTGCTTAAAATAATACAAGGCACTAACGGCGCCAAGGCAGAAGGCAGGGTTCCCACCCCGAGAGCAATGATACTGGGGATTAAACCAATTAAAACGCCGGCGCGCCAACCCAATAAAACTGCGGCGACAAAAAGAACCGCATTGACGATTGAGCCGGTAATTGCCTGAAAACGGAACAAGGGAGCAAAAAAGGCTATTCCGGTCAAAACCGCAAACTCAATGAAACTAATAACCGCCCTTTTTTCTAAAACCAAAGTCTCAAATTTTTTCATAAAAAAATATAACTAATGCTGTCCCGGGGGCAAAATTTCAACCGCCCCTTTTCTCTTTTTAAAATATCTGGTGTGACAAACCAAATGACGCATCTTTCCGTCGGCAAAAAAATCTTGATAAATTTCTTTAACAATCGGGTTTTGATGAGCCAGTCTGACGCTCTTTCTTTTGTCGGCTAAATACAAGCCACCAGCCCTCTTATTTCTAATTTCCGCGTCCGTCGGCACCGGTTGGCCGCCCCCGCCGATGCAACCGCCAAAACAAGCCATAACCTCAACGTAATCGTAGGCCCGGGGATTCCTTTTTAATTCTTCTAAAATTTCTTTAGCTCGGCCAAGTCCATTAATCATCGCCACTTTAATTAATTTATTGCCGATTTTGATTCGGGACTTTTTTATTCCCGCCGAACCCCGAACCCGTTTAAAATCCAATTTTGACAAACCTCTCCCGACTATCTTTTGATAAGCCGTCCTTAAAGCCGATTCCATTACGCCGCCGGTGGCGCCGTAAATCACGCCAGAGCCGGAAGCCGCGCCCAAAGGGCTGTCCAGCTTCCGTCCTTTAATTTTTTTTAAATCAACTTTATTTTTTATTAAAAGATAAGCCAATTCCCGGGTGGTTAAAACATAATCAACCGGCTTTAAACCATTAATTTCCAACTCCGGCCGGGTAATCTCGTATTTTTTGGCCGTGCAGGGCATAATCGAAACAACAATAATGTCTTGCGGATTAAAACCTTGTTTTTTAGCCCAAAAAGTCTTAATTAAACCGCCGGAAATTATGTGCGGCGAACGAACCGTCGTTAAATAAGGGATTAAATCCGAGGCATAAAACTCAACAAATTTAACCCAAGCCGGGCAACAAGAAGTAAGCAGCGGCAACTTTTTTTTGTTTTTCAGCCGTTTTATTAATTCGTCGGCTTCCTCAACGGTGGTAAAATCCGCGCCGACGCAAACGTCAAAAACTTTGTCAAAACCGAGTTTTTTAATGGCGGCGGCTAATTTCTCTGGACCAAAAAACCGGACGGCAAGCTGAATTCTTCGCCAATACTGGTCCTGACGGCCGGAGCAAATTGAGCAACAACGATTTTATTTTTTCCGCCGGGCAAACCACTGAAAATATCTTTCACCGACCCCCTTTTTTCGGCCGTCTTTTCGGACTCAATAAATTTTGAGTAAAACGATTCCCGCTCTTTTTCAAACTCGCCAACTGCCTCGATGGCACCCACCGGACAATGGACAAGACATTGGCCGCAATAAACGCAATCTTTGTTGGGACGACGGCTGGGAATTATTTTTGTTTTCCAACCGCGTCCTTCCAATTCTAAAAAATTCACTCCTTGCTGGCGGCAAATGTCAACGCAGTTGCGGCAATCAACGCATTTTGAGGTGTCAAAAACAATAGACGGTCCAAACTGATAAACCGGAAAATCTTTTTTTCGGTCGGAAAACCCGGCAATCTTAACTCTATATTTCTTTGCCAATTTTAAAAGTTGGCAATTCAAGCCCCAAACGCAGTCGTCGCACTCCTCAAAATGCTGGGCGAAAATTAATTCCAAATTGATTTTTCTCGCTCTTTTGATTTTCGGCGTTTCGGTTTTAATTTCCATTCTCGGCTTAACCTCGGTTGAACAAGCGGTTTGTAGACCCTTAACGCCTTTTATTTCCACTAAACAAAGTCGGCAATTGGGCTTCACCTCCAAATCCGAATGATAGCATAAAGCGGGAATTTCAATTCCGCTTTCTCGCGCCGCCTGTAAAACGGTTTGTCCCTCCCGCGCTTTAATTTTTTTCCCATTAATAATTATAAATATCGGCATATCTCTAACTAATAACTTTTTTAATTAAACCGCGAAAGGGAACGGCAATGCTTTTCCCCAGTGGACAAAAACTCGCTTGTTCCAAAACAAACAACAAGTCGTCGAGCGATTTCCAATCAATTTCCGGCCGATTTAAAATTTCATTCAGCCGATAAACCCCTTCGCGGCAAGGCAAACACTTGCCGCAATTCTCATTAATAAAAAATTTAATCCATTTCTTCATTAAAGAGACGGGTTTGGTTTCTTTTGTATTATAAACGATAATCGCGCCAACGCCCCCGACCGGTTGATTTAACTCCTTGGGGGTTAAAATTCGGCCGCTGGCGCCGCCGCCAGCCTGAATAAAAAAATCAAAACCGGGAAAATTATCCGTCTTTTGAAGAATCCGCTTGATACTCAAATTTTCCGGAAATTCGTAAACGCCCGGATGCTTGATTGCTCCGCTTAAAGAATAAAAACGGGTTTTCTTATAAACGCCATTGGCGATTTGATTGACAAAATAAAACGTCTCCACGTTGTTAATTAGGGTTGGACAATCCCATAGTCCCTTTTGCGTCGGATAAGTCACTTTATTTCTTGGTTCGTGTCTTTTGCCTTCAAGAGATTCAAATAAAGTGGTTTCTTCGCCGCAAAGATAACCGCCCGGCTTTTTAAAAAGAATAATCGGTTCTTTTTTAATGTTTTTTTTCAAAATCCGGCCGAATTTTTGATAATAATCTTTCCTTAAATAAACATAAGCGACACAACTTTTAACCGCCTTCAGGGCAATTTTAATTCCAGCAATAACTTCCCCGGGATAACTTTTTAAAATAAAACCGTCCTTAAAGCTGCCGGGCTCACCTTCCGACCCGTTACAAACAACATACTTCCTTTTCCCCGCCGCTTCCTTTACCGCCGTCCATTTCAGATAAACCGGAAAATCGGCGCCGCCCCGACCCTTAAGCCCCGACTCTTTTATTTTTTTTATTATGTCTTCCATATAAAACTTTGACTTCTTCTCCCTATCTAAAACTATACAGAAATATTAACCCGAGGTCAACTCTCAGAATTTGCCGCCACGCGGTAAAATATACTGTAAAAAAATCGCGGGAATGTATAATGTTTGGTGTCTCAAGGATTTTAACAAACTAATTTTTAAACAAATGAATTTTATTTACGAAAATGTGAATTACAAAATAAACGCCTCGGGCATTGTGCCAAGCGTTGGAGACATCGATGAAGCAAGCAAAACGATTCTCGTTGACCGAGGCATTCCGGAAAAATTTCACCAGGGCATCGCCGTCCACGAAATTGAAGAAAGAAAACTTCTAATGAAAGGCCATAGTTATGTTTACTCGCACAACGAAGCGCAAAAAAAAGAATTGGAATTTTACAAAAAAACCTATGGCGATGAGGACGCCCTAAAACTATTGGAAGAAGAAGAAAATCTTGTTTTAGACATTTGTTTACACCGTACCGCTCCGAAAAAAAGCAAAATAATTTTGACCGAATCGGAAAATTCCAACCAATCACCACTAAAACCGATTATTGAAATAAAGAATGCCAAGGAGACAATTTTTGAAAACAAACGTTATCTTATCGACAACAGCGAAAGGTTAATCGGAACATTGGTCGACGTTTATGAAAAAGGCAAGATTGTTTACATTGACCGGGACGTACCGGAGCGATTCCACGAAAACTTGGCTTTGAACGAGTTGGTCACCAGAAAAAACCTTAGGAAAGGAATGGGCTGGACAATGGCGCACGCCGAAGGAAATAAAATAGAACAGGAATTCTTAAATACCAAATACGGCATTCAAGAAGGACAGGAAATATTTAACGACGAGAATAAATTCCAAGCCTGGAAATTCACCAACGAGAAAAAAACATTAAAAGAAGAAGGTGGCCATAAAATTATTTACGAAAAAGGCGAAATCCTGCCAAGATAAACAAATTGAAATAAAAAAACAAAAAACCCACTGAAAAAACGGGTTTTTTGTTTTTTTATTAACTAAACAAACCTTCAAATCCGATTCTAAACTTCAATCAAACAATGTTCTTTAATAAGGTAACACCGATTACAAACTTCTCTCAACGCCTCGCGATGGGAAACAATAATAGATGTTCTATTCGAAAGATAATTGGTTAAAAAATCAATGACTTTTCTTTCAGTCGCTGAATCCAAATGAGAGGTTGGCTCGTCCAATAAAAGTATTTCACGGTTAAATAAAATCCCCCTGACCAAATTTATTCTCTGTTTCTGCCCCGAAGAAAGTTTAACACCCTTTTCACCAACAATTGTCTCTAACCCATTTTCCAAACTCTGTACCCAGGACAGAAGGTCAAATTTATCAAAAATGTCAAAGATCATCTTTCCTTCAATTTTTTGACCAAGGGTGATATTCTCTCGTAGAGAAATATTAAAAAGTTCAGTTTCCTGCGAAATTATCGTCATGCGGTTCTGAAAAAATTTCTCGTCAACTTTTTCATACAATTGGCCGTCAATCAACCTTTCGCCCTTGTCCGGTTCGAAAAAATTTATAAATAAATTTAAGAATGTTGTTTTTCCTTCTCCTGACTTACCGATAAGACAAACTTTTTCGCCTCTTTTAAGGCTAAAATTGGGGACGCTAATTTTCTTTTCGGTCCCGGGATATTGAAAAGAAACCCGATTAAATCTTATCTCCTTCCATTTTGGGAACTCTTCACCTCCACCAACTGGTTTAATCGGGGAAACAATCTTACCCAAGCTGCCGATATAAGCCTTCATTTCCATCAATGATTTAAAATTCTCTGATAAACGTTCAATATTACTCCTGACCATAGCGTAAGCGGCGATAAAAAGAATCAACACCGAAGCGGAAATCGCCCCTTTTGACACCTGAGACAATAAAAAGCCGATTGTTGATAAAAACGTCGCGCCAAAAAGCAAATGGAGAAAAAACCACCTATTGGCATGGAAACTCTGTAACTCTTGAATTTGATTATAATTTTCGCCAGTTTTATGAAAGAGTTTTTTTTCAACGAAAGAATAAATACTCAACCTTTTAACCGTAAGGATGTTGGACATAAAATCCGTATATGATTCCAAAAGCGAAGCCCTTTTTTATTTAACTCGTCGGCAATCGGCACCATTTTTCTCGAAAGAAAAGTACTCGCCGATATAAAAATACTCAAAACAACCAAGTTGAGAAAAGCAATGGCTAAAGACTCTCTCGCCGTAAAGTAAAAGAACAAAGTCAAATTGGATATACTTTTGGCAAAAGTCCAAAACATATCAAAGATAATCGGCGCCAAGCCATCGGAAATCTTATTCACAAGTGAAAGGATATATCCCGAATGATGGTTTATCAGATCTCCTAACGGGAGCTTTTCCAATGCCTTAAAATATTTAAGACGAATATAATTACTAAACTGCGGACCGAGAGATTCTCCCCATCTTCTAATAATCCGCTGAAAAATCAGCGAGGCTAAATAAAACGCAACGACTAAACGAATGAGATTTAAAAAATCCGATGAAGTAAATTTGCTTTTGGTAAATTCCGCCAGAGTTGCGGGAATAAAAAAATTGGCGAGACCGTCCAATATCCCCGTCAAAAAAACAAGAGCGAATCTCGTTTTAAAACGATCAAGATTCCTATAAATAAATTTCAACACGCTCATATTCCCTCAATAAACTAAATCATTCTCCAATTCATTTTAGCGCCTTATCCACTCCTGATTAAATAAAAAATCAAATAACAAACTTTCCGTTTTTATAAATCACTTTTTTTTGGCCGTTCTCTAAAAAGGCCGTCACTGTCCGCGGCGACGTGGAAATCAAATCGTCATGGATAACCGAATCATTAAATCCCAATCTTTCCCAATTTTTCTTTTTAAAATTTCTTGAATTGCCGCGGAAACACTCTTTATAACTTCTGCCCAAAGCAAGATGCATATTGCCCTCTGTCCCACCCATATTCTCATCATAAAGCGTCTCGGCCATAAATTTTTCAATCCGGGAAAACCGACCGTCGGTCAAAGAAATTTCTCCAATGGCATCAGCGCCGGGTGTTTTTACAATCTGCCAAAGCAATTTTTTGTTTTTTTTAGCGTTCGCTTCTACGACTTTCCCTTTCTTAAACCGTAATTCGATTCCTTTGATTAAATTCCCGTGCGAGTACAACGGCTGATTGAATTTAATCCGGCCTTCGGTCCCCCGCCAATCAGGCGAAGTAAAAATCTCAAAACTCGGTATATTCCTTCCGCCACCTCCGCCCCACTGCCGGTATTGGCCGATTTTCACCCACAAATCAACATCAGTCCCTTTGATATAAACCCGCTCAATTCTCATTCGGTCCAACTTTCTTTTAATTGTTTCAATTTTGTTAAAAATTCTCCTCCATTCTTTAATCGGATTCTGTTTATCTAAATAACAAGCCCTAATGATTTGCCGCCAATATTCTTTTAATGACAAATTGGCCTCTTTGGCCATTGATTCAGTGGCAAAAAGCGCGATTGTCCAGGTAAATTTCCCTTGATTTTCTTTCTCGTCCCGCCACTCAAAATACGGTTTGTAAGCCACAATTCTTCTGGTTATTTTTTCAGGGTCTATGCCTTCGAGTTCTCTTTTGTCAGATTGTCCCATAATAAGCAATAAATGGTCCATCTCATCCACCAGCCCCCTCATATACTTACGCGGGAAAAAATCCAATTGGTGGTCTTGGGCCAAAAGGTAAAAATCCCTACCTAAACTGCACCTTCGCGCTTCGGTGTCCGGGTAATTCGTGGAAATAATGTGTCCGCCCGCCCTTAAAATCGCCCTTCTTATTTCCATAATCAAGGGTTTTGACGAATCATAACTGATTAAATAAACAACGTCTCCTTTTTTAATGCCTTTGCCCCCGCCCAAAGCGAAATTAACCAGCAAATCGGCGTATTTTTTTAAAATAATTTTCGGCGGAATGTAAGTCACACTATTTAATTAGTATTTAATCGGACGCGACCCGTCCCTACTGAATTATCTCCACCCATGAGGTCTCGCCTCGTACATTTATTCCGGCGAGCCAAGCCTGTTGGGGACAGTCCCCCGTTTCTAAAACTCCAATAAAAGTTTCGCTGTCTTGTTTCTAATCACCAATTTGGCTTTCCGATATTTGTCGTTTTGATACAAAAAGCCGAAATATTCATCCAGTTCTTTATTTATTGGTTTTTCCACCCATTTTGCCGGCACCCTCAAGCCATAGCATTTTGCTTTTAAAATTCTTATTCCTATTTTATTTTCCAGAGGTTGGGCTTCGAAATAAATTCTCCCTCTCAATATCCTTTTAAAAACTGCCTGAAAAGTGAAATAATTTTCGCCTAGGACTATTTTAAAATCTTTGGCCGGCGAATTTTTGTATTTCTTGCTTTCGCTGTTGAATAAAAAATTGGCTTCGTCTTCGGTCAAAGAAAAATAATCTTTATTCGCCGCAATCAAATCAACGTCTTGATTCTCAAACGATTCCCGCCATTTTTCGAGTTTTGTCGCCAAGGTCGCTTCTTCCGCTTTGGCGATCAAAGGCAAAAGAAAAAGAAAGATTAAAACAAATATTTTTTTAGTCATATTTTTGACACGGTTATTCTTTTACCTCAAACATTTTTCCATGGCCGGGAATTATCCAATCGGCCATTTTTAAAACTATTTTTCTGCTCTTTTTAAGTTGTCTCGCATTGCTGGCGTAAGGGTCTTTTTTGGGAAAATTTTCTTTCCAAAACACGTCGCCGCAAACGGCGACGACTCCTTTGTCGGTTTTTACCAAAAGAGTCAAAGAATCATAATTGTGCCCCGGAGTTTTAATTATCCGAATGTCGTCGGTAAAATGTTCAATCCAATTTTCAACTGTGTTTTTGTCCCATAACCCCCAATATTCCAAAGTCTTAGCCTTAGGGAACACGCCAATATTCCGATAATGGTCAAGATGCGAATGGGTAATGCAAACGATATTGACGTCGTCTATACCCAGTCCTTGTTCTTTTAATTTATCGACAAGTTGCGCTTGACTCTCCAAAACGCCCGGATCCACCACCATAACCACCCCTTTGTCTTTCACTAAAGTGATGGTCGGACAGATTTTTTCATCCCCGTTCGCTTCCGCGGCTTCCGCCGATGTATAACCTTCGATTAAAATTTTGACTTCCGCCATATTTTTTATTTATCAATTTGTTTAGATTAAAGGGACATTATGAAGGGGTGGAACCCCCCATTACCTACTTTCATTTTTAGGCCAACATTGGGGTCTGACCCCATAAACAGGTTCTCTAAAACCTGCGCCAACAAAGGATTAGAAGACAAAATTTTAAAAATGGCGCGATTTTAATTGATTTTTGGTGTCCGTCAACTTGTATTACAGGCCTCAGCTGCAAATATCAGTCCTAATTCACCAAAAAACTTTGGGCTATTTGACTAAAGACAAGACTGTCTCTTCCCCAATCCGCTTTGGTGGTATTAAAGGAAAGAACCCAAAGGTCATTGGCTTTGCCTTTGATAAAAACCATTAAAACCTTGAACGCTATTTCGTTTTGAACCACTTCTCCTTCCAAGGTCCAGGTCTCGTTAGTGTTAATTTCCAGATTATTCTCGTTGCTGAAGACAATGCCCGGGACGACAACCGAGATGTCCCTTTTTATGGCGGCCATATATTCCTCTCTGGTGATGCCGACCAAAGAATCAAGAACCACGGTGTAATACGGGTGAAAATTTATCTGATTAGCTCTTTTATCATTAACCAAACTGCTCACGTCAACTACCATTAAGGAAACTCCTGTTGGAGCGGTTTGCTCTTTCCATCCTTTGGGTATTTTGACGCTAAATCCCTCTCCCAAGAAATCTCTTTCCTGCCCCTCCTGATTTAAAACCGGTGTCGAGTTTTCCTCTTCTAGAGGAAAAGGATTTTTCTGTTTTTTTGCCAAAAATAAAATAAGGACGATTAGCAGAACGCCCAAAATAACAATGATAATTTTTGTCGTTTTTTTCATATAAACTTAATAGGGAAGATGACAAGGTTGGACCCGGTCAATTTTTAACTGGTCGCAATTACTGAACGAAGCGCGAACCTTTTTTGAACGGAAAATGCTGGAATAATTGCTGCGCGAAGCGCGGCAGAAACCAAACCTGAACGCTCGGGCGGGGCGGGAAGGAAAG
>Ga0209610_1001054_pt1 | contig 14407 bp, 13 predicted proteins | sample LakKivw275mmetaG_FD_184137 | JGI IMG/M metagenome (GOLD analysis project Ga0209610, IMG submission 184137) | Anoxic lake water microbial communities from Lake Kivu, Rwanda to study Microbial Dark Matter (Phase II) - Lake Kivu water 275m metaG... | ecosystem: Environmental > Aquatic > Freshwater...
GTTTTGGAGAGCTTCGGTATTACTTTTGATAAAGCTCAAGCTGAGATAAATAGTGTTCTAAGCCAAAGCGCGCCTCAACCACGTGCCGTTGCTCGTGGACCTGGCCGGACACCGGTCTTAGACCAGCTTGGAATCGACCTGACCAATGCAGCTCGAGCTGGAAAACTTGACCCCATCGTTAACCGCAGCAAAGAGATTGAGCGAGTTATCCAGATACTCAGCCGGCGCACGAAAAATAATCCGGCACTTATAGGTGAGCCGGGTGTTGGCAAAACAGCGATTGTTGAGGGTCTGGCACATCGTATTGTTGCCGGTGAAGTCCCTGAGACACTGCAAGGCAAGCGGCTCGTAACCCTTGATATAGGTTCGTTAGTAGCCGGTACTAAGTATCGCGGTGAGTTTGAGGAAAGGCTGAAAAAGGTTATTGACGAGATAAAAAGTGCTGGCAATTGTGTGATTTTTGTTGATGAATTGCATACTATTGTCGGTGCCGGTGCCGCCGAGGGTGCTGTTGATGCCTCCAATATCTTGAAGCCGTCTCTGTCGCGTGGTGAGCTTCAGTGCATCGGCGCTACCACGCTGGACGATTATCGCAAGTACATTGAGAAAGACTCTGCTCTGGAGCGTCGTTTTCAGCCTGTAACGGTGGCTGAGCCCACTGTGGAGCAGACTCTGGATATACTGCGCGGCATCAAGGCACGATATGAAGAGCATCACAAACTAGAGATAAGCGACGAGTCTTTGCAAGCTGCATCTTCTTTAGCGGCTAAGTATATACCTGACCGTTTCTTGCCTGACAAGGCTATTGATTTGATGGATGAAGCCTCATCTCGTGTTCGTATTATGCGAGGCGGGGTGCCTTTCGGCTTGACTGAAGCCAGGCGCGCCCTGGAGGCTGTGCGCAGGGACAAAGAGACGGCGATTTCTTCTAAAGAGTATGAATATGCTGCTGAACTGCGTGACCGTGAAGTCCAGTTGGTAGATAAAATCAGTGTCATGGAGCAAAAGTGGCAGGAGGACCAGCAGCAGGAAAAGCCGGTTGTTACCGAGGAAGATATCGCTGAGGTAGTCAGCATGTGGACCGGGGTTCCTGTGGTGCGCTTGACCACGGATGAAACCAGTCGCCTGCTGCAGATGGAAGATGCTTTACACAAGCGCATTATTGGCCAGGATGAGGCTATAAACGTTGTCTCCAAGGCGGTGCGGCGCGCCCGGGCTGGCTTAAAGGAACCTCGCCATCCCATCGGCAGCTTTATTTTCCTGGGGCCAACTGGTGTGGGTAAGACTGAGCTGGTAAGGGCTTTAGCCGAGTTCATGTTCGGCAGCGAAGATGCCATGGTCCGGCTCGACATGTCTGAATTTATGGAACGGCACACCGTGGCTCGACTGGTCGGCGCTCCTCCCGGATACGTGGGTTATGACGAGGGAGGACAACTGACCGAGGCGGTGAGGCGAAAGCCATATTGCGTGATATTGCTTGATGAAATTGAAAAGGCACATCCCGATGTCTTCAATATATTGCTCCAGATTTTTGATGATGGTCATCTGACCGATGCTAAAGGGCGCCGGGTTGATTTTCGTAACAGCATAGTGGTCATGACCAGCAATGTGGGTGCCAAACACATAAAAGGCGTTATGGGTATCGGCTTTGCCGCCCGTACCGATGAAGAGAAGAATCGGCACACTGAATACGAGAAGATGAAGGAGAAGGTACTTGCTGAGTTAAAGACGACCTTTCTCCCTGAATTTCTCAATCGCATCGATGAAGTGGTTGTTTTCCATTCCCTGAGTAAGGCGCAAATCCGCCAAATCGTTGACCTTATGCTTATCCAGGTAGCTAAGTCGGTGGGCGAAAAGAATCTGAAATTGGAAATCACCGATGCTGCCCGTGATTTTCTGGGTGAAAAGGGCTACGACCCGACTTTTGGAGCACGACCTCTGCGCCGTGTGATTCAAAACGAGGTTGAGGATAAGCTCTCTGAATCTCTACTCCGCGGTGAGTTCAACCCCGGCGATACCTTGATGGTAGACTGTGATGGTGAGAAGATTGTGATTCGAGCTGCTGCCGGAGCCTTATCAGGGGAGGCGGCAGCGCAAGAACTGAATTGAACTGCGTGATTCCAGCTTCTCGATAGTCTGATTCTACTTAGGGCGGGACCGAATATTATGAACCCCCGCCCTTTTTAATATTCAAATCTGTTGCTCGGTGGTTTTGGCATTGATTGAGGGGTTGATAACTTGACTAAGCCCAAATCCAGGGCTGTCTTTGTTTGCCAGCAGTGCGGCAAAGAGAGCCCTAAATGGTTAGGTCGTTGTCCTGGTTGCCAGGAATGGAATAGCTTCGTAGAGACCGTTGTCAGCGTCTCCAGTCAGGCGGCTACATGGCTGTATTCAGAGGAAAATGCCCCCAGTGAACTTTCCAAGCTGAAAACTGAGGCGTATCCCCGTTTGAGTTTCCCTTTTACTGAGTTCAACCGGGTCCTGGGTGGTGGGCTGGTGGCAGGCTCTTTAGTGCTCGTCGGCGGTGACCCGGGTATCGGAAAGTCTACCCTGCTGCTTCAGGCTTCATCAGCGCTGGCTGAACGTGGAGGTAGGGTGGTATACGTTTCCGGTGAGGAGTCAGCCCAGCAGATTAAATTGAGGTCGGAACGCCTTGGTGTAGGCGGTGACAGACTCTATATTCTCCCCGAGACTAATCTTGAAGCTATACTGGCGCGCCTGGGAGAATTATCGCCAAATCTGGTAGTTGTCGATTCTATCCAGACTGTCTACATAGAGGAGTTAACCGGAACGCCGGGCAGCGTTGGCCAAATACGCGAGTGCACCTTGAGGCTTATGCGCTGGGCAAAGAGGGCAGGAGTTCCGGCTCTTATAACCGGACATGTAACCAAGGACGGGGCTATTGCCGGTCCCAGGGTGTTGGAGCACATCGTTGATGTAGTCCTTTATCTGGAGGGTGAAACCTTCAGCAGCTACCGTATATTGAGAAGCACCAAGAACCGTTTTGGCTCCACAAATGAAGTCGGCGTTTTCGAGATGAGCGGTGGAGGTTTAGTTGAGGTGGCTAACCCGTCTGAGGTTTTTCTGGTGTCACATCGCGATGGAGCAGTTGGTTCGGCTGTGGTGCCCACCTTTGAGGGAAGTCGCCCTCTACTGGTGGAAATTCAGGCTCTAACCAGCCTTACAGGCTATGGTCCGCCGCGACGTATTGCCAATGGTGTCGATTTCAATCGGCTGCTTTTAATAGCTGCTGTGCTTAGCCGTCGAGCCGGGGTGAACCTCTCCAATCAGGATATAATAACCAATGTTATCGGTGGTATACGTATCGGCGAGCCGGCTGCTGACCTGGGTATGGCGCTGGCAATTGCATCCAGTCACCGGGATGCTAAAGTTGCCCAGGGTCTTGTAGCGATGGGTGAGGTAGGGCTCAGCGGAGAACTTAGAGCTGTACCTCAGATGGAGAGGCGGATTACCGAGGCGTACAGATTAGGTTTTAAGCGTTGCCTTATTCCCGAAGCCTCAGCCAGGCTTTCTTCTATTACTAAAGGGATTGAGCTGTTGACAGCAGGCACTGTAGCTGAAGCCCTCCGACTCGGACTTGTCAGACCCCCGAGGAAATCAGCGCATTCAAGTGAAGAGCCGCATGTCTAAAACAGGAGTTGTCATCGTTGGTGCCGGCAGCAGCCGGCGAATGGGTATGGATAAAGTCTTCATGCCACTGGCTGAGAAGCCCTTGCTAGCCTGGTCGGTGGATGTATGCCAGAGTTGCGAACTGGTTGACCAGATAGTAATCGTTTTGAATGAGAGCAACCTGAATCCGGGACGGAAATTAGTCGTTGAACGGGGCTGGTCTAAGGTGGTGGAAGTATGCCCCGGTGGTGACCGGAGGCAGGACTCTGTCAGACAGGGGCTCAGTAAGTTGAAGGGTTGTGATTGGGTGGTCATTCATGATGGAGCCCGCCCTTTCCTGACGCTGGGTCTGATTCGTGATGGTCTGGAGGCGGCTGAGCCAACAGGTATAGCGGTGGCGGCGGTTCCGGTCAAGGATACTGTCAAGGTCGGTGATAGCGGCATGATTGTCAGGGGAACGCTCAATCGTCAGGAATTATGGGCGGTGCAGACGCCTCAGGTTTTCAGCTTTGATATAATAACTAAAGCTCATGAGCAAATAAAAGGTGACGTTACCGACGATGCCAGCATGGTCGAGCAGTTGGGATATAAGGTGAAGCTTTATATGGGGTCGTATGACAATATAAAGATAACCACCCCTGAAGATTTAGCTTTAGCTGAGCTTATAATCAGGAAAAAGTAGACTGATGCGAGTAGGAATTGGGTACGATGTACATCAACTGACGCCGGGGCGCAAGCTGATTCTGGGTGGAGTGGAGATTTCGTTTGATAAAGGTCTCTCCGGGCATAGCGATGCTGACGTGTTGACCCATGCTATAATTGATGCTCTTCTTGGCGCCGCGGGGCTTCGGGATATCGGCAAATATTTTCCACCTGAGGACCCCAGGTACAAGGATATATCCAGCCTGGTTTTGCTTGAAGAGGCTAATAAGCTACTCAAGGCGAAAGGCTTGAAGGTTGGAAATATCGATGCCGTCGTTGTCGCTGAGCAGCCTAAAATAGCGCCTTTCATTGAAGATATGCGCGGTCGCCTCTGTCAAACGCTGGGTATCGATTCAGGGCAGGTCATGGTAAAGGCAACTACCACTGAAGGTCTGGGTTTTGCCGGCAGGTCGGAGGGAATAGCCGCTTATGCCGTAGCTCTGGTGGAAGAGGCGAAGTAGATTCTAATTGCAGGAAATAAATATGAAGTTTTTCAGCAGCGTTAAGAGGGATATACAGGCGGTCTTCGAGCATGACCCGGCAGCCAGGAACGCTTTCGAGGTCTTTTTCGCTTACCCTGGCTTTCATGCCCGGCAGTGTCACCGCCTGGCTCATACTCTATGGAACTGGCGTGTTCCCTTTTTCCCTCGCCTGGTTTCACATCTCGGTCGTTTCTTCACCGGCATTGAAATCCACCCCGGAGCTGAGATTGGCGAGGGCTTTTTCATCGACCACGGCATGGGTGTGGTTATCGGTGAGACGTCAGTGATAAAAGATAATGTCGCTCTGTACCAGGGAGTCACTCTTGGCGGCACGAGCTTACTGAAGAAAAAGAGGCATCCTACTCTGGGAAACAACGTGGTTGTAGGCGCCGGGGCGAAGCTTATCGGAGCCATTACCATCGGCGACAATGTAAAAGTCGGTGCTGGTTCTGTGGTTATAACTTCGGTGCCGGCGAATGCCACCGTTGTCGGTGTGCCCGGTAGAGTGGTTGAAATCCGTAATCCTGATACCGATACCGTGGAGAAATTGCCTGACCCGGTCTGGGAAAAGATTGAGAAGTTGGAAAACAAGATTGCTAAACTGGAGAAAACTTTAAAGGCTAGGCAGCCTGAAACCGGGACGGCTGCTAAACGCTCACCTCGGAGAAAATAGATGAAAGTATTTAATACGCTGTCGGGACAAAAAGAAGAATTCCGTCCCAGGGGTAAAACGGTAAACATTTATGTTTGCGGAGTTACCGTTTATGACGATTGCCATATTGGACATGCCATGAGCTACATCATATTCGATTCCATAAGGCGCTATCTCGAGTTCAAAGGTTATAAGGTAAAGTATGTCCAGAATTTTACTGACATAGATGACAAGATAATAAACCGGGCAAACCAGCTGGGGATTCCGTCATCGGAGCTGGCTGAGAAATATATCGCCGAATATTTCAAGGACATGGACGCTCTGAACATACAGCGGGCACATGTCTACCCCAAGGCGACTGAGGAAATACCCAAGATAATTGAAGTCATAAAGGGACTGATAGACAAGGGCTATGCCTATGAGTCCGAGGGCAGCGTCTATTTCCGGGTGAAAAATTTTCCCGGCTATGGCAAGCTGTCTCACCAGGCTCTGGATGACATGATATCCCGCGGCTCCGCTGAAGAGGGCAGGAAGGAGTACCCGCTGGATTTCGCCCTGTGGAAAGCAGCCAAGCCGGGTGAGCCTTTCTGGCAAAGCCCCTGGGGGCAGGGCAGGCCCGGATGGCACATAGAGTGCAGCGCTATGGCATTGAAATACCTGGGCAAAACCCTCGACATCCATGGTGGCGGTCAGGACCTGATTTTTCCTCACCACGAGAACGAGATAACGCAGTCCGAAAGCTTTACCGGAGTCGAGCCTTTTGCCAGGCACTGGCTGCATAACGGGCTGCTGCAAATGGGTGAAAATAAGATGAGCAAATCGCTGGGCAACCTGATAACGGTAAAACAGGCTCTGGAGCGCTATAGCCCTGATGCCATCCGCCTGTTTGTCCTCGGCTCACATTACCGCAGTCCGTTAACATATAGTGAAGACACCCTGAGAGCAGCCGACGTTGGCATGGAGAGGTTGCGGCAGTCTACCAGAGACGGGGGGAAGACTGGCGGCAAGGCAGCTCTCGATGCTGAGCCGTTCAAAGCCAGATTTATCGATAGCATGGATGATGACTTCAATACCGCACAGGCAGTGGCGGTTCTTTTTGACTTAGCCAGGGAGATTAACAGGGCGCGTGAGCAGAATCGCGATGTAACCAGTGCTCTGAATACATTGATGGAACTGGCTGGTGTGCTGGGTTTCACGCTGGAAGAGCCGGCAAAGCCGCCGCTGGATGCTCAACCGTTTGTTGAACTTATAAGCAATCTCAGCCTTGAATTTAAGAAGACACCGGGTGGTAATGATGACTCTATGGTTAAAATTGAATCGTTATTATCTGCTGCCGCTAAAAGCGATGAACCTCCTGATGTCGAAGCTCTTATTCTACTCTTCATTGATGTTCGCAAAGAGCTACGCCATGCCAAACAATGGCAGCTTGCTGATGTGGTGCGTGACCGTCTCGCTAAATTAGGCATAGCTCTGGAAGATACACCGAAAGGTACATTGTGGAAGCGAACACTTTAGGCTTCCTTCTTGTCATTCTGAGCGCAGCGAAGAATCTCGTCGCCTTCGGGTGACCGTGAATGGTTTGTTTTTGAATGGTGGGTCACCTTTGGGCAGGTGACACCTAGTAAATGTAACCTTTAAAAAGTTGACACTACGGATATAGGAGGTAATTATGAGGATAGTTTTTACATTGGTAACTTTGTTGCTATTAGTGGTTATCTTTGCCTGCGCAGCTCCTCAGCCCGCCCGTCCCACGGTAAACCATTTCTATGCTAATCCGGCGCATATATCCCAGGGAAATTCCTGCACTCTTAACTGGAAGGTAACCGGCGCAGATACTGTGACTATCGACCACGGCTTGGGCACGGTACCTGCCGCTGGCAGCCGCAACGTGAATCCCGATGAAACCATAGTTTATGAACTTACAGCCGCCAACAGGGCAGGTGTTACTGTTGCCGACACTTCGGTAGCGGTTTCTACCTTACCACCGGCAGCAGCTATGCCGGTTATCAACCATTTTGAATCCACCCCTAACTCAGTAATGCCCGGCGGCATCGCCACTCTAGTCTGGTATGTTACAGACGCCTCTTCGGTGAGCATTGACCAGGGTGTTGGCGAAGTTGAGCACCAGGACCGCAAAGGCGTGATACCTTCTGTAACTACCACGTACACGCTCACGGCAATTAGCGCCTCCGCGGAGGTCAGCGCCTCCACCAGAGTGGTGGTGATGGAACCACCCGCCTCACAGCCGCCAGCGGAGTTGCTTTCTCCTCATTTTCAGCAGCAGGTAATAGCGGGCCAACCGTTTACCATCAACCTCGATTCCAGCCCGGCCACAGGCTTCCAGTGGGAGCTGGATTATTATGACCCCGACTTGATCAAATTAGAAAGCAGTGAATACAAGCCCTATAGCGTGCCCCAGGCGGGCGCCACCGGCTCGCAGCAGTTTACCTTTAACGCTCTCAAAATGGGTGATACAACCATAAAGTTATCCTATATCCACGCCGACGAGCCGCTCAATTCTTCGAGTAAATATTACAAGATACACATAATACCGTAATTATTGGAATGATGCGGTGACGAGGTCTATCTCAGCCTGAACTCTCGGTTATTCTGATTTTCCCCTGCGCTTCTGATTTTTCCCTGCACTTCTGAACCCTTCGTCAATGTCATTCTGAAGGAGCCCTTCGCCTTTGTCATCCTGAGGTAGCCCTTCGTCAACGTCATTCTGAAGGAGCCCTTCGCCTTTGTCATCCTGAGGTAGCCCTTCGTTAACTCATTCTGAAGGAGCCCTTCGCCTTTGTCATCCTGAGGTAGCCCTTCGTCAACGTCATTCTGAAGGAGCCCTTGGCCTTTGTCATCCTGAGGTAGCCCTTCGTCAATGTCATTCTGAAGGAGCCCTTGGCCTTTGTCATCCTGAGGTAGCCCTTCGTCAACGTCATTCTGAAGGAGCCCTTCGCCTTTGTCATCCTGAGGTAGCGAAGCGACCGAAGGATCTGGCTCAGTGTAAACTCCGCGACTGAAGAATCTCCACTCCGGATAAACTCCGCGAAGACAATTGTAGACCCTTCGCTGTCGCTCAGGGTGACAATGGGCGTATCCGTCTTAGAGAGTGATAACGCTGCCAGCGTTATTGAAGAAGAAGCTGTCGCCGAATTCCTGAGATAATATGGCGGCTGCCCGCAGCCCGGTACAATGAGAAACGCCTATCTTCTCAACCCCAAGCTTCCTCAGGTCCGCGATGGTAAGGTCTATTTGTTCTCTGGAAGCGTTAATAAGGTGAGTCCCGCCGATTACCATGTGAGTATGCTCCACGCCGGTTATCTTCCGGGCATGATGTATGGTGTTTATCATACCCCTGTGCCCGCAGCCTAGAACTACTATCAAGCCTTTCTCACTTTTAACGATGAGTGCCTGGTCATCCCTGAGCGGGTCGGGGAGGAGCTCTCCGTTTTCCTTAACCAGGAGATGGGGGTCAATCTTCTCGTATTCGGTTTGCATGGGAATTTCGCCGCTGGTGACTATGTTATCGGTAATCCATGTTGGCTCTGCGGTGAGCTTGAAGGAAGCCCCCCAGCTCTCCAGCGCTTCCCTGGCGAAAGGTGTACCGGCATACTGCTCTCGCTTGCTGAAGGTGCGCGAGTACTTGGCTGCCCAGATGTCGGGGTGGGCAATAACCTCGATTCTCTTTCTCATCGCGGTCAGCACGCGTTGAAAGCCGCCGGTATGGTCGCGATGCCCGTGGCTCAGGACTATCCTGTCGACCGCGTGCAGGTCTATGCCCATGACGACAGCGTTGTAGGCAGCCGATATGTCCAGTCCTGTGTCCAGCAGAACCTTATAGTTGTCTACTTCTACCAGTACGCTCAGTCCCCACTCGCCCAGCAGCCCAACCCTGCCGGCGGTGTTTTCAGCCAGCGTAGTTAATTTTATCTGCATTTTTCAATTTCCCTTTCGTCATTCTGCCCCCTTCCCTGCTGTCGCCTTGAACCTTTCCGTGGAAGGGCTTCTCGCGATTAAACCCCCTTCATTGTGAGCGAAGCGGTCTCAAGCCGCTAAGTTATTGCCACAACCCAGATGCAGATGATTACGAACAGAACAGTCAAGGCGATGGTAAGCTGAAGAAGGCTTTTTTCCATGCCGCGCCGTGTCCTGTACACGCTGTCCGGCTGCCCGAATATACCTCCAAGCCCGCCGCCATGCACCTGTAACGTAAGCACTGCAATCAAGGCTATAGCTACCACAATCTGGGCAATAAGTAGATAGTCACTCATTACGTTTACCTCCGAGTTTTTGTAACAGTATTTCCTTTGCCACTCCGGGGTTAGCCCGCCCCTTGGTTGCTTTCATCACCTGTCCGATTAGGAAAGCCAGGGCTTGCTCCTTCCCTGCCTCGTAGTCAGACACCGCCTGGCTGTTGCCGGCTATTACTTCGGCTACTATTTTCTCTATTTCCTCCGAGCTGCTTATCTGGCTCAGCCCCTTCTCGGCTACGACGTCGCTCGCCGTCTTGCCGCTACTGAACATCTCTTCGAAGACCGCCTTAGCTGCCGGCCCGCTCAGTACGCCTTTGTCCGCCAGTGTCAGCATGTCCGCCAGGTGTTTCGGGCTCACCCTGGTATCTTCTATACTGGTGCTGGTGGCGTTGAGCATACGGCTGAAATCTCCCAGCAGCCAGTTGCTCACGGTCTTTGCCTTCCTGGGCAGGTCGGCACCGTTCGAAGAGCCTGTCATCAGCTTGACGCAGCTCTCGAAGTAGTCAGCCATAGCCCTGGAATCCGTAAGCAGGTTGGCGTCATACAGAGGCAGACCGTACTGGGATATGAATCGGTCCCGCCTGGCATCCGGCAGCTCGGGCAGGCGCGACCTGATTCCCTCCACCCATTCCTGGCTGAAGACCAGCGGCGGCAAATCAGGCTCGGGGAAGTAGCGGTAATCATGCGCGTACTCCTTGCTTCTCTGGCTCACCGTTACTCCCTTCGTCTCCACCCAGCCCCGTGTCTCCTGTGCCAGCCTGCCTCCCTTTCCCAGCACCTCCTGCTGTCTTTTAGCCTCGTAATCCAGAGCCCGGTACACGGCTCTGAAGCTGTTCATGTTCTTTACCTCTACCTTTGACAGTAATTCAGTGGTGCCCCTGGGACGTATGCTGATATTGGCATCGCACCTGAAGCTGCCCTCCTCCATATTGCCTGTCGATACGCCCAGGTACTGTAGAATAGAGCGCAGCTTCACCAGGTACCCCCTGGCTTCCTCTGGTGACCTCATATCCGGCTCGCTGACTATTTCCATCAGCGGCACGCCGGAGCGGTTGACATCCACCAGGCTGTAGCTTTCGCCCTCAGGCGAGTTGCAGTGTGTCAGCTTGGCAACGTCCTCTTCCAGGTGAACGCGGGTGATGCCGACCTTCCTTTTCACTCCATCGGTTTCTATCATCAGCCAGCCGTTTTTGCTCATGGGCGCGTCGTACTGCGAAATTTGGTAGCCCTTCATCAAGTCCGGGTACGGGTAGTTCTTGCGGTCGAACTTGGCATGTTCGGCGATGGTGCAGTTCAGTGCTAGTGCTGTCATGACGGTATACTCTATCGCCTTCTGATTTATTGCCGGCAGCACGCCGGGCATGCCCAGGCAGATGGGGCAGACATGTGTATTGGGTGGCGCGCTGGCATAGTCGGAGCTGCAGGAGCAGAACATCTTGCTCTCGGTTAATAGCTGGGCATGCACTTCAAGCCCGATGATAATCTCGTAATCCACGACGTCGGTTAGTATAGCAGCATAGCTTGTACGAGGCAAACGAACCCACCTGTCATTCTGAGCTTGTCGAAGAATCTCTCCCCTCTCCCTTGACGGGAGAGGGCCAGGGTGAGGGTGAACCCTGCCAAAATACCCCCCTGTCATTCTGAGCCTCTCCTCCCTCCGCTCATTCTGAGCCTGTCGAAGAATCTCTCCTCTTTCCCCCTGTCATTCTGAGCTTGTCGAAGAATCCATCCTTTCTCCCCCCGCTCATTCTGAGCCTGTCGAAGAATCCACCCTCTTTCCCCCTGTCATTCTGAGTCTCTCCCCCCGTCATTCTGAGCCTGTCGAAGAATCTCTCTCCACTGCACTGAGATCCTTCGCTGAAGCTCAGGATGACAAGAAGTCCTGCCTTTTTAACTTTTAACCTTTGACTTTGTTCTCCTCCGCTCATTCTGAGCCTCCCCCCGCTCATTCTGAGCCTGTCGAAGAATCTCTCCTCTTTCCCCCCTGTCATTCTGAGCTTGTCGAAGAATCCATCCTCTCTCCCTCCGCTCACTCTGAGCCTGTCGAAGAATCCACCCTCTTTCCCCCCTGTCATTCTGAGTCTCTCCCCCCGCTCATTCTGAGCTTGTCGAAGAATCTCTCTCCGCTGCACTGAGATCCTTCGCTGAAGCTCAGGATGACAAGAAGTCCTGCCTTTTTAATTTTTAACCTTTGACTTTGTTCTCCTCCGCTCATTCTGAGCCTGTCGAAGAATCCATCCTCTTTCCCCCCTGTCATTCTGAGCTTCCCCCCGCTCATTCTGAGCTTGTCGAAGAATCTCTCTCCACTACACTGAGATCCTTCGCTGAAGCTCAGGATGACAAGAAGTCCTGCCTTTTTAATTTTTAACATTTGACTTTGTTCTCCTCCGCTCATTCTGAGCTTGTCGAAGAATCCACCCTCTCTCCCCCTGTCATTCTGAGCTTCCCCCCGCTCATTCTGAGCTTGTCGAAGAATCCATCCCCTCTCCCTTGACGGGAGAGGGCTAGGGTGAGGGTGAACCCCTGTGCTATACTTTGCTCCGGGAGGGCGCCATGCAAAAAATTACTCAGAACGTTTTCGTTGAAACTGACTTTCGAGGCTGCAATGTCGGTTTCGTGGTCACGGAGGCGGGTGTGGTAATGATTGACACCCCGTATATACCTCGAGATGCGGTCAAATGGCGGGACGAAATTGCCAGGCACGGCGCGGTTCGCTACCTGATAAACACCGAACCTCACGCCGACCATTTCACCGGCAACTACTTCTTCGAGGGAACGGTAGTTGCTCACGAGGGTACCAGGCAGGCGATTCTGGACGCCTCGGTTGCCCAGCTAAAGGAGTATCTCAAGCAGGTAGACCCGGAGAGCCTTCCTCTCGTTGATAAATTCAGCTACCGCCCGCCCGACATAACGCTATCGCAGAGGCTTACGCTTTACTCGGGCAGCCATAGTTTCCAGCTTATCAACCTGCCGGGGCATACCCGGTTCCAGCTGGCGGTCTATATTCCTGAGGAGAGTGTAGTTTTCACTTCGGACAACGTATTCGGCAGGGTGCAGGCATGGCTTCATCAAGCTCTTCCCTATGAATGGCTGGAATCGTTGAAACAGATTCAGAAAATGGAGGCTGACATATTAGTCCCGGGGCATGGCGGAATCTGCAGCCGGGACTACATACCTGAGATGAGTGCTTTCATCCAGTTATGGATAGACGAGGTAAAGGCGGCAATTGACCGGGGTATGAGCCTGCAGGAAGCCCAGGACAAAATCTCGCTGCTCGACCGTTACCCCATGCAAGCTGGTGCCGAAGCAAGGGCAAGCATGCTGCAGCGCATGAACGTGGCACGCTTATACGAGGTACTGAAAAGCTGAGCGGCAGCCTTTCCCTTGGCTGCACGATAGTCAGGAATGTTACCTCTGCTAAGTGTCCTTGTCCTTTACAAGTGCTCAAGCTATAATGCATGTGATTGTCGATTTTGATGAGGGAGTAAGTATTGCCGGATAATATTCACTGGCAGCATCCTGGTGGTAAACTCCGCGAAGTCGGACCAGAAGCACTCACCGACGCCGAACTCCTAGCAATCCTAATCTCCACAGGCACCAAAAACAAGCCGGCCGAAAGAATCGCAGAGGAGATCATTCAAAGGTTTGGCTCATTCAAAGGCATGGCTAACCAACCTTTGAGCAAGTTCCTAGATATGAAAGGTCTAGGCGATGTTAAAGCAATCAGAATAGCCGCCTCTTTTGAAATAGCCCGCCGTATCGCCAACGAGGTTTTAGCAGAGCATGAGAAGGCCTAGAGCTGGTTCCGTAAAAATTCCCAGTCCATACGAAGCCACCACATGGAAAACAGAGCGGGCCGCCGTGGCTAAGCTCGCGCATTGGATGAGCGATATTATCGAAAAGAAAGGGCTTGACCTGGGATTGCCCGATGTGGATACCTCTGGAGCAGATAGAAAATCACCCGACCTGATAATTTATGAATCTCGCCATAGCCAGAAAACTCTGTGCGTTATCGAAGCCAAGCCGCCTTACTTTGATGTCTTTGACTACGAAGAGCTTAAGAAACCAGCTTGGGACAAGGCAAATGCCCGGCGAGCTAAATACTTTGGCACAACAAACTTCAAAGAGCTAATCTGGTTCAGCACTGAGAAAGCCAATGCTCAGCAGCTTGATGAGATCATCAATCGATATAATCTATCAGAGCTGGAAAACCTGGACCTGATTGAGGATACCAGATATAAGGAAAGCATCATCAGACAGCTTGATGTTTTTCTTACCACGCTTCACGAAGTCCACACTGGTAAAAAGCGTGAACCTAAACTGGCTATCGATGAGCTTCTCATCTACAGAATCCATGACAAGATACTTAGGCTCGCCAGATATTATACCAGCATAATTGAGGATAGATGCCATAAGGACACTGAGTTCGCTTCACAACTCGGCAAATGGTTCAATGAGCAGGGCTGGGACTTCGCTATGCAGCCTCAGGACTTCGACAAAACAGCACGGCAGACTGCCTATCTCTTGGTAAACAAAATCTTGTTTTATGACGCGCTACAAGCCAAGCGTCCAGCAGAGCTTGACCCGCTTCAGATACCAGAAGGACTAACCAAAGGAGCAGCCTTACAATCAGTTCTGCAAGCCTACTTCAACCAGGTACTGAAAATAGACTACGAGACCATCTACAC
>Ga0209610_1001056_pt1 | contig 14402 bp, 11 predicted proteins | sample LakKivw275mmetaG_FD_184137 | JGI IMG/M metagenome (GOLD analysis project Ga0209610, IMG submission 184137) | Anoxic lake water microbial communities from Lake Kivu, Rwanda to study Microbial Dark Matter (Phase II) - Lake Kivu water 275m metaG... | ecosystem: Environmental > Aquatic > Freshwater...
TAATTTTTGAATTAATTCTAAGATCTCTAAATTATGTTGATAACCCCTTACTTTCCGTACATTTTTCCAATAATATACGCACCCTTCGTCATCGAAAAATGCTTTAAGAAATATTTTCTTTTCTGATAAAGAAGCTATTTTAATATAACCTTTCAGCTCCTGACTTTTATTTCTCATATAATTCTCAAGTTCAACGTAATAATAGCAAATCCTATAAACACCGGTTGCTTTATCCACCCAATTCCAAGGCTTTAAATCAAATACTTTTTTCATTAATAATCTAATATGATTGATTAGGACTTCATTGCGATTATAATAAATACAACCCCCTTTGGTAATTTCTCCGTCAAACATAAAATGAGCTACCAACGATATTAATTCTTTTGTCCAATCGTTTGGCTTAGGAACAATCCTGCCAAACAGACATTTGCCTTTCCTTTTTCGACTAAATTCGATGAGCCTTTGAATTACAGCCTCCTTTCTTAATCCTATTCTTTCTTTCGCTCCCGGAGAAAGTAAAATATCCTGGATATGGTCGTAAATAGTAATTTTGGGAAGCTGGGTTGCCTCAATAATTTCATTCAAAGTAAATCCCCTTGCTCTCAAGTTTCGACATTTCTCTACCAAAAAAGGATTGGTTTTATACATAAAATTGTGCCCCTGCCGCGATTTGAACGCGGAACCATCACCTTAAAAGGGTGTTGCTCTACCAAATTGAGCTACAAGGGCTCATTTATAAATTTTCTTTTCTTAATTGCTCCAACAATTCTTTCTGCTTCTTGGTCAATTTCTTTGGCGTCTTTACTATCAACTCAACATATAAATTCCCTTGGCCATAACCGGAAAAATGAGGAATTCCTTTGCCGGAAATTCTTAAAACTTTTCCCGATTCGGTTCCCACCGGTATATTCAATAAAATTTTCTTTCCTTCCAATGTCTGGACTTCCATTTCATCTCCTAAGGCTGCCTGGGAAAAAGAAATGGGTAAGGAAATATACAAATCATCACCTTTTCTTTTGAAAATCGGATGAGTTTTAACGAAAATTCTGACATATAAATCTCCCGTCTTGCCTCCCCTTCTGCCAGCTTCACCCCGGCCTTCAACCTTGATTATCTGGTTAGTATCAACTCCGGCTGGAACAAAAATTTTAATTTTTTCTTCTCCTCCAATTCTCCCTTCGCCCTTGCAAACATTACAAGGTTTTTCCGGATGAACGCCTTCGCCGCCGCATTCCGGACAAACAACATATTTCGTAAATGTTCCCAAGAAGGTCTTTTTTATTTGCTGGACTTCACCCGTCCCCCGGCAAGAGAAACATTCTTTGATTTTCGTTCCCGGCTCAGCTCCGCTTCCTTGACACCTGGGACAAGAAACCATTTTAGTCAAATAAATTTCTTTTTCCTTTCCTTTTAGAACATCCTCCAAGGAAATTTCCAGGTCGATTTCAATATCCCTGCCTTTTTTGAAATCCTTTTTTCTTCTCTTCTCTCCGACTCCGAACATTTCCTCAACCATATCCCCAAAATCTCCAAAGTCAGTTCTGAAAATATCTTCAAAGTCGATGTCAGGCCTGCCCCAAGCCCATTGAAAATCAAATCCTGGCGCTCCTCCCGGCGCTCCTTCAGGAACCCGGCCGAATCGGTCGTACTGCCCCCTCTTTTCTTTATCGGAAAGAATCTGATAAGCCTCATTTATTTCTTTAAATTTTTTTTCATCTCCGCCTTTATCAGGATGATATTTGTGAGCCAACTTATAATAGGCCTTCTTTATTTCATCTTGCGAGGCACTACGAGCAACGCCTAAGATTTGATAGTAATCCTTCATAATAAATTCAAAATGCAAAAATCAAAATGCAAAATTACAATGTAAAATTAAAAATTTTGAATTTTGAACTGCAATTTTACACTTTTCATTTTAAATTTTTCATTTTTCTCGGTATTCTCCTTCCTCCGGACTCTTTCCTTCCTCGCCCTGAGGTTTTCCCTGTGCTTGTGTTTGTTTATACATCTCTGCTCCAACCTTCTGAATCACTTGTGACAAGTCAGCGGTTTTATTTTTTATTTCCTCTATATTATCACTTTCTTTTACTTTTTTCAATTCATTAATTTTTTCTTCGATCTCTTTTTTGGCCTCAGCCGAAATGGACTCTCCCGCCTCTCTCAGGGTTTTTTCAGCGGTGTAAACCAAGTTGTCAGCCATATTTTTAGCTTCGATCAACTCTCTCTTCGCTTTATCTTCCTCAGCATGCAATTCCGCTTCTCTTTTCATTTTTTCAACCTCCTCCTTTGAAAAACCAATGGAACCTTCGACTCTGATTGACTGCGATTTCCCAGCAGCTTTGTCTTTGGCGGTAACGGTCAAAATGCCGTTGGCGTCAATATCAAAGGTAACTTCAACCTGGGGAATGCCCCGGGGTGCCGGCAGAATTCCATCTAAAATAAATTTCCCCAGCGAGCGATTGTCACCCGCCATCGGTCTTTCACCTTGCAAAATATTAATTTCAACCGAGGTCTGACCGTCAGCCGCCGTGGAAAAAATCTGGGTTTTAGCTGTCGGAATGGTCGTATTTTTAGCAATCATTTGAGTGCTAATTCCACCCAAGGTTTCAATTCCCAAAGAGAGAGGCAAAACATCCAGAAGCAGGACGCTTTTTATCTCTCCTTCCGGCGCTCTTCTCTCTTCCTTGGCTCTTAAAATTTCGGCCTCGATGGCTGCTCCCATTGCCACTACCTCTTCTGGATTTATGGTTTTATTCGGCTCTTTGCCAAAAAATTTTTGGACTGCCTCTCTTACTGCCGGAATTAAAGTCGTTCCGCCGACTAAAACAATCTCGCCAATATCTTTTTTGGAAAGCTTTGATTCTCCTAAAGTTTTTTCAACTCGGCTGATTGACCTTTCAATCAAATCTTTAACTAAGTTTTCAAATTGGGCTCGATTGATTTTATAAAGAAGATGTTTGGGACCGGCGGCGTCGGCTGAAATAAAAGGAAGATTAATCTCCGTTTCCAGAGTGCTGGATAGCTCGATTTTAGCTTTTTCAGCTGTTTCTTTTACTCTCTGCAAAGCTAACGGGTCTTTTGATAAGTCAATTCCCTGTTCTTTTTTAAATTGTTCAACGAGCCAATTGATTAATCTCTGGTCAAAATCTTCACCTCCCAAATGAGCTTCTCCGCCGGTAGCCAAAACTTCTACCGTGTCCGGAGAAATATCTAAAATTGTCACATCAAAAGTGCCTCCGCCAAAATCATAAACCAAAACCTTTTCCGGTTTTCTCTTGCCGAATCCATAACTTAAGGCAGCCGCGGTCGGCTCGTTGATTATCCGATAGACCTTAAATCCGGCAATTTCGCCGGCTGTCTTAGTCGCTTTTCTCTGAGAATCATCAAAGTTGGCCGGGCAAGTAATCACCGCCGTCTCGATTTTTTCACCCAATTTTTCTTCGGCATCCAATTTAATTTTTTGCAGAATCATCGAAGAAATCTCAATCGGGGTATACCATTTCTCGCCCATTTTAATTTCTACCCCGCCGTCGTTTCTTTCTCTGGTTTCATAAGATAATCTTTTCAACTCCTTCTGGACTTCCGGGTCGGAAAACCTTCGGCCAATAAACCTCTTAACTGAAAAAATAGTATTTTTAGGATTGGTAACAACCTGTCTTTTAGCCAGGTCTCCGACTAATCTCTCTCCGCTTTTCGCCAAGGCGATAAATGAAGGAATCAAAACCGAACCCTCTCGACTTTCCAAACATTTTGGCTCGCCATTGACAATGGAAGCCATTTTGGAGATAGATGTCCCCAAATCAATACCAAGTACTTTTGACATAGATTTTTTAACTAAAATTAAAACTTATTATTTAATTTATTTTACGACTTTTTAACTATATTGAATTCTTCTTTTCCCGACCTTTTATTTGCTTATTTTGACTCTGGCAGGTCTTAACAATCGGCCGTTGATTTTGTATCCTTTTTGGATTTCTTCAACCACTATTCCCGAATCTGCTCCTTCTTTTTCCACCGTCTCTGCCGCTTCCATAAAATTCGGGTCAAACTTCTCCCCTACTGCCTTTATTTCTTCCGCTCCCTGATTTTTCAAAAAATCTAAAAATTGATTTTTAATCTGCGAAAACCCTTTTATTATTTCTTCGGAATTTTGGATTGGGGATTTTGGATTTTGGATTTCTTTTATTGCTATTTCAAAATTATCCAGAATCGGCAGAATTTTTAAGATAAATTCTTCGCCGGCATACTTCAAAAACTCTCCGATTCTTTCCATTTCCTCTCTTTTGTAATTGGAGAAATCCGCCCTCGCTCTCTGCCAACCAGCCAAATATTCGGAGGCCTTCTTTTCACATTCTTCCAATTTTTTTGCAAGTTCTTCGATGCTTGTCTTATTTTTTTCTTCAGACATATTTATTCCAGCATTTTTATCAAAGAATTAATCAAGTTAATATTTCTATCGTAATCCATTCTTTTTGGTCCTAAAATAGATAAAATGGCCTCTTCCCTCTCGGGCAAACAACATTTAAAAGATATTATACTGAAATCCTTTGCTTTTTTAAAGGGATTTTCCCTGCCAATATAAATTCTAATTCCCGAATTGATTTTGAAATCTTCAATACTTTTTTCAAAATTTTCTAAAAATTCAGTAAAATTGACGATGTAATCCCCGTCTCGAAATTCCGGCTCTTTCAAAATTTCTTCCCAACCATCTTTCCAAAAGATTCTTTCTTTTTCAAGATAACTCAGAATTAAGGACCGAGAAGCGACGGCTAATTTTTTAGTCAAAGATTGAATAAATTTGATTGTGTCCTCTGTCTCGTCGTTGAACCAATCTTCCATCTTAAAACTCTCCAACTCTTTTTCCAATAGCCTGTCGACAAAGAATCGATAGCCGCGGTCAGTAGGAATTCTGCCGGCTGAAGTATGAGGCTGATAGAGATATCCTTTATCGGTCAATTTCTGCATTTCAATCCGGATTGTCGCCGGGCAAATTCCAAAATCATACTTTTTTTCAAGCAATTGAGAACTTACCGGCTGAGCCAGTTCAATATATTCCTGGATAATCTTGTTTAAAATTTCTTCTTGCCGTTCATCTATCATCGTTTTCTATTTTAAGAAATTAGCAGTCCTTTGTCAAGAGTGCTAATCAAATTAGCAGCCTGCCCCGTAGGGAACCGAAGGTTCTCCTTCGGGGTCAAGACCTTTGATTGCTAATCAGGTCCTTCCCATCCTTTTTTTGATTTATTATGCTAAAATACAATATGTAAAGATTCCGAGTGTTGTTTATATTATTATCTCCGTTGGACAGCGAGTATTTGAATAATTGATAATTGAGCGAGGCAATAAGTTTGAGAGTAAATTTCGCAGGTCTGTTAGCATGGTCTCCGACTTTAGTCGGAGTAACAGACCGAGAATTTAGATAGTCAAATTTCGCTGGAAATTTGAACTATCGGTACTCTGAAACTTCATTGCCGAGCGGTAAACTGCGCGCTCCCTGGTGTAAACAACGCTCGGATTTCCTACATACATAATGTCAATTAAATTTACATCCAATCGTTTTGCATTCGTTATTGCCGGAATGCTGTTAATCGTTATGTTCTTTCTGGCGGTTTTCAGCATGAAGGACGACTCGGTCACTATGGATGAAGTGGCTCATCTGCCGGCTGGCTATTCTTATTTAACCCAAAAAGATATGCGACTGAATCCCGAACATCCTCCTTTATTGAAAGATTTGGCTGCCGTTCCCTTGCTTTTTATTAAAGAAATAAATTTTCCCTCGGAAATAAAAGACTGGACGGAAAATGTCAACGGTCAATGGGGATTCGGCTATCATTTTCTTTATGGCAGCGGCAATCCGGTTGATAAAATGATTTTTTTGAGCCGCTTCCCAACTATTTTAATTTTAATTTTGCTTGGCTTTTATATTTTTAAATGGACAAGAGAAATTTTCGGGAACAAAGCCGCCCTTTTGGCTTTATTTTTATTTTCTTTTTCTCCGACCTTCATATCTCACGGAAGATTAGTTACCACCGACGTCGGAGCAGCAGCCGGAATATTCATTGCCACTTATTATTTTATCAAAGCTCTTCAAAAGCCGACTAAAAAAAATATTATTTTTTCTGGAGTTTCCTTTGGTTTGGCTGAGCTTTGCAAATTTTCAGTAATACTGTTAATCCCTTTTTTCGCCGTATTGACTTTAGTCTGGATTATTATTCATTCGGAAAATCGTAAAGTTATTTTAAAAAGATTCATGCTTTATGCTTCATACTTCATGCTTGTTTTAGTAATCGGCTGCTTATTAATTTGGCCAATTTATCAATATCATGTCTGGAATTATCCGCCGGAAAAACAAGTTGAAGATTTTAAATTTTTTATCTCGGTCTATCCGGATTTTATTAAAAAACCAATTATTTGGGCTGCCGAAAACCCAATTCTCCGTCCCTATGCCCAATATTTAACCGGGCTTTTTATGGTTTTTCATCGGGCGGCTTACGGTCATACTACTTATTTCCTGGGCGAAATATCAAACCTCGGCTGGAAAAATTATTTTCCAGTAGTTTACCTGATTAAAGAGCCCCTGACTCTGCATATTTTAACTTTGGTTGCCATTCTATACGCCGCCTGGCTGATTAAAAAACCTTTGAGAGCAAAAGATTGGGTGAAAAATCATTTTCCAGAATTTGCTATGCTTTTGTTTATTGGAATCTATTGGATTATTTCCTTAACTTCAAATCTTAACATCGGAGTCCGCCACTTATTGCCTGTTTTTCCGTTTACAATGGTTTTAGCAAGCGCAATGACAATGAATTGGTTAAAAAATCCTTTTTTAAAATTAAAATATCTCCTCCTGGCAATTCTAATTTTATGGCAGGCCGTTTCAGTTCTTAAAATCTATCCCCATTTCCTCGCCTATTTCAATGAATTAGTTCAAGGTCCTGATAACGGATACATTTATACTGTTGATTCCAATCTCGATTGGGGCCAGGATTTAAAACGTCTTGAGAAATGGGTTGTTGCCAATGAAATTGATAAAATTTATGTTGATTATTTCGGCGGCGGCAATGCTGAATATTACCTCAAAGAAAAATTTGCCCCTTGGTGGGGACAGAGAAATCCGGCTGAGTTTCCTAAAGGAAATTATTTGGCGGTTTCAGCCACCTCATTGCAAGGGGGCCGAGGCAATCCCGTTCCGGGCTTTAATCAACCTAACGGATATTATCGCTGGCTCGACCGATATCAACCAATAGAAAAAATTGGCTACTCAATTTTTATCTATTACATCGATTAATTGGCTAATTCGCACGATATTTGTAGGGAGCGAAATTGCCAAATCTTAGCTCAATATATTCCAAGTTCCCTCTTTTTTCTGAGGGAATTTCTTTTTCCAAAACCGAATAAAGCTTCGTTAATTGCCAATCCAAATCTTTCTCGGGGTCAAGGTAAATTTCCCAGCCTTCAAAAGTTTTAATGTTCCATCTCTCTCTTGAAACGACGGCAATTTGAGATATCGCAATTTTAAAATTATTTTTTAGCTTTGATTCAGTCTCTAAAATTTTATTCAATTTTTCTTTCTCAATTACTTTTTCTCCCAGTTTTAATTCTGGAATTAGAGATAGATTTTCTATTTTAAAAATTTCTTCAGCCCCGTCAGAAATATCATTTCTAACGGGGTCAAAAATTACTCCCTCTTTATCCAATAAAAAACACTGGCCTGTCTGGCACCAAACAATTAAACCTACTCTCTCTAAAACAACAACGTTTAAAGCATCGGGGAAGTCCCTTCTTATTTTAACCCCGGCTATATGGGGAAAATTACTCGAAATATTTTCAGTTATTTTATTTAAATTGACTAAAAAAATGCTTTTTGAAGAGAAAAAAAAGACCCTTCTTTCAATTTGGCCTCGAACCGCCCCCTGAAGGGATTCGGTTGAAACTTTTGAATTGCCGGCAATTTTAACTTCTTTAATCTGAAAAGGCGAAGCAAGGCAGATTAAATAAAAAAATCCGCCAAAAATTATTAAAATCAAAATCCCCAACCAAAAAAATCGATTTTTAAAAATCATCTTTAGACGCCTTCGCCTTCGAGGGAGCTTTTTAATTAAGTATGTCTTTCGATATTTTTTCACCCCGTTTGAAGTCCGCGTTTAGCTTTTCTTAATTTTTCGAAAAGATAAGTTAGCCAATATTTTTTTGAAAGAGGGAAATCCCGGGTTTTAATGTAATCGTAACGTTTCCCGCCAAAACCCATTTTGAAAAGAGTGGGACCTGCCCAGGGATGCCCGGGGTTTTCTTTAGGATTAACGTATCCCCAAAAATCGTATAAAAGACAACCTCTTTTTTTTGCCTCTTTAATTGCCTCCCATTGTAAAAGATATGCTATGGGAATTTTGTGATATTGAGGAAGCAGAGCGGCATGATGGTAAAAACCGATCTTTGACCAGAAAAGGACGAAGGCTGAGGCGATAATTTCTCCTTTGTATTTTCCAAAAAATAGGGAAATTTGGTTGTCCGAACTAAAAGCTAAAAATTCATTTTTTAGATAATTAAAAGAGAAGGGAATAAAATGTTGTTTTTTAACAACCTCTTTTTGAAGGTCATCAAAAACATTAACATCTTCTATTTTCTGACTTTGAAAAATCTCCATATCTTTGTCTTTCTCTGCCTGGCGGATTAAGTAGCGAGTGGTTTTCCTCATTTGAGCGATTAGTTCTTCTTCTGAAGGTTTTAAATCTAACTTCCAGCTGGCTTCCGGATGGATATGAATCGGCGCCGGTTTAAATCCTAATTTTTCGAAAATTTCATTATTCTCTTCGTTTTTCTCTCCGATCGGACTGATTCTAATAAAATCCGCCTTTTCTTCTTTTGCAATCTTCTTTAATTCTTCCAACAGGGAATTCAGGATGTCAATTTTGAATTTTGAATTTTGAATTTTTATATTTGGTCCGTGGGGCACCAACAGGAACGTCCCCCTCTTGGCTGCTGTTTTAACCACTAAAGCCGCGGCAATCAGATTCGAAATTTCATAGATTCCCAATCTCCAAATTTTATTACCCATTAACTTATTAAACTCTCCCCAATCCCAAGAACTCAAAAAACTCTTTTCTTCACATCCCAGAAGAAAATTTTCCCAAAGACCTTTATCTTCTATTTCTTTAATATTCATATGTTTTTAAAAAATCGACAATTTTCTGAGCTTTTTTGAGGGAAATATTAACGTGAGTGGGCAGATTTACAATTGATTTGGCTATTTCTTCCGCTCCGGGGCAACTTCCTAAAAAATAACCTATTTTATTAATTTCAGTATCGGGCGGAACAACTGGATTTTTTCTCCAGCCGTCGTCTAAATAAATTTTTCTTTTTCTGGACGCTTCCAAAATTTCATCGGTATTTTTTCTGACTAAAACGGGATAACGCATAAAAGTCGGCGAAATGTCTTTTTTTTCTTTTGACAGGGGCAAGTCAAATTGGTTTCGGAGATTATCTTCGTAAAACTTGGCGATTTTTCTTCGATGTTCATTGAATCTTTCCAATTTTCTAAATTGATTTAAAGCCAGAATAGCCAGGGCATTGGGAAATCTTTTTGGAAAATATTTAACACTCTCTCCCCTTTTTTCTTTTTTGTATACTGCTTTGGAAAGAATGGAAAACTTATGAAATATCCCTAAAATAATTCTTCCCAAATGCTCATTTAAACCGTAGGCCGGTAAAACCAGGAAATTAATTAAAATTGGGTGCAGTAATTGTTGGAATATCCAAAAATTTGAAGGATAATCCAATTTTTCTCGAAATTCATTTATCCTCTCCCCTATTTTCTCATTGTTAGTCACTGCCATGCCGCCGAAGACCGAAGAAATTATTTTATCTCTGCCGAAACTGAAAAAAGCCGCTTCTCCGAAAGCGCCGCAAAATTTTCCTTTATATTCAGCTCCCAAAGAATGAGCGCAATCTTCAATTAAAAAGAGATTATTTTCTCGCGCAATTTCTGAAATTTCTTCAATTTGAGCCGGCCAACCGAAAGTATGCTGGAGCATCACCGCTTTAGAACAAGAGGTAATTTTTTTCTTCAAATCTTCTGGGTCCATATTCAAGGTTTCATCAATATCAACAAAAACGGGTTTTGCTCCCCTATTCGAAATTGGATTAACTGCCGAATTACAAGTAAATGCCTGGAGTAAAACTTCGTCTCCCTTTTTCATTTCCAGCGCCTCTAAAATCGCCATCAGAGCTGCCCTTCCGCTATTGAAAGAAACGGCGCGTCTCACGTTTAAATAATTCTGAAATTCTTTCTCTAAAATTTTGACTTCTCTTTTCCAGCGCCAGGGCTGGAAAATCAATTTTAAAGCCAAAAAAATATCGTCTTTTTCGGTATTGGGAGATAAGGATGTGGAAATGGGACAAAAATTCATTGTTAATTGCCAGCTGTTAATTGTTGGATTAATTTAACCGGCACCCTGCTTTCCAGAAGCACTATGTCGCCTTCCAGACAAAAAACTTTTATCTTTTCAAAAATTTCTTTTGGATTTTCAAGAAATAAGGCATTCGGGGCGCCTTCTTTTATTTCTTTAAATCTGTCTTTAGTGGTAATAATTGCCAAATCGCAAACTTCTCCAATTTTTTGGCCTATTCTTTTGTGATTTTCAACTGTCGCTTTTCCCAATTCAATCAAACAAGGCATTATAATTATCTTCCTGCCGGAAATTTTTTTTAAATATTCAAGATGAGCCAACACCCCGTCAGGATTGGCTGAATAGGTGGCGTCAATAATCGTCAAGCCGTTTATCCCTTTTTTTATTTGAATGCCGGGCATTTTATTTTCAATCTTTTCAACGGCTCGGGAAATTTCTTCTTCACCCATTTTAAATTCTTTAGCCACGGCCATAGCTCCTAAAATATTCTCCCCGCCGGAAAAATTTGCTTCCTTGCCATAAAGATTTTTCTTAATTTTGGTCTGACCATAAAGCTCCAAACAATATTCATTTTTAGCATTGAAAAAAGCTGCGCCGTCTTCCGGCAAGCTTTCTATCAATTCGTATTTTGTCTTAATAATCTTTTCCAAAGAACCGAAGGTCGCCATATGCTGTTCGTTTATTCCGGTTAAAATTCCTATTCTTGGTTTGGCGATATCGCAGAGCAATTTTATTCCTCCTCTGTTGTAAGCTCCCATTTCAACAACAAAAATTTGATGTTCCGGCTTTAAATCGTTCAAAATACATTGAGAAATTCCCACTTCGGAATTTTGATGCTCTTTTGTTTTCAAAACTTTGAACTTTTCCGATAAAATTGTCGCTAAAAACTCTTTGGTTGAAGTTTTGCCGTAGCTGCCGGCGATGCCGACGACTAATAGGTTTTTAAATTCTGCGCGTTTTGCCTTGGCTCTATTGATAATGATTTTCCGCCAAATGGAGGCAGGTATTTGAAAAGATAAAACAAGCAGAGGGATTAAAAAGATAGTCAAAATAATGACCCGGGGGAAAGAAAAATGGAGAAATAATAAAATTTCCGTTGCCAGAGAGGCAAGAAAAATAAGGATTATTTTTTTGGTAAATTTGGGGTATTTTTGCCGCCAGAAAGAAGAAATAATTTTTTTAAGCCACTGCCCCTCAAAATGAGCTTTAAACCTTCCCAAATGATATTCTTTCAACTGCCAGAGCCATAGCCAAAAAAGCAGGAGTTTGCTGAAAATCAAAAGCCAAAGAATTGCAATAATTGGGTTCATTTTAAATATTCCAAAACAATTTCGGCTAATCTTCCGGGTACCTCCAAATGGGGACTGTGGCCGACTTCAGGTAAAATGACCAGTTCTGAATTTTTGATGTTTTCTCTGAAGATGCGACCATATTTTGGCGGCACCATTTTGTCCGCCTCTCCCCAGACAATTAAGGTTTTTGTTCTAATTTTAGGAAGCTCAAGAAATAAATCCTCATCCAAAACTCTTTTAATTGCTTCTTTCATTGTGCCGCTGGCTTTGACGTAATCTTTGCGGCGTAAAAAAATATAGAACAAGTTTCTTGCCCCATCTTTGAATCGGGCTAAACGTTTCGGGGTGAAAACGGCGTTGCCAATTTTAGCCAAGCGAAAAATTATTTTCGTTTTGAAAGAAGGTTTTGGTTTGATGCCGGCCGAAGCGCACAATATCAAACCGTTTAATTTTTCCGGGTAATTTACGGCAAATTTAATCGCCACTCTGCCGCCAAAAGAATGAGATATGACAAAAAATCTCTCCATTTCCAGAGAGTTGGCGAAATCATCAACCCATTTGGCGTAGTCCCCCACACTCCAGGGACAAAGAGGAGTCTTGCTCTTGCCAAAGCCGGGGAAATCGGGACAAATTACTTTGCAGTCTTTTTCAGCTAAGATTTCTTGGACTTTTATCCAGGAATCGGATGACCCGCCCCAGCCATGCAGAATTAAAATCGGTTTTCCCTCTCCGGCAATTTTATAATTAACCTGGAGACCATTAATTAAAATTTTTTCCTCCCTCATTTAATTACGTTAAACTTGAGGTATTTTTGGAGAACTTCCGGCACCTTGATGCTTCCGTCTTTTTGTTGGTAATTTTCGATAATGGCAATTAAGGTTCTGCCGATGGCAAAAGCAGTGCCATTGACAGTATGAACGAAATTTAATTTTCCGGATTTGTCCTGATAGCGAATGTTCAAACGTCTTGCCTGAAAATCGGTGCAATTTGAGGTGGAATGAGTCTCGCGATAGCGATTTTCGCTCGGTAACCAAGCCTCTATATCAAATTTTGACGCCGCCGGCCTTCCCAGATCTCCGGTACATATTTGAACCACTTGATATGGAATTTTAACGGCTTGCATTAAACTTTCTTCCATTTCTAAGAAAAATTGATGTTCTTTTCTGGATTCTTCCGGACGGCAGAAACTAAACATCTCTATTTTATCAAATTGATGTACTCTCAAAATTCCTTTAGTATCTTTGCCGTAAGAACCTGCTTCTCTCCGGAAACAAGTAGAAAAACCGAGGTATCTTTTGGGTAAATCTTTTTCTTTAAAGGTTTCGTCTGAGTGCATTGTTATTAAAGATTGTTCAGAGGTTCCCACCAAGAACAGCTTATCTGCCGGGATAAAATAAGCTTCCTCCCTGTCTACCGTCTCAAAATAGCCGGTTCCTCGAGCCATTTCCTCTCTAAGCATTACGGGAGGGATTACCGGAACGAATCCTTCTTTAATCAGTTTTTCAAATGTAAAGTTTATTAAAGAAAGTTCAAGGAACGCAGCCTCATTTTTTAAAAAGCTGAATCTGCTCCCCGAAGTTTTAGCTGCTCTTTTTGTGTCAATTAAATCCATCTTCTCAGCGAGCTCTAAGTAATCTTTTGACTGAAAATTAAATTTTGGCCTCTCACCTACTTCTCTCAAAACCACATTATCCCTATCGTCCCGCCCCGTTGGCACATCGTCGTAAGGCAAGTTGGGAATCTGTAACATTAAATTTTCAAACTCTTTTTCCTGTCCTTTAAGATCCTTATTCAGTCTGTCGCTATTTCTGTCTAATTCTTGCATTTTTAAAATTATCTTTCGCCTTTCTTTTTCATTTTTTAACTTGGCAATCTCATCCGAGGATTTATTTTTCTGCGACCTCATATCTTCTAAGGCCTGCAATGTCTCTCTCCGTTTTTTATCAATATCCAAAAGCAGGTCAATATCAACCTTAACCTGTTTTTTTTGGCAAGCTTCTTTAACTTTATCCGGATTTTGACGAATAAATTTGATGTCTAACATTTTGAATTAATCTTTTGGTTTCATCGTGGGGAAAAGTATCACCTCTCTTAAACTATGGGAATCAGTAAGCAATGCCACTAGTCTATCAATTCCCATGCCGAATCCGGCAGCCGGCGGCATGCCGTATTCCAAAGATTCTAAAAAATCTTCGTCCATTCTTTGGGCTTCCTCTAATCCTGCCTTGAAAAACTTTTCCTGCTCTTCGAATCTCTTTCTCTGTTCAACCGGGTCATTTAATTCAGAATAACCCCAGCCCAATTCCCATTCTCCGGCTACCAATTGAAGGCTGGCCAATTTATTGGGGTCTTTCTCCAGGGTCTTAGCTAAGGCCGATTTTTCCCTTAAATGATGGAGGATAAAGGTGGGCTGCCAGATTTTTGATTGACAAAATTTTTTGTAAATTTTATCAGCAATTCCTGCTTTTCCCTCATTCTTCTCAATTTCAATTCCGAGTTTTTGGGCCTCTTTCTTTAAAGCTTCGGGATGAATTTCTTCTAAATTGATTTTTGTATATTTTTTAATTAATTGAGAAAATTCTATTCTTTTAAAAGGGGTTTTAAAATCTATTTTTTTACCCTCATATTCAATTTCTGATTTGCCAAAAATCTTTTTAACTAAATTCTCAATCATTCTTTCGACAAATTTCATTAAAGCCTTGTA
>Ga0209610_1001059_pt1 | contig 14382 bp, 9 predicted proteins | sample LakKivw275mmetaG_FD_184137 | JGI IMG/M metagenome (GOLD analysis project Ga0209610, IMG submission 184137) | Anoxic lake water microbial communities from Lake Kivu, Rwanda to study Microbial Dark Matter (Phase II) - Lake Kivu water 275m metaG... | ecosystem: Environmental > Aquatic > Freshwater >...
CTTCCAATGAACCGGGCATGGAATAATGGATCACCTGGCGCACGTCGGCGCGGTCAATGCCCATGCCGAAAGCGTTGGTGGCGGCGATGACATTCAACTTGCCGGAGATAAATTCGTTTTGAATGCGCGTCCGTTCTTCGGCGGGTAGTCCGGCGTGATAGAAATCGGCAGGAATCTTGACCATCTCGTGCACGAATTCCGCTGTCTCCTCGGCATCACGGCGCGTGCCGGTGTAGATAATTACGGCACCTGGTTCAAAAGAAGAGAACAATTCACTTATGACACGCAGTTTGGCAGGGGTGCCGTTGGTGTAACGCACGTTCAAGTTAAGATTGGGACGATTGAATCCGGTTACGATGCGAGTGGAATCGGTCAAACCGAGCAAACGTATGATGTCATTCTGGACCTGCGGCGTGGCAGTGGCGGTCAACGCAGCAGTGAGCGGATTGCCGAGAGTGGCTCGCGCGTGAGCAATGTGCAAGTAATCGGGGCGGAAGTCGTGTCCCCACTCGGAGATGCAGTGAGCCTCATCAACGGCAATCAGGCTTACGGTTCGGTTGTGAAGCGCTTGAAGGAATGAGACGTTGCGCAGCCGCTCCGGGGCAACGTACACGATCCGGTAGTCACTGTGTGATATGCGTTCCAAATGTTCCGCCTGTTCGCTGGCAGGTTGTGCACTGTTGATGCAGGCGGATGGAATACCGCGTCTGGTTAGACTATCCACCTGATCTTTCATCAAGGCTATGAGCGGAGAAATAACGAGGGTGAGACCGCCGAGTTGCAATGCGGCGAGTTGGAAGATGAGCGACTTGCCCGCGCCGGTTGGCATGACGGTCAATGTGTGCTGCCCTTTGAGCAGACTCTCGATGGCTTCACGTTGCCCCGGGCGGAAGGATGGGAAACCAAAAGCGGATTGTAAAACAGTTTCGATGGATTGCATGAAATTTCCACCTGTTATCGAATGCACTTGGATACTTACAATCGTTTCAGCGCTTCCAGCAAAGCCCGGCGTCGGGCGTACTTCATCCGTAGGTCGGATAGGAAAGATTGCCACTCCTTTTGCTTTCCCGCTTGCAGGTAAGCCTTCTTCGTTTTTTCCAGCCACGCGGTAGCGATCTGGTAGTATTTGCTTTGGGTTTTATCAATCAACTGTTGAGCCTGCTTTGTAGAGACACGAATCACCCAGTCGGGTCGGTGAGGAATCAAGGCGTCAGCCACGCGGTCAAGTAAGTGATAGTCCCACTCTGCTCCTTCTGTTACTTTCGCGGCGGCATCCCAATCCTGCTCCAGAAGGTGAACCTCTGCCAGAACATCGTGATGGTGTGACGAGCGTAAAATATCCATTGCCCACTTGCGCGTGGATTTCCACTTCTCTCCTGAAAGACGCTCAATGGTTTTATAGAGTTGCAGCGATGGATGGCTGGCAAAGGCTGCCTGGTAGGCTTGTAATGCCATCTTCGATCTGCCTTGCGCCTCCTCCTGCAGACCAAGCCAATTGCCCAGATCAGATTTGTCGCCTTCCAGGGAAAGTCCATGTTCGCCAATGCTCAGCGCTTCGCTCAGGCTGCCTTTCTCGCGTAAAACCTGTGCCACGGCAAGCGCTTCATGAGTATATCCCAATTGTTTTGTGGCAGTCTGGACCGCTTCCTGTATACGTCCGAGTTCAACCAGTTTGACGGCATAACGGCGATATTCGTGCGCTTGCAAGCAAAGGGAGAGATATTCCTCCACTTTTCCCTGTCGAGCGAGAACATTCAACGTCGCAGTGGTCAGGTCAGCCTGTTCCCAATCATCCTCCTCCCATTCGTCTTCGCTATCTTCTTCATCCCATTCATCATCATTCTCATCATCGTCAGTGAGCGGAGCAGTGCCCCAGCCTTGTTCCAAGGCAGCAAGGATCAGGGCAGGTTCTTCCACGCCGTAGTCGCTCAATTCGTTGATCGTTGGTTTCAATTTATGGGCGAGAGAATCCCGTTCGGAGGGGGACAGATTCAGGGTCAGGATGGCTTCGGCAGCAGGTAGTGCCAGATCATCCAGGAAACCTCCCAGATCGCCATCGGAATCGTCGAAGTATCCATATTCAGCTGCAATTTCTTCTAGCAAGGTAGTCAGGATGGTCAACGCTCCTTCAGCGTCGCCGCTTTCCAGGAATTGCCGGGCTGTATCGGTGATCCCATCCAATTCTTTGACCATGCTATGTAATCCCCAATATCTCTCCGAGGATGAATAACCATCCATCCCATGTAGAATATTCTTTATCTGCCGCTTGTAGTTCTGCGCTGAGACTTGGGTTTGGCGTTTCTTTCCGGTTTTCGTAGCAGCAGGTCCGGCAGCCCGGGTTTGAGTCAGGTGGGCTTGCGATTCAAGCCAATCATACAAAGAGGGATCTTTGTCAACCAATCGAGAAAGCAGGGTAAGCAAAGCATCCTGATCCAGGCCAGCCAGCAGATCAGGAAGGTTCTTGCGTTCAACAAACCGATCTGGTTCGTGGAGGTAGGTGAGCAAAAATGCAACCAGATGCTTGCATATTCCTCCCCAGTCATATTCACAAGTGCAGGAGGCAGATTTGATGCCGCTCTCATCCAACTTGACTCGCAACTGATAGTAAGGAGCGCTGCTGCCCTCACACTCTCCGATAAGAGTGTCCCCCTGGCGGCAAGTTTCAGAAATTGCATTGGAGCGATAATATTCACGTCCACGTTGGAAACTTTGCGGACTGCTCAAGGAACGGATCAAATCCTCGGTCAATTTAGCATTCATTGGAACATCTCCCCAGTTTCTCATTCAATCGGAAATGTATCTGGATCGGAGAGACTGGCAAGCGGGATGGCTTGCGTTTTTTCTCCAAGGGAATAGGGATGTACGCCAGGGTAGATGACCAATAACGAGTCGAGCTGCAGGTCTCGGAAAGCAGTCCTCATTGATGGCGTCATTCGCGGCGCATCCATGCGCTTGCATTCCACGCCGATACGACGGCCATTCTTGAACAATAGCAAATCCAATTCGGCACCTGAATGTGTCGCCCAGAAGTAACTCTCATCCGGTTTAACGACTTTGAGAACTTCTTCGATCACGTACCCTTCCCAAGACGCCCCATTGCGCGGGTGGATGGCAAGTTCCTGTTCGGAACGGATGCTGAGCAGGTAGTGCAGCAAACCCGTATCACGCAGATAGACTTTGGGAGACTTGACCTGCCGCTTGCCGAGATTGGCATACCAGGGTTGCAACTGGCGCACCATAAACAGGTCCTGAAGCAGGTCTATGTAACGCCGCGCGGTACTTTGGCTGACTTGCAGAGTGCGGGCGGCTTCGGCAGCGTTCCAGATTTGTCCATGGTAGTGAGCCAAGAGACTCCAAAAACGGAACAAGCTGGTGGATGGGATACTGAAACCGAACTGAGGAATGTCGCGTTCCAGAAAAGTATTGACAAAATCTTTCCGCCAATCCAGGCTTTCTTGTTCTGTTGGTGCCAGGAACGAAAGCGGGAATCCTCCTCGTCGCCAATGCCGGCTTTGCGCCTCCACTCCCACTTCTTCGAGGCCGAATCCACCCATGGTGATAATTGTGATACGACCTGCCAAGGATTCGGACGATTGACGCAAAAGCGCCGGCGATGCACTGCCCAAGATGAGAAAACGGGCAGGCAAGGGGTCCCGGTCAGCAAGAACGCGCAGAATGGGGAACAGGTCAGGGCGGCGCTGAACTTCATCAATCACCACCAGTCCGATTAAACCCTGCAACGTGCTCATGGGTTGATCCAACCGCGCAAGGTTGAACGGATCTTCCAAATCAAAATAGTTTATTGATGTGGGAGATACAAACTGGCGCGCCATCGTGGTCTTTCCACACTGGCGAGGGCCAATCAAGGCCACCACACGACTTCTTTCCAGAGCTTTCTGGATAGCATTATGGAGGTTAATTCTCTCAATCATAAGGGTATTATACCTTGAAATTTCATCATTAAATGCAAGAATTTCGCAGTTTATAGCCGTTTTTCTGTGTAAACAGAAAATCCCCGGTCGAAGCCGGAGATTCCCTAGGAAAAGTATTATCCGTATAATGCCCCCAAGCGGACTCGAACCGCTGTTTGAGCCTTGAGAGGGCTCCGTCCTGGGCCGCTAGACGATGGGGGCTTGTGGCACCGCTGGCTCATGTCAGCGGTGTGGCGTATGGCGGCTCGAAGCCGCCTACGCCGAGCGGACGTGATTTTATCAGACGGCCTCCGAATCGTCAATCAAAAAGACGTGCAGTTCGCCCGGCCCGTGGACCCCGATGGTCAGCGTCATTTCGATGTCGGCGGTGCGGCTGGGACCGGTGACGATGACCCCGGCCGCGGTTTCCCGGACCTCCCGCAGGTTCAGGACCTGCGGGAGGCTGGCATAGATCTGGGAGGTTTTCAGCACAACCGCGTGGATTTCCGGCAGGAGTGAGGCGGTCAGTGTTTGTCCCGCGCCGCTGACCAGCACTACGGACCCGCTCTCGGCGATGCCGCACAAAGCGCCCGTCACGCCCGCGCGGACCGTCGGGCTTGGTTCGCGCACCGTTTCGATGCCGGTCACGTATTCCGCCCCGGCCTCATCCACCAGCACGTGGTCAATGCCTCGCTCGCGGAGGAACTCCCCCAGCCGCGCGGGCGCGGTTTGCTCGGTCACGCGAATCACTCTCCCACCGAGGGCTTGCAATTCGGTGGTGAACTGTTCAACCAGGTCTAGATTTTTCGCTATTAGTTTTTCCGCCTTATTTGTTTCTTTGCGCTTTCTTAATTCCTTCGCGCCTTCGCGGTTCAACCCTTTCCAGCGTGCTCGGAATGGCCTCGCCGCTGGGCGTGGAAAATCCTTGCTGGTGCCCCAGCCGGTAAAGGCCGGGAGGGGGATCCAGCGAGGGAGGGGGAACAGGCCCACGGTCCGTTGCGCCAGCGTGAACAGCCATGGGGACGCGGCGACCTGGCGATAAAGTCGGAGTCCAAGTTTGACCGCGAAGGGAATCCCTTCTCCTTCCTTTGTGTCACTTCGTGTCCTTCGTGGTGAAAGACCCGCCCTCACTCTTAACAACATCCCCGGCAGGTCAATATCCACCGGGCAGGCTTCCCGGCAAGCCCCGCACAGGGACGAGGCCTGGGCGAGTGACGCAAACTTCGGGTCCACGAGCGCGCTCGAGATGACCGAGCCGATGGGGCCAGGGTAAATGCTCCCGTAGGCATGCCCGCCCAGTTCTCGGAAGACCGGGCAGGCGTTCAAGCACGCTCCGCAGCGGATGCAGTAGAGGCTCTCGGCCAGCGGTGAGTTGCGCAGGGCAGTGCGACCATTGTCGAGCAGGATCAGGTGACGAGTCTGGCCGGGGCTTGCCCCGAGCGCAGTCGAGGGGAGCGGGGCGTTGATCAGACTGGTGTAGACGCTGAGTTTCTGGCCGGTGGCGGAGCGCGGCAGGAGTGAGAGGAAGAGGGCGAGGTCGTCAAGGGTGGGGACGAGGCGCTCGATGCCCATCAGCGCGATGTGGATGGGAGGGAGAGTGGTGACCATGCGCCCGTTGCCCTCGTTGGTAACGACACATAGGGTACCGCTCTCGACCACGCCGAAGTTGACGCCGGAGACGCCGACATCAGCCGTAAGAAAAACGTCGCGCAGGACTTTACGGGCGGTATTGGTAAGCGTGGGAATATCTTCAGTGTAGGGAATACCCAGCTTCTCGGCAAACAGTTGCCCCACCTCTTGCCTGCGGAGGTGGACTGCCGGGGTGATGATGTGACTGGGCCGCTCGCCGCGCAGTTGGACGATATATTCACCCAAGTCGGTCTCGACGACGCGTATTCCTTCTGCTTCGAGAGCGTGGTTGAGGTTGATCTCCTCGGAGACCATGGATTTGGATTTTGCGACAAGAATAGGGGACGCAGACGAGCGCGGATAGATGCGGATTTCGTTTTTTGCTTTTTGCTTCTCGTCCTCCCGCGCTGATTCTTGCGCAACTTTCAAGACAATTCGGACCGCCTCTCCTGCGTCGGCAGCGCGGTGGACGATGATTCCGTTGGCAGTGACGCGCTCAACGAACTGCGCCAGGTATTCGTCGAGGTGCGCCACCACATCCGCTTTGATGGCGTGGGCGCGGGCGCGGCGTTCCTGGTGGTCGGGGAGGGAAGCAAAGGCGGCCAAACGCCCGACCCGGCGGCGCTGGGCGTTGGCGTCGAGGGCAAGTTGCAGATTCTCGTCGGCAATCGAAGCGCGAATGCGTTCACGAAACTGATTACTATTCACTATTCACTCCTCACTGCCTCGCCAGCACTTCGGCGATATGCACCACACGCTGGCTTTTACCTTGCCGGTGCAGCCCGCCCTGGATGTGCATCAGGCAACCGGTATCGGCGACGACCAGCGTGGGAGCCTCGGCCTTTTCGAGGTTAGCAATCTTGCGTTTCAGGAATTCGGCCGAGAGTTCGGGATGTTCCAACGAGAAAACGCCGCCGAAGCCGCAGCAATCTTCGCGCTCGGGCAGCTCGACGATCTCGGCGTCCTTGACCGCAGCCAAAAGAGCGCGCGGCTGACGATCCACGCCCAGGCCGCGCAGCAGGTGACAGGAGGGGTGATAGGTCAGTCGTCCCAACCAGCAGGCGTCCAAATCTATGAGGCCGCGCACATCCACCAAGTACTCGGTAAATTCGTAGACGCGCTTCGCCAGCGCCTCGGCGCGCGACAGCCAATCCGAATGATCCGTGAAGAGTTCCAGATAGCCGTGGCGGATCATCGCCGCGCATGAACCGGAGGGGACGACGATATCGCCTTTGGTTTTCTCGAAAACGCGGATGGTGCGTTCAGCCAACGGTCGCGCCTCGGAGCGAAGTCCAGCGTTGAAGGCCGGTTGCCCACAGCAGGTCTGGGCGGATGGAAATTCCACGCACACCCCAGAGCGGTTCAACACGCGCACCATCGCTTCGCCAATGTGCGGGAAGAAGGTATCAATCAAGCAAGTGACAAACAGTTGGACGGTCTCGGTCATGGCATTATTTTATCGCTGAATCATTGGCCCGCTGAATCGTCGACTCGCCGAATCGTTGACTCGTTGAATCTCGTGGTATCATTCCCGCTTTGAAGGAAACAACCATGACCACATTCCGCACCAAAACCCCCAACCACTTCGACCTGCCACGTCGCATCGTTCGCCTGGGAGAACTGGCCTACAACCTTTGGTGGACGTGGAATCCCCATGCTCAGCGGCTTTTCAACCGCATTGACAACGCCCTGTGGGAACGCGTCAACCACAACCCGTTCGTGTTCCTGGAGCGGGTCGGGCGTTCCGAGATCAATGCCGTCGCACAGAACACAAATTATCTGGATTTGTATGACCGCGTCTGCCGCGAATTTGATGCTTACCTGACACGCACTGATACCTGGTGCGCCCAAAATCATCCCGGCCATTGCGAGCAGGCCATCGCTTATTTCTCGATGGAGTTTGGCTTGCACGAGATCTTGCCTATCTACTCCGGCGGCCTGGGCGTGCTGGCCGGCGACCATCTGAAGGAAGCCAGCGATCTCGGCCTGCCGCTAGTCGGTGTGGGCTTGATGTATGCCGAGGGCTATTTTTCCCAGCGCATCTCCGACGACGGATGGCAGGAGGCGCAGAACAACCCCATTGCCGTCGAGGACTTGCCGATCTTGCTGGTTTTGGATGAAAACGAAGATCCGCTCACCATTTCGGTCGAATTCCCCGACCGCGCTATCACCGCCCAGATTTGGGAGCTGCGCGTCGGCCGCGTACCACTGTACCTGCTGGATACAGACGTAGAGGACAACAATCCAGCCGACCGTCAGTTGACCGCGCGCCTGTACTGGAGCGACCTCGATCTGCGCATTGCCCAGGAGATGCTGCTCGGGGTGGGCGGCGTGCGCGCCTTGCGTGCCCTCGATTACAACCCGACCGTCTGGCACATGAACGAAGGTCACGCGGCTTTCCTGACCCTGGAACGGGTGCGCGAACTGGTCGCCTCCGGCGAGACTTTCGAGGCTGCCGCGGCGAAGACGCGCGCCAACAACATCTTCACCACGCACACCCCCGTCCCGGCCGGCAACGACGAATTTCCGCTCTGGCTGATCGACAAATATCTCTCGTCCCTGTGGCCTGAGCTCGGCTTGAACCGCGATCAATTCGTGGATCTGGCCCGCCATCAGCAGAATTGGGGCGAGAGTTTCAGCATGCCGGTGCTGGCTCTGCGCTTCTCCGAGGGACGTAATGCCGTCTCCGAGCTGCACGGGCGCGTGGCTCGCCACATGTGGAATTTTCTCTGGCCTGAGGTCGAAGAAGACGACGTGCCGATCACATACGTGACCAACGGTGTACATACCGCCACCTGGATGGCTCGTCGTCTGCGCGTGCTCTTCGACAAATACCTCGGCGAAGACTGGTTGGACCGCCTTGACGACCCGGCCATCTGGACGAAAATCAACGACATTCCAGGTGCGGAATTATGGGCCGTGCGAATGCACCTCAAGCGCAAACTGGCCTTTTATATCCTGGAGCGCGCCCGCCAGCGCTGGATGCGCGGCGGTTATCACCCGGTGCAGGTTATCGCCTCGGGCGCGCTGCTCGATCCTTATGTACTGACCATCGGCTTTGCGCGCCGCTTCGCCACCTATAAGCGTGCCAGCCTGGTCTTCAGCGATCTGGAGCGCCTGCTGAAAATCATCAATCGCCCCAACCGACCAGTGCAGATCATCTTCGCTGGCAAAGCCCATCCTGCCGACGAGCCGGGCAAGATGCTGATCCAGGAGGTTTACCGCAATGTAAAGAAGGCGGAAAACGGCGGGCGGTTGGTCTTTCTGGAAGACTACGACATGAACCTGGCGCGTTACCTGGTGCAGGGGGTGGACGTGTGGATGAACACCCCCCGCCGCCCGAACGAGGCTTCCGGGACCTCGGGCATGAAAGCCGCCTCGAACGGTGTGCTTAATTTCTCGGTGCTGGACGGCTGGTGGCGCGAGGCCTACAACGGTCGCAACGGTTGGGCGATTGGCGACGACGCCGACCCTGATACCCAGGCGCAGGATCAAGCCGACGCCGAAAGCTTGTACAGCATCTTGGAAAACGAGATCATCCCCTTGTACTACGAAGACCGCAGCGGCGAGGACATTCCACTCAAGTGGATCGCGCGGGTCAAAGAATCCCTGCGCACGGTCACGCCGCAGTTCAGCACGCGACGGATGGTCAAAGAATACGTTGAACGGCTGTATCTGCCTGCGGTGAAATAAAGATGCCTGAAATCTTGCTCTCCCCCTCCGCCTGGCTCGGTGCACTCGCTATTTTCGGCCTGCGCGTTACCGATATGACCTTCGATACGTTGCGCATGTTATTCGTGATGCGCGGGCGGAAAAGCATCGCCTGGGTGCTCGGTTTTTGCCAGTCGGCCATCTTTGTGATTGCCATCACCTCCGTGCTCAGCAACCTGGACAATCCCTTGAATATCGTCGGCTACGCGGCCGGCTTTGCAACCGGCAACGTGGTCGGGATGCTCATCGAGGAGCGGTTGGCGATTGGGCACATCCACTTGCAGATCGTCAGCCCGCGGCTTGGCGCGATCCTGGCGCAGACACTGCGTCAGGCCGGTTTCGCCGTGACCGAGATCCCGGCGCGCGGCAAGGATGGCACGGTCAGCCTACTCAGTTGCAGCGTATTGCGCAAGGATGTGGCAAGGGTGGAGAAGATCGTCCACGAGACGGATGCGGATGCGTTCGTCACCTCAGGGGATGTGCGCCCCGTTCGGCGCGGCTTTTGGCGAGCGTAAATAAATCGGAATTTGTTAACAATAAGGGCGTAAACGGAATCAAATTCGTTTACGCCCTTACATCTTACGGATTGCGCTTCAGAACGTGAACTGCCCGTTCTTGTAGATCACTTCCCCGTCCACTTTGATGTCGGCATCTTCGCCCATGCCGCAAATCATATCCCAATGGATGATGCTCTTATTGCGGGAGCCGGTCTCAGGGTAGCCCGCGCCGAGCGCCATGTGGAAGGTACCACCGATCTTCTCGTCGAACAAAATGTTGTGCGAGAAATGGTCAATCTCGTAATTGGTGCCGATGGCGAACTCACCAACGTAGCGCGCCCCCGCATCCGATTCGAGCATCTCCAACAGAAATGGCTGGTTCTTCTCGGCTTTGGCCTGCGTCACTTTGCCGTTGCTAAAAGTCAATTCCACGCCCTCCACCATCACGCCGGTATAAATGGCAGGATATGTGAACTTGACCCATCCGTTGAGCGATTCTTCCACCGGGCCGGTGTATATTTCGCCATCTGGTATGTTGTGGGTACCAGAGGCGTTGACGAACTTCCGGCCTTTGATCGAGAGCGTCAGATCCACATTCGGGCCGTAAAGGGCGACCTGATGGTGTCCCTCCAGGCGCTTAACGATCTTACGCTGTTTCTCCTTCACCTCCTTCCAATAAGCCACCGGGTCATCTTCGTCGGCGTGACAGGCCCGGAAGACGAAATCCTCGAAGTTCTTGAGGCTCATCTCAGCCTCCATGGCGTAGCCTTCAGTAGGATAGAGCGTGCTGACCCACTTGAAAGCTTTCTCCGCCCCGCGGCGCATTTGCGCCTCCAGGATGGGAGCAAGGGCTTTCTGGCGTCGTTTCTGCCGGGCCGGGGGGACGTGGGTCAAGGCACGGGGATTAGTAGCTGAGGCAATTTTGATGCGCGATTCGAACTGGTCGTAAGCCAGCCTGCGGAAGGTTGGGACGAAGCCGAGATGTTCGTTGCCACCCTTCTCGAACAGAATCTCGTCCTGATCGGGGAGCTCAAGCAGCAAATGTGGGTGACCGCCCCGTTCCAGAATCAAGCCAAACAAGGCACGGACCAGTGGCTCAGCCGCGGTCGTGGCCTCGACGGCAACCCGGTCGCCGGGTTGAATGCTTGTCGAGTGATCCACGAGGATATGAGCGAGTTTCTCAATGCGAATATCAGCCAAATCAAGCCTCCTGTTTGATAAGTTATTAACTCTTATAATATAGAAAGCGCATCCCCTTATAAGCAGGGGAGGGCGGTAAGTGTGCGGGCGACTTCATCACCCGTGTACATCTTCGTTCCCAAATTTCGTTTTAAAAAATCCTTCTAGGGGTCTACCCTTTCTGCATGGGTAAAAGCAACCAGCGATATTCATAGGGCCGCAACATCAGCGACAACTGCCCGTCGGTGAAATTGGCTGGCTGATTTGTCATTATATCTCTTATTCCATCCGTAATACCCGGGGGTAAAGAGCAGTCTACGGTTTGAGAAATGGCGCTCAGGTTATTAATGACGAGCAACTGTTCACCTTTACAAGCGCGCTGGTAAACTGCTACTGCTGAAGTGCCGCAATCCACCCAGTTTATGTTCCCGCAACTCAGGGCACTATATTGCTTTCGGATAGCGATCATCTTCTGCAATGTGTGCCATAGCGAACCCGCATCGGCGCGTTGCGCAGCTACATTGACGCGTTGGGGACAATATTGACGGTCGTTGAGCACGGGCGCGTAAAGTATATCGGCGGTCGAAAAACCGGCATCAGGACTATCCTCCCATTGCATGGGCGTGCGCACGCCGTTACGGTCGGGGAGCTGGAGGTCATCGCCCATGCCGATTTCATCGCCATAGTAGATGATTGGAGAGCCAGGCAGGGTAAAGAGTAAGGAGTAAGCGAGCTCGATCTTTCGACGGTCATCACGGAACAAGGGCGCCAACCGGCGGCGAATGCCCAGGTTCAGCCTCATGCGTGGATCGGGCGCATACGCTTGCCACAGTCCCTGACGTTCTTCTTCCGTGACCATTTCCAGGGTGAGTTCGTCGTGGTTGCGCAGGAATGTGCACCACTGGCATTCATCGGGGATGACCGGCGTTTGCTCCAACACCCACTTGATTGGCGTAAGATCAGCGCGTTGCATTGCCATGAATATGCGCGGCATGAGCGGAAAATGAAAAGCCAAGTGGAACTCGTCCCCAGAGCCAAAGTAAGAGCGTACGTCTTGTGGCCATTGATTGGCCTCACACAGCAAGATACGGCCGGGGTAGTGTTCATCCACGAAGCGACGCAGCTGTTTGAGGTAGGCGTGGGTTTCGGGGAGATTCTCACAGTCTGTGTCCTCGCGCTCGAAGAGATACGGCACCGCGTCGGCGCGAAAGCCGTCTACGCCCAGGTCGAGCCAAAAACGAAGGATGTTGAATATCTCGGCGCGCACGGCCGGATTGTCATAGTTCAGGTCGGGCTGGCAGGCATAGAAGCGGTGCCAGTAGTATTTGCCAGCGACCGGGTCCCAGGTCCAGTTGGATTTTTCCGTGTCCACGAAGATGATGCGCGCCTGGCGGTATTTCTGGTCGGTGTCGCTCCAGACGTAGTAGTCACGATAGGGAGAGGCTGGATCGGAGCCCCCTTCGCTTTGCTCTGGGGACCTTCGGCGCGCGGCCTGGAACCAGGGATGCTGATCAGAAGTGTGATTAAGCACCAGGTCCATGATGATACGAATGCCACGGGCGTGGGCAGCTTCAAGCAGCGCTCTGAAATCGTCGAGGCTGCCGTAATCTGGATGGATGCTATAATAGTCAGCGATGTCGTAACCGTCATCCTTGAGAGGAGAGGGGTAAATTGGCAGCAGCCACAAGCAGTCAACGCCCAACTCTTGCAGGTAATCCAGCTTTTGCATCAGGCCCCTCAAGTCACCATGGCCATCCCCGTTACTGTCGTAGAAGCCGCGCACGTAGAGTTCGTAAAAAACAGCGTTTTTATACCAAAGCGAGTCAGTTTTTTCCATGATCGGATTTCAGGTTTATCATTTCCTTCCTAGTAGTATATTCCAGTTTGCCTAATGAGCCAGGCCGTTGTGCAAGTTCCGACGGCCTGGCTTGAGGTACAAGGGTTTGAATTGCCTGATCAATTGCCGTTGGGCTTTAGCCTTTTACCGATCCAGCCAGCAGGCCGCGCACGAAGTAGCGCTGCAAGGCTAAGAATACGATCATCGGCAAGGCCATCGAGATGAAAGCGGCCGCGGTCAGCAGGTGCCAACCGCTCCCCAGCGAGGTGACCATGTTGCCGATTTGATAGGTAAGCACCGGATGCTGTCCGCCGAGGAAGACCAACGCGACGAGCAGGTCGTTCCAGATCCATAAGAATTGGAAGATGCCTAAGGAGGCAATAGCCGGAACCGAAAGAGGAATAGCCAATTTATAGAAGGCAGTCCAGTGGGAAGCGCCATCGAGATAGGCGGACTCGAATACCTCGTGCGGTAGGCTGCCGATGAAGTTGCGCATCAAGTAAATTGCGTAAGGCAGGCCGAAACCGGTGTGAAAGAGCCAGATGCCGAGGAAGGTGCCATTCAGACCCAGTTGTGCGTAGAGACGGGAAATCGGGATAAGCGTCATTTGCAGCGGAACTACCTGCAAACCGACCAGCAGGGCAAACATCCATTGCCGCCCCGGAAAGTGCATCCAAGAGAAGGCATACGCAGCGAAGGCCGCGAAGAGAATAGGTAGGATGGTGGAAGGAATCGCAACGATCAAGCTGTTCAGAAAGGCGCGCCCCATGCCGCGTGGATTGCCCAGGTCGTGCCAATCGCAGAACAGGTCGAGGGCTTGCTGCCTGCTGGCGCAGTCTGATTCATAAGTGGCTTTGCCTCGATAACCCACCAAGGCATCAATATAGTTATCCAATGTGAAGCGCGGCCGGGCGTCAATGCCTGAAATGCGCCGCAAGTAGACGGCGATGGTGGCCGCGGTATTTTCATCGGGCACGGATAGCGCGCCCATGTGGGGCTGCCCGTTGATTTCGCGTTTGAGTGAGACAAGCAGGGAAAACGAACGGCGGTAATTCTGTATAAGGTCAGCGTTGGTCAGATCGGCCGCAGCGATAGCCCGCCCGTCGTTGCCGTGACACGCCACGCAGTAAGCCCGATATTCCCTCTCCCCTTCAGGCGCCGAGAGCACCGTCCACCAGCCGGTTTCGTTCACATCCTGGAACGGGCGGAACGAGGTGACCAGCAGGCCAAGTGTCGGCAGCAGCCAAATCAAACAGGCGGCAATCAGGATGACATGGGTAGGAAGTCCCTGGAACCAGCGTCTGAAACGCGTGACGTTCATCGGGTCGCCTCCTGTTCCTGGAAGCGGCGGATGTTGAAGATCATGGCCGGGATAATAACTGCGATAAGAACGATTGCAATCGCTGCCGCTCTTCCGGCTTTGAAGCTGGTATACATTTCGATGTACATTCGGTTGGCGATCACTTCAGTGCCGTAGTTCCCGCCGGTCATTACGTAGACGATATCGAATATCTTGAGTACGTTGATGACCATCGTGGTGACAACAACAGTGATGGTAGGCAAAATCTGAGGCACCATGATCTTCCAAAATACGGCCCACTCGCTGGCCCCATCCACG
>Ga0209610_1001062_pt1 | contig 14343 bp, 15 predicted proteins | sample LakKivw275mmetaG_FD_184137 | JGI IMG/M metagenome (GOLD analysis project Ga0209610, IMG submission 184137) | Anoxic lake water microbial communities from Lake Kivu, Rwanda to study Microbial Dark Matter (Phase II) - Lake Kivu water 275m metaG... | ecosystem: Environmental > Aquatic > Freshwater...
CCTTTCTTTAGCGTATAGATTATAAAGCACTCCTTTGTCTATGTTTAGTGGCAATTTTGGCGGCCTAACTTTAATCCTCAATCTCCACAGTTTCCTCAGCACAGTGGATTTGTCACAGCCGTAAATTTTTGCTATAGTTGCAGCCGAAATATTCCTATGTAAATACAATTCTTGTAGTTCGGATTTTTCTATTGAAACTTCTTTCATCGGAGCACGTGTCCATATTACATATTAAATAGATGCAGTCATATTTAAAGGTTTTTCAAGTGTTTAGCTTTTCCCAATGTCTGGAGATTACCGTATTATTGAGTTGGTTTAGCAGACGCGATTTTGTGACATGTCGTTGATGTAGTAGATCGGAGTGGTGGTGTAAAATTTTTCTATATCTATCCCCTAGATTTTATTAAGGCCCACATATAATAGGTGTCGGGATTTGGATGAAAAATAAAGGAATCGCAGCAGCAGGCGTAGCGGTAGTATTGGTCTTAATTATCGCTGTTGCCGGAGTTGGGGCTTTCCTCCTCCTCCGTAGGGGCCCCAGTATAACCGGAAAAAAAGTGTTGTTGATAATTGCCCCAACAGACTTCAACGATACTGAGTATGGCACTACGAGAAGCGTGCTTGAACAAGCAGGAGCAACTGTGTCCGTTGCGAGCACGACAACCGAGACAGCCAGGTCGGATGAAACGCAAGTAACACCGGATCTCGCGATAACTGATGTAAACGTCGGTAATTACGATGCAGTGGTCTTCATTGGGGGTATGGGAGTAGAGACAGCGTATTTCGACAACATCACGGCACAGCAAATAGCATCGAACGCCTATAACCAAGGGAAAGTGGTCGGCGCCATTTGCATCGCTCCGGTCGTCTTAGCAAAAGCAGGGATTCTTAACGGAAAACATGCGACAGTTTACAATGATTACGCCGCGCAACTCACGGCTGGCGGCGCGATATACACCGACCAACCGGTGGTGACTGAGGGGAAAATAATAACCGCGAATGGGCCTGATGCGTCAACGGCATTTGCGAACGCGATAGTAAGCGCCCTCGGGGCATGACGAGGTGTTGGCTTGGCTGCGAAGCGCGCGCTGATGATAATCGCGCCCACGGACTTTAGAGACGAGGAACTCCTGCATACGAAGGAGGAACTCGAGCGCGTGGGTGCAAAAGTGACAATCGCGAGTTCGAAGACTGATGAAGCCAGAGGCATGCTGGGGGCGCGGGTGACACCGGACATCACGCTTGGGCAGGTAAAAGTCGATGATTACGATGCGGTGGTCTTCGTCGGCGGCTCGGGCTCAGCGGTTTACTTCAAAGACAACCGGGCGCTCTCGATAGCCAGCGAGGCGTTCAGCAAAGGCAAGACGATTTGCGCCATCTGTATAGCCCCAGTGATTCTCGCGAATGCGGGGGTGCTCAAAGGCAAGCGCGCGACGGTCTGGCCCGACAAGTGCATCCAGATGATCGAGGGCAGGGGCGCCACCTACACGGGCAAGCCCGTTGAAGTGGATGGCAACGTTATAACCGCCCCCGGTCCGGAAGCGGCGAGGGAGTTCGGGCGCGCCATAGCGAAGGCGCTCAAAGGCTAGGTGAACGTTTGGCTGATATCCTCATCAAAGACGGTCATGTTATCACGATGGACCCAAAGCGCCGCGTGTTTGAGCGGGGCTCAGTGGCAATCGATGGCGACAAAATCGTTGCAGTCGGCAAGGATGTCAAAGAAAAGGCTGATACCGTGGTTGACGCTAGAGGCAAGGTGGTTTTGCCGGGTTTGATTAATTGCCATACTCATCTCTCCATGACTTTGCTCCGTGGCGTCGCTGATGACATGCCCTTGATGCAATGGCTCGAAACAAAAATTTGGCCCATTGAAAAAAATTTGCGCAGCGAGGACTGCTACGTTGGTGCTCTCCTCGGCTGTCTAGAAATGATAAAATCAGGCACGACTTGTTTCGCCGATCAGTATTTTTTCATGAAACATGTCGCGCGAGCTGTTGAGGGGGCGGGGATGCGCGCATCGCTTTCATATGGGATAATTGAGCTGGGGGATCCGAAAAGAAGAGAGTCGGAACTCCGCGCCGGTGAAAAGCTAGTGAAGGAATGCCATGGCAAGGCAAATGGCAGGATTTCAACAATGTTTGGCCCGCACGCGCCGTACACATGCTCCCCTGAATGTTTGATGAAAGTGAAAGAACTCGCTGAGAAATACAAGGTGGGAATTCACACCCACATTTCCGAGAGCCAAGATGAGATAAAGCAAATTACTGAAAAATATGGCAAGCGGCCGGTAGAACATCTCGATGCCATCGGTTTTTTGGGCCCGGAAGTTTTAGCAGCGCATTGCGTCTGGCTGACAGATCGAGAGATCAAGATTTTGAAAGAGCGCGGGGTAAAGCCGGTTCACAATCCCATCAGCAACATGAAGATAGGGTGCGGAGTAGCGCCAGTACCGGAGATGTTGAGTGCAGGCATTCCAGTCGCTTTGGGTACAGACGGTGCCGCTTCGAATAATGCGCTCAACATGATAAATGAAATGAAATTCGCTGCCCTACTCAACAAAGTCCATAAACTCGACCCCGTAGCCGTGCCAGCTACAGCGGCATTGGAAATGGCGACAATAAACGGCGCAATAGCTCTGGGTCTCCAAAACAAAATCGGATCGCTTGAAGCGGGCAAAAAGGCAGACATCGTTCTCGTTGACCTCAAAAAGCCTCACCTCGCCCCGCTGCATAATGTAATTTCTCATCTCGTCTACAGTGCTGCGGGTAGCGATGTCGATACAACAATCGTGGATGGAAGAATTTTGATGCAGGGGTGCAGAGTGCTAGCGCTTGATGAAAACAAAGTTTTAGAGCAAGCACAGAAAATATCTGATGACTTAATAGCAAGGTGGAGGGCCACGAAATGACGTACAAAGTCAAGGACATCAGGCTAGCACCGCAGGGCAAGCGTGTAATAAATTGGGTAGAGCAGCACATGCCAGTGCTAATGGCAATTCGCAGGGATTTCTCCCGCTCAAAACCGCTGAAAGGTTTGACCGTTGGCGCGGCGCTTCACTTGGAAGCGAAGACGGCGGCCCTTGCCCGGACGATCGCAGCTGCGGGCGCGAAAGTGACGATAACGAGCTGCAACCCATTGTCAACTAAAGATGAGGTGGCGGCCGGCCTCGTGGAGAAGGGTATCAACGTCTACGCGTGGCGGGGGGAAACGACAAAAGAGTACTACGCCAACCTCAACCGCGTGCTTGACCACAAACCGGATATTTTGATAGACGATGGTGCGGATTTGATTTTTCTCGTCCACGCAAAACGCACAGAACTCCTCAAACGCATTCGTGGCGCGTCCGAGGAGACGACCACTGGCGTCAACAGGCTGAGGATGATGGCCGACGATGGCGCTCTCAAGTTCCCGGTAATCGCGGTAAACGATTCTCCTGCAAAACACCTGTTCGACAACCGCTTCGGCACGGCCGAGTCCACACTCCAAGCGATAATGAGCATTACGAACACATTGATAGCTGGTAAAAATGTAATCGTTGTCGGCTACGGCTTCGTTGGCCGTGGAATCGCCTCTCGCGCTAAAGGCTCTGGTGCGATGGTGGCGGTTGTGGAAATAAATCCGACCAAGGCGCTGGAGGCAGTGATGGATGGGTTCAGGGTGATGAAAATGGCGGATGCCGCCCGCATCGGCGACATTTTTGTAACCACAACGGGTAACATTAACGTTATTCGCAGGGAGCATATGCGCTTGATGAAAGACGGCGCGATTTTGTGCAACGCAGGACACTTCAACGTGGAGATTGATTTATGCGGGTTGGCCAAAATGGCAGTTCGACGCAGAGAAATTCTCGAGGATGTTGAAGAGTTTCAGCTGAAAAACGGGCGCCGCATCCATGTGCTTGCCGAGGGGCGCCTAGTGAACCTCGCGGGTAAAAAATCGCTGGGGCACCCGATGGAGATAATGGACATGAGCTTCGCGCTACAGGCGCTAAGCGTTGAGTATTTGGCGAAGAGCGGGAAGAGGCTGAAAAATAAAGTCTACGATGTTCCACCTGAAATCGATGGAAAGGTGGCTGAACTCAAACTCAAGTCTATTGGTGCAAAACTTGAGAATCCCACGAAGGAGCAAATCAGATACATGAAATCCTGGCGCATGGGCACTTGAACATCAACGTTATGCTGACCTGAACCTTAAGATAGCGGCCACACCTTTAAACGCTATCAAAAGCTGTTTCCCCTCGTCTGTTTCGGCTGATACAAACTCGACCCCGGCCCCAAATTTGTCTGCAAGCTCGATGAGTTCCTGCACCAAGTCCTTGCTCTCGACCAACACAAGTCTTTTCTCATCACATTTCGGGCACGCTTTTGTCGCAAGTTGTTTTTTGGAAGTTTCTAGTTCCTCGACCGTCTCTTGGAACTCGTGGCCGCATGCCTGGCAACGAGCAGCAACTCTGGTGCGCCGCAGGGGTTCAGAGATGAGCAAAAGCTCAACGGCCCCCCGCCCCAGCTGCTCTCGAACGTCTCGCTCGCCGTATGCAACTAACCCCTTGCCTGCAACGAGCTCAGTCATGAAACGCTGCATCAATGCTTTTTCCTTGACGATGTCCAAGTCGGCTAGAACCTCGCCCGCTTTATCAACGAGTTCCCGAATACCGTACTCGTCGGTGTAGCCCGTGTCGATGGTGGCAGTAATTTTCTTCCTGATGCTGTCGTGGAGCAGCTCGCTCTTCAAAAACTCCTCCTTCGTCGGGCCTGGGCCACCAACCACGATTGCACGTAGATTCGGTATCTGTGAAAAAATCTCGTTTACGGCGTCGGCAACCCTTTTGGCATATTCATGGGCGGCGATTTCTATCAGGCGCTCGAAGCGCCTCGCAGACTGGCCGCCCTTGCCGTGCTTCCCGGGAACGCCGGATGTCAACTTTCTCACAATTTCGATGTTTTTACCCCGGAGCGTCGCGATCGTCGCCTCCCGCCTGTCGAGAGTGAGCAGGCCGATTGTATCTTTAACCTGAAGCATCTCCAGCAGCGGTTGAAGCACAAATTCTTGGTCGCAACGATACATGCGCACGGTTATCGGCTCGGGTGGTTCGACCCAGTAAAGTTGGATGTCGGAGAAATCCTCGCGCCCAGCCACGTTGCCGCAGAATATTGCCATGCCATGTTCTGGCGGCTTGCGGTATTTCGTGATGTAGACGCGCAAGAATTGAATAACGCGCTCCAGCGCCCCCAGCACGTTTTTGCGGGTGGTTTTCGATTTTATGTTAGATGCGGTGCCCTGCTCATCGCGTAGCTGCTGCATGACCTTTGTGAGCTCGAAATCTGGGGTAATGTAGACCGAGATGAGCTCGGTCCCCCGCCCGCGCTTGCCCTCCAAATCGTCGAGCAACCGCTTGAATTGGTATTTTTTCCTGCTTTCTTCAGTCATTTGACTCGCCTAGTAATTTTTGACCGCGAGCGTTATAATAGATGTCGCCTAACTTGCACTGGTGACGGCGTGAGGGCAACGATATGTCTCGGCGGCTCGATACTGGTCCCAGAACAACCGGACGTTGATACAATTCATGCCGCAGCGGGAGTTCTGCGTGATCTTAGGAAGAAGGGATATGAGTTCTTAGTCGTTGTCGGTGGGGGGAAAGTGGCGCGAGTGTACATAGACGCCGCACAAAAATTCAAGGCAACGAATGTGGAATGCGACGTGCTAGGCATTGATGTCACCCGTTTGAACGCGCGTTTGCTTATCACGGCCTTGGGGGATATCGCGGAGCAAAGTCCCGTGACAACCTTCGAAGCCGCGGTTCGGGTGATGCTGCGTGGCAAAATTCCGGTGATGGGGGGCACGGTACCCGGACATACCACAGACGCGGTTGCAGCCGGACTCGCAGACGCAAGCAGGTCTGATATATTAATTTTCTTCACAAACGTTGATGGCGTATATACTGCCGATCCGAAGCTTGATCCACGTGCAAAAAAAATAGAAACGATGACGTCTCGTCAACTTCTTGAAATGGTCGCCAGCGTAGAAATGAAACCGGGCATAACGACAATCGTTGATCCGATCAGCGCGAAAATAATCGACCGCTCTCGAATCAAAACTCTGGTGCTTGGAAAACATGGAATCCCCCACCTCCAAAAGATTTTAGAAGGGGTAGAACATAACGGAACAACTGTGGTACCGAGGGAGAAACGTGGTCGAAGATCATAAACATTGTGTAGTCTGTGGCAAGGCGGTTGAGCCCGATAAATTTTTCTGCTCTCCCGCATGCGAGGAAGTGCTCAAGCGCTCTCAGAAGCAAGCCTCGCGGATGAGGCTGATGATGATAGGGATGTTTGTGGCGCTTTTCGTGGTGCTGATGGTTCTGAGTTACGCAAGAGGGAGCTAGGGCGCCTTTATCAGGATTTTTAACGCTGGCGCGGCAACATCGATGACATCTACTTTATGTCCAGCGCTTACAGTCTCCCTGATCACCCTCACATCCTCTGGGTCGAGAGTGAACTCTTTTCCGTCCGCCTTGAGAATTATCTCGCCCTCTACCAACTTCTTTGCGGCTTCTTCTGGATCCATCTCCTCAAGCACGCGCATTACGGGTCCCGCAGCGGAACGCAGGCGCGGCCCAATCCTCGCAAAATTTGGCTCGATTGATAAAACTCGCTCAACAACTTTTGGTTTTTCCGTTGTTATCTCCAGCTCCTTTATTCTCATTGTGCCGCGGATATCGTCGCTGGCCCGGGCAAGCAGTTTTGCATTCTTTTCATCGGCTGAGTAAATTTGTACCGTCGGTAACTCGGCGCTCAATGCCATCTTCCTGTCAGATTTGAATTGACGAATCACGCTTACAACTGAATTTATGAGATTTCCTAACTCCTCTGCAGCATCGTCTATGAATTGTTCGTCCACCGAGGGCCAATCGGAAACGTGGACGCTTGGATAATCGTAGTTTGCAGCGAAATATGCGTGATAGATTTCTTCCGAGAAGTGCGGTATGAATGGCGCCAGCAATTTTGCGGTCGTCAAGATAACGTGATAAAGCGTGAATCTAGCGGCATTTGCCGTCAAGTCTTCACTGTAGAGGCGGTATTTTACCTCCTCGATGTACATGTCGCAGAACTCGTGCCAGATGAATGTTTGAATTGCAGTCAGCGCACGGTTGAATTGGAAATCCTCTAGGTATGCGGTAACATCCTTTACCAAGCGATTTAGCCGGCTCAATATCCATCTGTCAGTCGGTCTGAATTCAAGTTCGGTCAAGTCCATACTGGAGATATCAGCACCTTTGAAATGCGGGCTAGCGAATCGCGCCGCGTTCCAGAACTTGCGCATGAATTTGTAGCCGAAATCAACATCCTTCCAAGCGAATGGAATGTCGGATCCGGTTGATGCCCCTATCGCGGCCCACTGGCGAAGGGCATCCGCCCCGTACTTCTCGCGTGCCTTTGTCGTATCGACATAGTTTCCGAGAGATTTGTGCATCGCCCTCCCGTCGGCCCCAAGTACCATGCCGTTGATGAGCACAGTCTTGTAGGGAATCTCGCCAAGCAGCGCGAGGTGGCGGACCATCAGATAGTAATCCCAAGTGCGGATGATGTCGGTTCCATTAGGCTGCAGGTCCGCTGGAAAAAGTCGTCGATCCAATTCTGGCCATCCGGCGTGGGCAGCGATTGTTATCGAGCTATCCATCCATGTGTCGAGCACATCTGTTTCTGGCTTGAATCCGCTGCTGCCGCAGTTCGGACATTTTTCAATCGGCGGTTCGTCATTCGCGGGATTGACGGGTATCTGACTTTCCTCTGCTACTATCGGCGAATCACATTTTGGGCAGTACCACGCCGGGATTGGAGTCGCGAAGATTCGCTGGCGCGAGATTACCCAGTCCCAGTCCATCGATTCAGCCCAATTTATCAAGCGATCTCGCATATATTCCGGCACCCAGCGGATCCGTTTCGCTCCATCAATTACCTTATCCTTCAAATCGAGTACGCGCATGAACCACTGCTTTTTAGTCAAAATTTCTACGGGCGTCTTGCAGCGCCAGCAAACACCGACGTTTTGTGCGAGTTTTTCCTGTTTTTCTAACAGCCCCGCCCTGCGGAGATCATCAGTTATCTGCTTTTTGCACTCATCCAACGTGAGCCCGACGTATTTCCCGGCGGCTTCAGTCATGCGACCTCGCTCGTCGATCGCCTTTATTACAGGCAGCTTGTGGCGCCGAACCCAACGCACGTCAGTTTTGTCCCCATATGTGCAGATCATCACAACCCCCGTACCAAATTGGGGGTCAACCTCGCGGTCCTCGATAACCTCGACGACTTGGCCGAATGGGGGCACTTCTAGTTTTTCTCCAACATAACCTCTGTACCTCTCATCCTCCGGGTGAACGGCAACAACAACGCAGGCGTGCAGATATTCTGGCCTTGTGGTGGCGATAGTCAGGTAATCGGTTTTTCCATGAATTTTGAACTTTAGGTAATTGAGTATTGCCTCCCGCTCCTCGTATTCGACCTCGGCGTCGGCGATCGCGGTTTCGCAGCGGGGGCACCAATTCACTGGGTGCTCGCCCCGGTAGATGAGGCCTTTCTTGTAGAGCTGCACGAACGAGAGCTGCGTCTTGCTATAGTAGCTCGGGTCCATGGTTCTGTATTCGGTCGACCAGTCGATGGAGAAGCCGAGCAAGTCCATCTCTTCACGCATGTGGGCGATGTTTTCCTCGGTGAGCCTGATGCAGAGCTCGCGAAATTTTTCTGGTGGGAGGTCGCCTTTGCGGATGCCGTAGCGTTTCTCCACTTGGACTTCGGTTGGCAAACCGTGACAGTCCCAGCCCTGCGGAAAAAGAACGTTGAAGCCACGCATGCGCTTGTAGCGCGCGACCGTGTCGAAGTATGTCCAGTTCAACGCCGTGCCCATATGGAATTCTCCGCTGGGGTATGGCGGAGGGGTATCAATGACATACGTTTGAGTTTTTAAATCATCGCGTCTGAATCGATAGACATCCAGTTCACTCCATCGCTGTTGCCATTTTGGCTCGACTTCGAGTGGATTGTAATCCTTTGGCACTTCCACGTTAATCATCCTCACAGAATTTTGGGCTGGAGATATAAAACAGTCCGCTTTCTATGTTACTGGTTTACTCTGCCCCAACGAATCCTTTTTGTTTAGGTCGCACGAACGCCCCCAAGCTAGGCTGCTTGAGGGGGCGCCTCACGGTGATTTCTTTGTCCACCGTTATACGCAGACCAGCGTAGCCTGGCACCGTTTCCACGCCAGTCTCGGCTTTTATGCGGGCCGCTTCTTGCTCTGGCCTGTGTTTGAGGAAGAGCATTCCCATGTGAACCATAACAGCGACTTCGGGTTTCACTTGTTTTAGAAGCGAGATTAGGTCGTCTGAGCAGAGGTGCCACTTGATTCGCATGCCGAGCGGTCTCGTAACGTTGGCTATCAAAATTCTGGAGCCTTTGAAATGTCGCGCAAGTTCATCGAAATACTGCGTGTCGTCAGTATAGCCGATGATTCCATCCCGGGAATGAATTTTCAACCCAAAAGCCGTCGGGTCGCTGTGCTGTGCCGGTGTAGCCTCGAGCTTAATTCCATTGAGTTCGTAATTCGATCCCGGCTTCATGCAGACAATTTCAGCGGGCTTTTCCAAGTGATATTTCGAAATTGCCGGCCCAAATTTTCCCGAGCCTTTGAGAACGCTTTCGCTGCCTATGAGCACGCCTCGCTTCTTCGTCATGTGGTCGGTCATTGCTTCGATGAGCACTTCAGCATCACAATAGTGGTCCGGGTGGCAGTGGGTGACGGCGACACAATCCAAGTTCAGAAGATCTAATCCGTGCTGGTGAGAGAGCAAGAGCGCCCCAGGCCCAGGGTCAACGTGCATGTTTACAGAGCCGCGTATTCGAAATCCGCCTGTGTTAAAAACCTGGTCGATTGTCATGTACCGACCGCCGCCACAACCCAAGAATGTTATTTCTAGCACAGGGTTACCTCTTGATGCCAGAGATTTTTTCTTTCAGCGCCTGTAATAAGTCAAAAACCTTCTCTTCTCTCGCCCGCTTGTTGAGATATCTCCAGTCGATCTTGTTTTTCGAGATTGCCATCACGCTGATCACGTCTTCCTCATCCCCAGCACCTCTGTCCTTCCGTGCGAGTTTATTCACTATGAAATCTTCTGGCGACAGCGTGTAAACCTCAAGGGGCTCTCCCCCAACGTTGAAGGTGACTCTCCATCTCCGTTTTAGGATTTCTTGGTTCCAGCGTATTCCGTCTGGCACCAGCCATATCTCAATATCGACAAGGTTTTCTTTATCGGAAAGATGCGCCACGGTGCGCCAGGACCTCACCTCACTCGATGCCCTCACATTTTTTGCTTCCAGTTTTTGTACGATTTCTTCAAGTTTTTTCTCGCCCTTCACCGCTAAACCGATATCCACATCCACCGTACTCCTCGGCACGCCAAATGCAGGGATGGCCAAGCCGCCCAAAATTGCATATGGCGCCCCGCATCCCTCGAGAACTTCCACAAGTTTACGCAAGCACTTTAGTAACCTTGACACTTTCCACGGCCTCCTGAACGCTCACGAATTGCTCGATCCTGTTGAACCCCGAGCTTTCCATCCTCATGGTCCTTTTGGCTTGGCGCAACATGTGTCGTACATCTTCGTCAGTTATCTTGAGTTTGGCTCGCGCCTCAAGCTGCCTGAGTGCGGCGAGGACGAGTTCCCCTTCAGAAGTTATCGCATATCTGCCACTAATTTTTTTCACCAATCGGTCTTTCAGAAGATTCCCCAGCCCGCGATGTAGGGTGGCCTTTGGTAGTTCAGTTCTTCGCAACATGTCATTAAATGCACCGGGGTGTTCGGCCACCGCCCGCAGCATTTGCGCTATCTGCGCATCGAACAGACCATACACGATTTTTCGAGTACCTCTTGGCATGTTTCACCAATTTTGTTTCTATATAGGAACTTATAAAACATTCGGTTGGGGTTTTGATATCCTAAGAACCCGCATTCGACGGGGGGTACGCTTCGTGTCGAAAGGGTGCGATTCGGCAGACGGTTCGACTTTATCGCCTGAATAATGGCTGATCGAGCTTTTTGAGAGCGAGCTTTGCATTCTGCTCGAGTTTTTTCAGGACTTTTTTAGCTCTTGCGTCTCTCGCGACCTTCATTGACTTTTTTGCGAACATTATGACATCATCGAGGTGGCGTTCGGGTTTGAAGTTTCGGTCCCCCCAGTCGAAAATTGAGCACATGTTGCCAGCTAGGAAACCAGTTTCGTAGTCGCCATAGAGTTGCTCTACGCGCTTTTTAGTCTCCTCTGGAACGATTGCTTCACCTTCTTTTCGGAATAGGAGGTCAGTGCCGTTGTCGGCGAGACCGAATAGAGCTTCGGCAACGAACAAGTGAATGTCAAAATCTGGCCACCACTCTTTGTATCTCTCTTCCCACTCAACCAATTTTCTGCATCCGTCAAGTGAGGCGGCGATGCTGAATATGATTAATTTTCGTGCATCGTAGCCGCGCTCCCGGAGTTCGCTTCTTGTCACTGCCAGGGTTTTACCGAGCGATACTCCAGTCGCGATTGTATCGCCGGTGAATAACACGCCATTATCTGGCAACGCTTCAAAATTAGTGTAGAATATATCCGCACCGAACTCGCCCCCAGATATCCTGAAACGCCTCGCACCCACGAAGCACTGCGGCAGGTAGCGGTTAAAAAGCTCTGCAAAGGCAGTATCGAACTGGTAGCCCAGGCTGCCGCGGAGAACCACTATCTCGCTAATGTCTCTAGAACCAAGCCTTTTGAATCCGGGCACCATCTCCAAAGCGACTTTGAGAAATGTCTTGCTGCACTCTAGTGCTTGTCGCCGAAGTTTCATACCGTAGATAATCGGGTCATAGAGGATCTTGTGTGCGGGGGGCATGCAGACGATATGTGTATTCTTCGGCAACTCTGGGTGGTCGACTTTGTATACGTTGAAATTTACGAGCGTGCGAACCTTCTTAAGAGTACTCACACGAGCACCGTTGAACCTTCTCTTTCACATTTATTAAAGTTCGCTCGCTTCACGCGACAATCATTGAAGTTTCCGTGCCCCTAACACCGGGTATTCCTTGTATCCTGCCGACGACTTTGTCGCCCAAATCTTTCAAATCGCCAGCTTCTACCCTCGCAAGGATGTCAAATCTTCCGGTGGTCGCGAAAGCCACCTTGACGCCCTGCACCTTCTTGACCTCTTCTAAAATTTTCAAGGCCTTTCCCGGTTCTGTACGGATATGCACGATTGCTTGCATGGCTCTCCTCCTTTCGTGTGTCTGTTTGATAGATGTAGCTGCTTTAAAGATAAATACATACGCCCACTTTAGTTTATTTCAGGGATTACGTGGACGAAGCTAAAACACGAATAAGCCAAATGCCGCACCTCTACGATATATTTGAAGTGCCGAAAATCAAAGCGTTGCGCGCGGTTACCAGCCTACGATTCAAAATAGACATCCAGGAAGTCATGAAGCTCCCTCGCGTCAAAACAATAAGAACGGCAAACAAGGACATTGTAAAGTTTGAGCTCCGGCGTGGCACTTATCTCTTGCTATTCCCTGGAGGTTACATAGAAATTCACGCCCCCAATGAAGAAGGCATGCGTGGGGTTCTCCTCGCTTTTAGGGATGAACTCTCCAAACACGGGCTGATAAAATAGCGGGCGAAATGCATGGGCATTCTCAAAGCCGCCAGAATTGCGGTCAAAACGTGCATGGGTGTAAAACCATCCGAAAATGTGCTCATCGTCACCGACAGGCCGCGGATTAAAATCGCTGAAGCTCTTGCGAAGACCTCGGAAGAAGTTGCATCGGAAACCCTGCTTATGGTGATGCGGGAGCGAACTAGGCACGGGGAGGAGCCACCGAAAACTGTGGAACGCGCCATGTGCTCCGCCGATGTAGTCCTCGCGCCGACCACGTATTCACTAACCCACACCCAAGCGCGTCTAAGGGCCTCCCGCTCCGGGGCGAGGATAGCAACGATGCCGATGATAACTGAAGATATGATGGCGCGGGGCGCGATGCTCGCCGATTACAAAAAAGTTAGCAAGCTGACCTTGGGGGTAGCAAAACTGCTGAACGAAGCGTCCGAAGTCGAAGTCGAGACTCGTGCTGGAACAAAGCTGCGCATGAGTATAGCGAGGAGGAAGGCCCACCCAGACACCGGCATCTTTCACAACCCCGGGGATTTTGGCAATCTCCCTGCCGGCGAGGCGTTTATCGCACCCATCGAAGACAGCGGCGAGGGTGTGGCACTCATTGATGGTTCGATGGTAGACACACTCCACGCCCCAATCAAAATTGAGGTGCACAATGGCAAAGCGGCGAAACTCTCTGGTGGCCCGGCTAAAAGACTGCATAGAATGCTTGAAAAAACGGGGGCAAAAGCGTACAATTTGGCTGAATTCGGTATTGGAACAAACCACGCGGCGAGGCTCATCGGAAACGTGCTTGAAGATGAAAAGGTTCTCGGCACATGCCACATCGCTTTAGGAGACAACTCCACTTTTGGCGGCAGGGTTAAAGCCGGGATTCACATCGATGGGATAATCAAACGCCCAACGATAAAACTCGACGGAAAAATCATCATGTGCAACGGTAAGCTAAAACTGTAGTTGCAAACGTTAAAATAGAAATAGGGGCAATTTTGCTTGACGTGACAACATGTGTGGTATCTTCGGTTGCGTGCTGAAAGAGGGGGCTGCCGCATCTCTGATTCGCGCAGCTCTCAAGCGTCTGGAATATCGCGGTTACGACTCCGTCGGTGAAGCGACGGTTTACGAGGGCCGCCTCTACGTGAAAAAAGATCAGGGAAATGTGGACGCGGTTCATGCCAAGCTCCACCTAGATGATCTTCCGGGAAAAATTGGGATAGGCCACACGAGATGGGCCACCCACGGAGCCCCGTTGCAGAAGAACGCCCACCCGCAGCTTGACTGCGAAAACCGCATAGCGGTGGTTCATAACGGCGTGATCGAAAATTTCTCAGAGCTCAGGCAGGAGCTGGAGGAACGAGGGCACATCTTCCAATCAAAGACTGATACAGAAGTCATTCCGCACTTGATTGAGGACGGGCTGAAAGCGGGCCTCAACTTTGCCGATGCGATGCGCGAAGCGGTAAAAAGGCTTGAGGGATCGTACGCGATAGCCGCGGTATGCACTCAGGAGCCAGACAAAATCGTGTGCGCGCGCAAGGAGAGCCCGCTGGTTATCGGGGTTGGAGATGATTCGGTCTACTGTGCGTCAGACATCCCCGCCTTCCTCCCGCTGACAAACAGGGCCATCGCGCTGCACGATGGTGAACTCG
>Ga0209610_1001063_pt1 | contig 14342 bp, 15 predicted proteins | sample LakKivw275mmetaG_FD_184137 | JGI IMG/M metagenome (GOLD analysis project Ga0209610, IMG submission 184137) | Anoxic lake water microbial communities from Lake Kivu, Rwanda to study Microbial Dark Matter (Phase II) - Lake Kivu water 275m metaG... | ecosystem: Environmental > Aquatic > Freshwater...
GGAAGGAGGTTGTTGACATTATGACTTGACAGTGAAAAAATACCACCTGCCCGGGTGGGTCAATCTACATGAAAACGGGTGGGTCAAAGCTCGTGGTTAATGACAGTCTTGGCGATAGCAGCAAACCTAATTGTGCTTTCAGCTTGCTCGCAACCAGAAGGAATAACAAAAGAACAGTATGAGACTCTTCAAAATGAATTGACTGTAACAAAAGCTGAATTAACTACATACAAGGCAAAACTTGCTGGGATAAAGGAGACTTGGAAAACCTTATCTCCTAAACTGCAAATTGCAGACACTATGTTAGAGAACTCAGCCATTTGGGGCAAGATAGGTGCCGGCCAAACTACGATTGCTGAGAATAATGTCAAATTTGGTAATGAATGGGCATCCATGTCTGTCGCTTTGGCACGGCTGGATGACGCCGATCTTAAGACTGCGATGGAGAAATGGTGGTTTAAGAACTCTGATAATGTTAAGTGGAATCAAGATAAATCTGCATTCTATGAACTATTTAGACAAAAAGTCAGTGATGATTTCCAGAAACTAAATAACCTGTTGCAGGATTAAAGTCGCACTATGGTCTTGACTATGAGCTCTTGATCTTATATCGTCGCAACATCATCGGAAGGAGTAGTAACATAAAATCTGCAACGATATTTAAAAGCGAACTTGGGACTCATAAGCCCTTGGTCACTGGTTCAATCCCAGTCGCTGCCACCAAACCTCTCTCGTGTCATTGCAGGGAATGCTGTGACGTATCAGTCTCCTCATCTTTGAGTAACTGCTATAATAGTCGTAGGTCCCGGGATGCAGGCAATGCATGGTTAGAAGCTACACTGCAAAATACACCAAAATAAGTTCGGGATATATGGGGCAATTGGTTGAATGGCCTGAAGTGATCACTGAATGCAAGGATATGGATGAGTCCAGGGTAATGTTAATAGATGCCCCGGGTGAAATGATACTGGCATATAAAGAGCAGAAGCGTGAGATCCCTGCTCAATATCATTCTGATTAAAAGACACCGTACGTTTGATCGTATACCTGCTAACGACTTATGCAAGCAGGCCGGTCTAAATCTAAAATACTAACAACTTCATACGACCATTTGACATCCTGGTATTGTAGTAATATAGTTATTTTATATTATAGTAAATTAGTAAGATATGAAAATAGCGCGTACCGATAACTTTAAAACGGCATGGAGTCGACTGGAAGAGAAAGACAAGAAATCAGCTCGTAAGGCAATGGAAAATTTAATTGCTAATATGAATTACCCGTCATTGAGAGTAAAAAAGATCAAAGGAACTAATAAAATTTGGGAAGCAAGGGCAAGTCGTACATTGAGGATAACATTTCAAATGGAGTCCGATATAATTATCTTACGCAATGTCGGTCATCATGATGAGACACTAAAGCAACCGTAGAGGATATTAATATGAGCATATATAGTAAAATTACGCGGAACGGGCAAATCACTCTACCAAAATCTGTGCGTGAGAAATTGGGAGTGTATGAAGGCGATATTGTTGAGATAGAAATTGTAGGCGACAATGCTGTATTGGTGCCTAAAAAGCTGGTTGATAAAAGCCAGGCTTATTTCTGGGCTAAAAGTTGGCAGGATGGTGAGCTTCAGGCTGAGGCAGATATCAAAAATGGGAATATTCAGGTATTTGCAGCAGCTAAGCATCTGATTAAAGAGCTGGATTAGACCGTGGCACTCATAAGCCCCTGGTCGCTGGTTCGAATCCATCCACCGCCGATTTTCCTGGATACTCTTCTGAAGAACAGGCAATCAGTCGAAATCAAGTTATACTGCGCGATCGAGTACTATTCAGGCCCTATTTTATCATTTGTACTGCCGGTGGTATCCAGGACTTGGCAATTACCGGCTCCTGCGGCCAGTACAGGCGCATTGTCAATGAAAAGCCGCCGCCAGCCGGGGCGGGCAGCCAGTTGGATGTCCTGGCAGGGTCAGGTGAATCACGCTGTATATAGATGTCAATCGAGCCGTCGGGATTTTTTATCAGAGGCGGGTCACTTAATGAGCCCAGACAATACCTGTTGATCGGGTTGGACGCAAAGAGGATCTTTTCGTTATACATGGAAAGCGACCAGAAGCCGTTTACCGGTGGTATCTCATCCTTGCTTAAATGAAGTACATATTTGTTATCGCTGGAAAATATTGTCCCGTCGCCGTCGGTTGAAGCCGAGGCATAGAAAGCATCATCAACTAAATTGGCGCCCAGCCCCCGATAAGCTATGGCCGCTCTCAATGTATAGTCCGTCCCGTAATCGCCGGTACCGTAAGGGAGTTGCCATCCGTTCTTAATGTCACCCATTCCTTCAGCAGGGATTCTGTCCAGAGCGGACTGATATCCAGCCTGAATTGCCGATTTAACGCCGTCGTCCAGCCCGGCATAATATGACGTATAGTCAATTCCAGGCTTAATGCCTATCGTTGCCATTTCAGCCAGTAATGGCGCATCTGCTTCATAGGGAGGGTTTTCAACCATCAACTGGCAGACATAATTGAAATAGCCGGCTGCATTCAGAGCCAGCAACTGATTGAGGGGGGAGACTTTGGTATTAACATTGGGATCGACCGGGACATCAGTTGGCGGGACATAATTTGTGCCCCAGGCGGAAAGCGGCGTCATCTTCAATTGATCCTGAAGTTTCCAGACGTTCTCGTAATCTGAAGAGCCGGTACAGGCGATGCGACCGACTATCCAGACCCACCTGGTCGAAGACCTCATTTCCGGAATGCCTTCGGGTAATTTGCCGCTCCAATTAGGGCCGGTGATGGCGTAGTTGCCGGCTATGGTACCGGTGGTGCGTGAGCCTGGCGAGGCAAAAGAATCCGTCCAGTAGTTAAGCATAGGCATCAGGTAGTAGCGGCCATGGGTGTCCGGCAGAGACAGGATAACGGGTTCTTTATTGGTATCAACCCAGGCTGATGAATAAAGCGTATCGGCATTAGGATTTACTACATTAGTAAACGACGCATCTGGAAACGTTTTCTTGTTGCCGAACTGGTTGACCGGCGCACCGTTCGCTGTGGTTGAGGGGACTGCCGTCATGACCTGGCGAGTCAGGTCCATTATGACCAGCGGGAAGCCGTATACCGTTGCATTGTAGGCGATCTGCTGTGTCTCTTGAGGGCTGACGGTCTGCTGGTCCGGGGTCACCGTGTTGGCACATCCTATAGCTACAATACACACTATAATCAATAAAATATTTAGAATCAGAAACCTATGCGGAATTGTGTTGTTCATTTAACGACTTACCTCCTCATAATAATAATTGCTAAGCAACACTGCCCTTCGTTGTACCCATGCAATTGATTATATCATTTTGTGATCGTTAACTTGAGCAGCTTTTAAACAGATGTTTGCCATGCGAGTATAATTGAAACACTATTTGAGGATGCCGTCTTGAGAGTCTGACTATGAAGGTCGCCGTCATCGCCCCGCCCTATCCGCTGGAAGAGGCCCCCTCTCCACCTCTGGGCGTCACGTATGTTGCCGCCGCCTGTGAAAGGGCCGGTTGCGAGGTCAGGATATTCGATTATATTGTTCGCCGTTACACCAGGGATAAGATCGCTGCAGAACTTGATGAATTCGAACCTGATGTGGTGGGCGCCACCTCGGTAACGATGAACTTCAAAGGCGCCGCCGCTATCATGCAGGACGTCAAGCGCCACAACCACGATATCATCACCATGATGGGCGGACCGCACGTCTCCTACGACTGGGTCAATACCCTGAATGATTATCCGGGAATCGATTTAATCGTCGTGGGCGAAGGCGAAGAGACCCTGCATGAACTCCTGCCGGTAATAAAGGATCGGGCAGCATGGGATGCGGTCAGGGGGATTGCCTTCCGTAAGGAAGGGCAGGCTTATTTCACAGGTGCGCGTGACTTTATCGAGGATCTGGATACACTGCCGATACCGGCCCGCCACCTGCTGCCCATATCCCGTTACCTGGCCCTGGGCTTTCCTGTCAGCATCATCACGTCGCGGGGTTGCCCGAACCGGTGCATCTTCTGTCTGGGCCGGCGCATGGTGGGTCACAAGGTCCGCTACCGCACGCCGCAACTTATTGTGAACGAGATCGAGGACATCATCGCCTATGGATTCACGCGTATCAATATTGCGGATGACCTCTTCACCTCCAATAAAGCCCGTGTGGCGGCCTTCTGCGATGAGCTCAAGCGCCGCGGTATCAGTATCGCCTGGAGCGCCTTCGCCCGTGTTAACACGGTGGATGCCGAGGTGCTTGCCGTTATGCGCGATGCGGGCTGCGACACCGTGGTCTTCGGGATCGAGTCAGGCAACGCCGAGATGCTCAAGCGCGTAAAAAAGGGGATTACCCTGGAACAGGCTGTCAAAGCGGTGAAGGCCTGCAAGGAAAGCGGCATAAATACACAGGCATCGTTCATGATCGGGCTACCCGGCGAGAGCCCACAGACCATAGCTGAAACGTGTGCCTTTGCAAATAGCCTAGGCATCGACTACGGTATTCACCTCCTGGCGCCTTTTCCCGGGACCACAGTGAGGGAAGAGCGGGAAAAATACGATATCGAGATACTTACGGACGACTGGGACCTGTACGATGCCAATGTCCCCATCGTGCGCACTTCCCGCCTGAGTGAAACCTATGTCGCCGATTTCATGCGGGCGCATGAAGCCCCGCATCGTGAGCTCTGGGACTACATAGTCGAAAGGTATGAAGCGGGCATATGTACCGATGACGAGTATTTACGCGTGGCCGGCCACAAACGCATGAACCTGGTTTTCAAAATTCTAAGCAACGATCTCATCGAGCGTCACGGCGTTTTTGACAATGCTAATTCCAGCCTGTGGGAGCTGGCTGAACGGATTACACGGCAGACCGGCGCACAGCCAAAACTCGTCCAAAACACCCTGCAGCATCTCAGCCATGCGGGATATCTAAAGTCACGGACCGATGCCGCAACCTCACGCTGGTACTGGACCCGCAACAACCGTTCGGATGCGGAGTATTGAACTCCACCCGGCTGCTCCGTCTCCTCAGCGGGTAAAATTTATAACCGGCGGTGTTGTTAGACTTCCCGCAGTGGTGCTGGTTATGATATCAACAAGGGTGGTGGCATTGTGAGCGTTGACATTCTCCAGTTTCAGTATTGGCGCCGTTTGCCCGCTTCCCACCTTGTGGAAGGATATCACAGCCAGGGAACCGTTGCCGTTTAAACCGTTGGAATCCACCAGTGCCACCCATATGCGGCCGGAACGAGACAGGCTGAAATCAAGCATGGCATTATCCGCCAGATCGCCCTTTGTCACGCCCTCCGCCTGTACGATAGCGGGGTCATATACCAATTCAAACTCGAGGCTACCCAGGTTGCTGGCGTTGCTGGCATTAATGGGAACCGTCACCTGTCCGGTTGTTGAGGCGGGCTTACGCGACAGCTTGACGCAGCTGACCAGGGGCATGATGATTACAGCGGCCAGCGCCGCAATTATTAAAGCCCGTAAAACAGTACCTGATTTCATAATCATCACCTTCCTTTACTACGGCTTGGCCTTTTGCATGATCAACCGGGCATCCTCGGGGGTGACCTTCCCGTCCTGGTTGATATCGGCTATCAGGTCCAGCGGGAGCGTCTTGACATACATTTTAAGGGCAATTAGCGCATCCAGCACACTGAGTTTGCCGTCGCCGTCCGCATCGCCCGGCTGATTTTGCCCGATGGTAAGCAGTCCGTTGACGGGGCTGACCGCCAGTGAGGAGCCGTAATAGCTGGTTGCCAGTATCTCGGACAATGTCAGAGAGCTGCTGCTGCCCGCGCTGCCCAGAGCCTTGAATTCAACCACGGCCGCGGAGCCGTTGCCGCTGATCGCCTGGGGCGAAGCAAAACCGAAAATAATGGAACCTGACTGGTCGCTGGATGTGAAGGTAGCCGAAGAGAGAAGCGATCCCTTGGATACTTTTACCACCTGTACTACCGCCGGGTCGTAAGACAATGTGAAACCCAGGCTGCCGATGTTCTGAGCATCCTGGAAATAAATCGGCACCTGTACCGTACCTCCGGTCATAACGGTCCTGGACTCGGCAATGAGCGCAGTGCCTGCAGGTATGGATGTCGTAGAGGTAGTAGTAGTGGCCGTCGATGTGGTAGGGGGAGACACTATTTGTGACGGGTCGAGCCCGGGTTTTTGCGGATCTTCCGTTACAGGCGTGATGGTGGATGTAGTAGTACCCGCAGATTGACGCACGGTAATATTTTTCCAGCAGGCGATACCCCGGTTATATCTTCCGGCCATGAAGTATTCATTGTCTATATCGCCGAGATAGATACAGTCCCAGGCGGGATAAATTTTATCCAGCCAGGTAAGCAGATTGCCTCTTTCTAATTTGTGATTGAAGCCAACATGCAGGTTAACAGCAGTACCTAATTTTACCCCGTCAGCGTACACGTCATATTTGCCCTGCCCGGGATAAGCGTCCATCCTTATTTTGTACCATCTATTCACTTCCAGATGGAGGGGAAGCCGTCCGGTCTGACAATGTGAAAGCTGGGTGCCCCAGTCTATAATCAGGAAAAGGTAGCCGTCGCTGTATACGATTATCCAGTGATTGTCATCAGTCCCAACCATATAATCGAATTCCACTGTGTAGTCTGAGGTAATATCGTAGTCTCTCTTTGTGTATGCCATGGCGCCGCCGGGCTTCATGGAACTGATGCATATCTGATCCTGCCCCAGGCTCACCGCGCTTTGACCGTCCTGTGCGGGCACCCATTTTGAGGGAGGATAACTGAACGTCTGGCCGGCGGCGGGCGACGTCTGTGATGAGGATGTAGTAGTGGTTGTTGATGATTGAGGTGTTGATTGTGAGCCGTAAATCGTGATTTCGGAGAAGTCTATGCAACACACACACCCGTCGGAAATTCTGAAGCCGGCAATGGTATCGTTAACGGGTACCTGAACCTCCAGAGGTGCAAACTCGGAATTACCTGACGACGATACAGCGTTAATCGTTTCTATCGTCTGCCATGCCCCATTTCGGTAAACCTGAAGTGACACGGCACTCCGACAATCAAACTTTCGGCCGGTGTCAAAACGCACAACTACCGAAGTAACATATAGAGATCCAAATAGATATGTATGCGTACCATAGAAAGGTCCACACCCTCTCTCTTCATTGTCCTTGTTTTCACAGGTCAGGTGTAACGTGACGGGTGTTGAGGCAGTCGAAGTCGAAGTTGGCGGTATTGCTGGAGGAGTAGTGGTGGTGGGAATCGTATAAGTGCCGGAAGAAGTCGAAGTCGAAGTCGAAGTCGAAGTCGAAGTCGAAGTGGATGATTGCCCTGTACCCGTGCTCCCGCTCTCATAGCAGGCCTTGACCTTTGCGTATTCCGCATAGGCTGCCTGCGCTTCCGGCGTATCACCCTTACCCTGAGACATCAGGGAGGTCAGCTTGTTGTAAGCGGTGATGTACTGCTCATAAGTGCACCCGGTATCTGCTACGGTACCTGTTTGCCCGGAGGTAACCGTCTGGCCGGTGGATGCCGAGCTTCCAAGCGACCTGGTGCCGTTGGTCTGATACACCCATGAAATCCCATACTGGATAGGGGTCAGCCAATCATAGGTCTCCTCGAGATAGAATTTGCCGTACTTCCCATTGGAGCGCACAACATACGTATGACCATCAACCGGCGCAGCCATCTCGACATATCCCGTCGCAGGCGCCTCGCCTACATCGTCAAGATATACCAGTCCCATGTCGATTATGCCCGGAGATTCAAAAACATGGATGCCTCTGGGTGAGATAAAGAAGTCGCCGCTGCCCCAGGCAACCTGTCCCGAGGAGAAACTGAACGCCTCATGCGTCTCATCCCAGTCCTTGATTTTTGCAAACCCGCTGGTGAGACCGGAATCGGCGACGGCGGGCACAGATACCAGCAATAGAGCCAGAACAAGAGTTGTTACCAATATTTGAGATACAACTTTTCTTTTCACCGCAACCCCCTTGTATTGCAAAATCGGTTTTTTGGGCTACATATAAAATAAGTGTTCGACAACCTACATTATAATGTTCCAATAAGGAGCGGACAAAAAAACACCAGTTAAGCAAAGGACGAACACATCCATCGCTTAAATACTGATGGTCTGATTGCGCAAAACACAACAACCCGGGCATCAAAATATCTGAATGCCCAGAAAAAATTGCTGAGCCGCGCTTTAGTTAAAGCACAAAGTTTTTAAATTACTATTCTCAGCCTTTGCCGATGCGGTACATCTTCGTCCCGCATTTGGAACAAACACCTTTGGTCGCAGGTTTGCCGTTCTTCATTTTAACGGCCTTTGTATTGCTCATCTCCCTCTTCTTGCGGCATTTCATGCAGTATCCTATCATTTGAAGTCCTCCTTATATGTGTTTATAGATAGCATAGACCATTCAGTTAATAATTTCCAGCAAATTGGCAATAATTGTGTAACTTTAAATTCCATTTGCAGTAACGCTAACTCAAAAAATGGTACACTTGATACGAACGGGCTATGGATAGAAGAAAAGCGCTTAAAACTGAATATAAAGAGGGGAAAATCGTTGGAGGGGTATACAGAGTAACGAATACGCGTAACGGGATGTATTTACTGGATTACACGGTGAATCTCCAGGCAAAGCAAAACAGCTTTAATTTTATGGTTTCTTTCGGTTCATGTTTGGACTACAGGCTGAAAGAGGACCTGGCAGCGTTGGGAGGAAAGGCGTTCATTTTCGAGATACTTGAAGCACTCGAAAAAAAGAAAGAGCAGAGCCGTGATGATTTCATAGATGATTTAAAGATGCTCATGCAACTATGGGGTGAAAAACTGGATTCATCGACGAGATACTGATCTATAGTAATAGCCAGCAAATTCTATGTTCCGTCCCTTTTAGCCGCCCCGATTATTCAGTTTGAGCCTGGCATCACCAGGAAAGAGAGTTACTCCAATGGGCTCCTGATCTCCCATAATTTCTGAATACCGGGCTCGATTTTTCCCGACCATTCCACATATACAGGTTCTGTGGCCGTACGGAATGCTTTGACCTGGTCGGGTGTCAGTTCGGTTACAATCATGCCCTGGTCACGCAGCAGGCTCAACCTGGTGCGCGCGGCATCGCGAGACAGCCTGGCCTGCTCCTGTGAGGCTTCGATTGCCGCCTGCCTGATAATTGTCTGTGCGCTGACGGGCAAGCCTTCCCAGTCTTTCTTATTTATTGCCAGGATGAGAGCATCGTAGGAGTAATTCCAGACTGTGATGTAGTTCTGCACCTCGTAGAGCCTGGAGGAAACAATGATGTCTATGGGGTTCTCCTGTCCGTCGATTTGCCCCTGCCTGAGCGCTCCCGCAACCTCGGGGAAGCTCATCGTTATGGGGGTGGCTCCCAGTCCCGTGTAAATCGATTTGTATAGCTCGACGTCGGGGATACGAATTTTCAAACCGTGCAGGTCATCCGGCGCACGGACGGCCAGTTTGCTGTTGGTCAACTGGCGGAAACCGTTCTCGCCGTAGGCCAGGCCGACTATGCCAAAAGCTTCCGTCTCCTTCAGCAATTCGTCGCCGGCAGCGCCTGACAACGCTGCGTCAACCTGTGAATAGTCCATGAACAGCCATGGCATGGAGATTGCTGCAAACGACTGGTCAAGATTGGAATAAAGCAGATTGGAGTGATAGGTGAAATTAATGCTGCCATCCTGCAGCATGGTCAGCTCGTTGACCTGGTTTCCACCCGCCAGCCCGGCATCGGGGTAAACGGTTATCTGTATACGGCCGCTGCTCCGTTGTTTGACCAGGTCGGCGAACAAACGCGCTCCCCTGGTCCAGGCTGAGTCTTCGCCGGTCACAACACTCATTTTCCAGTCCCGGGCCGGGATATCCGATACCGGCGCCGGCATGCAGCCGCACAGTATAATTGCCAGCCCTGCCAGTAAAATGCAGAAACCAGTTTTCCAGTTTAACAAATTCTCATTCTCCTTTTGCCTTTTCCAATCTGAAGCAGGTAAGACAAATATGCGGTGAGGCGCATTCTATACAAGACCAGTGTACACCAATATTATATTAACTTTCATTTGACAGCTGTGAGCAGAATTATTATTATCGGAAGTAAGAGGACAGCTTCAGGACGAGGAGGATATTATGTGTAAGACATGTGCTGCTCACAACCCGCCCAAAACAAAGGGTAAGCCGGCTAAAAAAGGCACAACCAAGAAGAAGTAGCATCTGATTGCAGTATTATACAAACAGCATTGATATCCGGCTGGTATAAATAATAACTGATATCCGGCTCAATCCCTTCTACTGCCACCAGATCGCTTTTGCATCATTACACGCGATATTTCTATTACGGCGCTGTTGAGCAGTACCATTTTTTCAATTGCGGATTCTATCAATTTCCATTAATATTTCCTTAACAGTATGTGATTTCTCAGAGTTCGGTAAAAGAGCGTAATAAAATACGGGAGGTCGTGTAATGTGCAGATGTTTATTTGCTGTTGTGATTGTTGCGGTAATGCTGCTGACTGTAAGCTGCACCTGCAAGGGAGGAAGTGAGTCTACTCCGACTACACCGCAGGGCGCTCAGCCGTCAGGCGAACCGCAGATACTTTTTGTCGCCGACAGAAACAACATACAACCGGGCGAATGCATTAACCTGAGCTGGAATGTGCAGGGCGAAGGTTTCTTCGGGGTGGAATTAGATGGTCAACCTGTGAGCGCCACCGGCCAGAAGCAGGTATGCCCGGCTGAATCCACTGCCTATGCTCTGATGGTGGATATCGGTAGCTCCGTGCTCAGGCGTGAAGTAGCCGTTGCAGTGGCAGGAACGGGGCTGCCGCAGCAACCATCACAACCCGCTCAGCCACAACAATCATCGCCGGCCGGGTGTCCCGGCGCACCGGTGTTTACGCACTTTGAGGCGCATCCCAACTTTGTTGAATCCGGCAAGGCGGTCACATTGGAGTGGGGGCCGGTGACAAACGGCACATCAGGGGAGCTGGTAAATTCCGTCGTGCTTTCACCGGGTGGCTTCGGTGAAGTGGGATCACCGGGTTCACGCACAGTTTACCCCACAAATTCCACTACCTATACTTTAACAGCAACCGGCTGTGGCGGCACGACTACAAAGACAGTCCAGGTCGGAACATTTGTGGTAGGGACGCCTATACCGATAACACCGCCTCCCGCAACTCCGCCCGGTGGAGGCGGCTGGTCGGGTCCTCCCAAGGTGACAAGCGTTGTAGCTACGGCAAATCCGTCAAACTACACCGGTCCCTGCCCGAAAACTGTCAATACATTTGCCGATATCACGGTCGACGGGCCCTGTACGGTAACATATAGATGGGAGCGTATCGACGGTGCGACCGGCCCGGTGGAGACCCTCGTCTTCAGCGCGGCAGGTACCAAAACAGTGTCAAGCTATTGGATGATCTATGTGGCATCGAATGTCACGCTTTGGGAAAGGGTGAGCATCCTCACACCGCTGCCAATGATGTCGAATCAGGCCAATTTTACTATTACCTGTACCCCTTGATACGACTGCTTCCCGTTCTCCTTTTGCCACTTCCATTGCCGGTATGGATAAAGCAAATAACCGGCCGGGCAGGTTCTTCAGTGGTCGGCGCCAAATTTTGAACTAATGGGGAAGCAGTACCGAAAGAACAAGGATGATGACCCAGCAGGAAACGGACAGGGCGCCTATGCGGCGCATCGTGCTGTACGTTTTGTTGAACTCCGGCGACCCGATCTGTTTGAAAAATCGCGGAAAATAGCGGAAGTGTATCAGCAGGGCGTCAACCAGCAGCACGATCACCAGCAGGTGCTTCGCTCCCAGTATATAAACATTCAGATCATCCCTGTACAGAGTCAGAAAGATTCCGCTGATAATCAGCGTGATAAACACAATCCAGGTGAAGGGGGCTATGCGGCGGGCGATGCGCGCTCTTTTCAGCCTCTGCTCATCCGTCTTTAAGTTCAGCATGAGGGCGGCCGAGACCATTGCGCAGATAATGCCCAATACTGTAGCGATGGCATGCGTATAAGAAGCGAGCTCCATCCTGAAAATGCATTGTAGGTTCTTTTATACCTGATGTCAACGTCAGGGAGTCACCGTAACAGCCCAGGTTCTGTTGATAAAAATATCCTTATAAGAGGGAGCCATGCTATGACGTATTTCTCCGTTCGAGGTCTTCCACTGCCCTCTGGTATTTTTCGTGGATCAACTTTTTATCGAATTCCCAGAACTCCTGCAGCATGGAGTCCTGTTCTTGCTTGCTCAGATATTCAAGGCAGGGATAGAAAAACTGCCTGTCTTCCTTCTCGATATGGGATGGATATAATGCGACGAGTTCCTGTAAGCAGTCGACAATATCCTGGTGAGACTTGGAAGCACCCTTGACGAAGTTTTCTCTCGCGTCTATAAGACGAGCAACGATCTTGCGTGCTGCAATGTGTTCCTCTAGTAGTTCATGCATGATCCTGGCATGCTCCGGGGACAGGCTCTTGCGTGCAAGGTCTCTGAAAAGGATGTCCTCCTCCTTACCATGATGCGTACGATCGGCATATGTACGGATGAAATCGATTGCCACCATCAGGAAGCCGGTGTTGACTTTACCGCTGGTATGTATCTGCCCGATTTCCGTATTCAACAATGATATCATGCGTTCGATCAGGCGGTGTTCTCTCATTAAAGGGCCTATCGGCTTCATCTAAACCTCCTCTATTTGATACTCTGTTTTTGTAAGATTATGCTCTCTATTATGAGTATGATTCCCGGCTGGTAAAATAAGCTCGATATAACATCAGGGATTTACTATCACGGTCACCGTATCGGTATCGGAGCCCGCGCTGTTAAAAGCGGTGAGCGTATAGGTCGTGGTCTCCGTGGGAGTCACCGTTTGCGAGCCGCTGGACGACACGGTACCGATAGTGGGGCTGATTGAGACCGAGGTTGCCCCCGCGACGTTCCAGGATAACGTGGCCGACTGCCCGGCGGTGATTGTGCCTGGATTGGCACTGAAGTTGCTGATGGCCGGCTTGCTCGGCGCCGTGACCGTAATGGTGGCCCATGCGCGGGAGGAGCCGGATATGTTTGAGGCAGTCAGCGTATAGTCGGTTGTTACGGTGGGGCTTACCGCCTGAGAACCGCTGGATGCTACGGTTCCGACGTCGGGGCTGATGGAGACAGTCTGCGCGCTCTTAACATCCCAGTTCAGTGTCGCTGATCCTCCTGAGGTGATGGAGGCAGGGCTGGCTTCGAAAGATGTCACGGAGGGGGGCGTGAACCAGCTTAAGAACGCTCCGTTGGTAGCATAATAGAAACCGCCGATCGTCCCACCGACGATCAGCAATATCACGACCAGCCAGATAATGCCGCCCATCGAGCTTTTTTTTGGTGGGGCGGCTCCCTGATAGCCGTATGCATATTGCTGTCCCTGATTCCAGCCATACTGTTGCCCGTAGGGAGGTTGCCGGTCCCAGTTTTGTTGCTGATTGGGATACTGATAAGGAGGCGGTTGCGGCGGAGGCCAGTTAAAGGTCATGCCGCAACTGGTGCAATACGGCTGGCCATACTGAATAAGCGCCCTGCAATTTGGACAAGAGTACATTTGCTGCATAACAAATCTTCACTTTTGTCACATATGTAATAGTCTATGTCCAAATTATAAAGGATTTATTAAGGGCACGAAAGCAAAGCCCTCTATACTTGAATGAGTTGACCCGATTCAGACTATACAGTATGCTATGCGGCGTTAACTGCAGGGAGAAGATCGAACAATCCCGGCACGCCGGCATATTCTAATAGCTTGACTTACCGCTGCGACGGAAGTAAAAATATAGCATGCAGCAAATGTATTACTGTCCCTACTGCAACACACCTGTAGCCTACGGACAGCCGCAGTGTGCAAACTGTGGAACGGTATTAAACTGGCAGTCATCGCAGACACAGGACCAGTACCGGTCATCCGATTCTCAGTATGTGCAACAGCAGCAGCAATGGTATCAATCAACGGCTGATAATCAATGGGCAGGCCAGGGACTACAGGGCGAGCAGCAATCACCGGACGGCGGCGCCATGTCGAAGCTGGTGCAGTGGATAAAAGACAATCGGCGAAAGTCCATTGTCTTGGGCGTAGCTACGCTCGTCGTTGCAGCGCTTATTATCATGGGAGTTGCCCTGCAGGGGGAGATATCGAAGTGGTTCGCGCCGCCGGTTGTGACGGCTTTCGAAGCGAGTTCCCCGACGATCGTATCGGGCCAGGACGTGACTTTGCAGTGGGATGTCAGCGGGGCAACCTCGGTCTACATC
>Ga0209610_1001064_pt1 | contig 14338 bp, 9 predicted proteins | sample LakKivw275mmetaG_FD_184137 | JGI IMG/M metagenome (GOLD analysis project Ga0209610, IMG submission 184137) | Anoxic lake water microbial communities from Lake Kivu, Rwanda to study Microbial Dark Matter (Phase II) - Lake Kivu water 275m metaG... | ecosystem: Environmental > Aquatic > Freshwater >...
GGATTCGAAATACACCACTAACATCAATACCGAGATGAACTACTGGCCGGCCGAGGTCGGGAACCTGGCCGAATGCGCCGAGCCGCTTTTCCGGATGATCCGGGAGCTCACCGATCAGGGCAGCGACGTGGCCCGCGAGCACTATGGCGCCCGGGGCTGGGTCTTCCACCAGAACACGGACCTCTGGCGCGTGGCCGCGCCGATGGACGGGACGAGCTGGGGAACGTTCACGACGGGCGGCGCCTGGCTGGCCGCCCATCTCTGGGAGCATTACCTTTTCACCGGCGACAAGGATTTCCTGAAGGACTACTACCCGGTCCTCAAGGGCAGCGCCGAGTTCTTCCTGGACTTCCTCGTCCCCCATCCCACCTACGCCTGGCTTGTGACGAATCCTTCGACCTCGCCGGAGAACTTCCCCGCGGTGCCGGGCCAGGTCCCGTTCTTCGACGAGATCACGACCTTCATGACGACGACGACCATCTGCGCCGGCTCGACGGTCGACATGCGCATCCTCGACGCCCTGTTCGACCAGACGGCCAAGGCCGCCGCCGGGCTCGGCATCGACCAGGACCTCAGGGCCAAGGTCCTGGACGCCCGGCCCAAGCTCGCGCCGATGCGCATCGGTCGCAAGGGCAACCTCCAGGAATGGCTCGAAGACTGGGACGAGACGGAGAAGAGCCACCGCCATATCTCCGGGCTCTGGGGCCTTTTCCCCGGCCGGGAGATCTCGCCGCGCCGCACTAAGGGACTGGCCGAGGCCGCCCGGGTCGTCCTGGAGCAGCGGGGGCTTCCCGGGAACGGCTGGTCGTCGGCCTGGAAAGCCGCCTGCTGGGCCCGTCTCGGCGACGGGGCCAAAGCCCTGGACAACTTCGCCTACGCCATGAATCATTACACCACCGACAGCTTGTTCTCGATCTGCAGCAACGCTCTCCAGGTCGACGGGGCCTTCGGCCTGTCCGCCGCCGTGATGGAGATGCTGGTCCAGTCCCAGAACGGCGAGATCGAATTCCTGCCGGCCCAGCCCGCCGCTTGGAGCAAAGGCGAGGTCCGGGGCCTCCGGGCGCGGGGCGGATTCGAGATCGGGCTGCGTTGGTCGGACGGGAAGCTGCGGAGGGCGACGATCCTGTCCACGCGCGGCGCGCCGTGCCGGCTCAGGATCCCTTCGAGGATGTGGGTCATCTCGCTGCCGTTGCACGAACCGGTCTTCGGCACGTCTCCCGACTCAGGGGTGATCGAATTCAAGACGGAACCCGGCCGCACGTATATCATCGAGCCTGTCCGATGATCCGGGTCCCGGTCCTCAAGGAGGCTGCATTCATGACATCACTTCCGCGGATCCGCTCGGTTCTGCTGTTGGCCGCGCTTTTCGCGCTCGTCTGGACCGTGCCGCTCGTGGCCCAAGACACGCCTGCCGCGGCGAAGCCGTTCGATCCCGTCCTGACCGTCGAGCGCATCTTCGCCGGCCGCGAGTTCGCCGCCGAGCGCTTCGGCCCGGCCCGCTGGATGAGCGACGGCGCGTCCTATACGACGCTCGAGCCGAGCGCCGGGATCAAGGGTGGCCGTGACCTCGTTCTCTATCGGGCCGAGACCGGCCGTCGCGAGGTCCTGGTCGCCGCGGCCAAGCTCGTGCCGGCCGGCGCCGGGACACCGCTCCCGATCGAGGACTACGCCTGGTCGCCCGACGGCAAGGTCCTGATCGTCTTCACCAACTCCCGGCGCGTCTGGCGTCAGAACACCCGGGGCGATTTCTGGACCTACGACCTCGCCACCGGCCGGCTCGGCCAGCTCGGCCGGGATTTCGAGCCCTCGACCCTGATGTTCGCCAAGCTCTCGCCCGACGGCCGGAAGGCGGCCTACGTCGTCAAGAACGACCTCTACGCCGAAGACTTGGCCTCCGGCCGGACGACCCGGCTGACCTTCGACGGCGGCCCGGACATCATCAACGGCACCTCCGACTGGGTCAACGAGGAGGAGTTCGCGATCCGCGACGGCTTCCGTTGGAGCCCGGACAGCTCCGCGATCGCCTTCTGGAGGTTCGACACGACGCGCGTCCCCGTCTTCACGATGATCAACAATACGGCCGCGTTGTATCCCACGACGATCACCTTCAAGCACCCCAAGCCCGGCCAGCCGAACTCCGCCGTCAAGGTCGGCGTCGTTCCCGCGGCCGGCGGCCCCGTCGTCTGGATGAAGACTCCGGGCGACCCCTCGGAGACCTACATCGCCCGGCTCGAGTGGGCCGGGAACTCCCGCGACGTCGTCTGTCAGCATCTCAACCGCCTGCAGAACCGCTTGAGCGTCCTGGTCGGCGACGCGGCCACCGGCGACGTGCGGACGGTCTTCACCGATACGGACGAGACCTGGGTCGAGGTCATGGACGACTTCGTCTGGCTCGAAGGCGGGAAGCGGCTGCTCTGGCTGAGCGAGCGCGACGGCTGGAGCCACGCCTATGTCGTCGGCCGCGACGACGGCACCGTCCGCCTGATAACGCCGGGCGCCTATGACGTTGTCGGCGTCGCCGGCCTGGACGAGAAGGGCGGCCGGCTCTACGTGACGGCCTCTCCCGGGGACGCGACGCAAAGGTTCCTCTATCGGGTCCGGCTGGACGGGAAGGGCGAGCCCGAACGCGTCGGCCCGACCGTTTCGCGCGGCACGGAGCGCTATGACATCTCGCCCTCGGCCCGCTGGGCCTTCAAGGTCTCCTCGCTCCTCGACGAGCCGCCGGTGACGGAGCTCGTCAGCCTGCCGAAGGGCGAGACAGTGCGGGTGTTGGCCGGCAACAGGGAGCTCAAGGCCAAGATCGAGGGCTTGGCCCGGAGGCGGGCCGAGTACTTCAAGCTCCCGATCGGGGACGGGGTCGAGGTCGACGGGTGGCGCATCCTGCCGCCCGACTTCGACCCGGCCAAGAGATATCCCCTCCTTGTCTACGTTTACGGCGAGCCGGCCGGCCAGACCGTCCAGGACAGCTGGGGCGGCAGCGGCTATCTCTGGCATCTGATGCTGGCCCAGCAAGGGTACATCGTCGCGAGCTTCGACAACCGCGGCACGCCCGCGCCGCGCGGCCGGGCTTGGCGCAAGAGCGTCTACCGGCAGATCGGGATCCTCGCCTCGGCCGACCAGGCCGCGGCCGTCCGTGCTGCGCTGGCCGCCTGGCCCTACGCCGATCCCGAACGGGTCGGCGTCTGGGGCTGGAGCGGCGGCGGCTCGATGACGCTCAATGCCATGTTCCGGTATCCCGACCTCTACAAGGCCGGCATTTCCGTGGCCTCCGTGCCCGACCAGCGCCTCTACGACACGATCTACCAGGAGCGCTACATGGGCTTGCCCGAGGACAATCCGGACGGCTACAAGAACGGCTCGCCGATCACCTTCGCCAAGGACCTCCGGGGCAAGCTCCTCATCGTCCACGGCACGGGTGACGACAATGTCCATTACCAGGGGTTCGAGAAGCTCGTCGACGAGCTGGTGGCCCATAACAAGGCCTTCACGATGACGGCCTACCCCAACCGGTCGCACGGGATCGCCGAGGGCCAAGGGACGACCCTCCATCTCCGCACGTTGTTCACCCGGTTCCTCAATGAGAACCTGCCGCCGGGCGGACGGGCGCGGTAGCGGGGGGGCCGGCGGTCAGACCTTGAGGAAGACGTTCTTCTTGTAGAGGAAATAGAGGGCCAGCCACTCGACCGCGATGACGCCGGCCTCGAGGACGAGGACCCCGGCGCCTCCGGCCAGCCGGGCCAGACCGCCGAAGAGGAACCGGCTCGTCGCGTCGAAATCGACCATCCGCGTCCCGAGATAGATGGTGATCGAGTTCAGCCCGATGACCCGGAGGGCGAACGACCACTTGCGGAGCTTCCAGACGTCGATGACCAGGTAGAAGAGGGCCAAGAGGATCGCCGAGAGCCCGGCCGCGTAGAGGTCGAAGGTCGCCGTCCAGGCCTTCTTGATGAGCGGATACCAGAGGCCGAGGACGTAGCCCAGGGTCGCGAGACCCATGCCGCCGCCGGCGAGGACGATCGTCTTGCGAAAGGGGTCGAGCTTGTCGGACTTGAGAAGCGAGCCGGCCAGGCCGCCCATGAGCGTGACGGAAACGGCCGAGACGATGCACAGGAGCCCTTCGGGATCGAAGACCCTGTCGTAAAGCCGCCCCGGCAGGAGGAGGCGGTCGATCCAGCCGTTGATCGTCCCCTCGGGGGTCAGGACGCCGGCCCCGATCCCCGGCACGGGAACGAGGATCTGCAGGGCGGCGATGCCGAGGAGGATCGAGAGGAGCCAGGCCAGTCGGCCGCGGAGCGAGCGCGCCTTGAGCATGACGAGGCCGGCGAAGAGATAGGCCAGGCCGATCTGGCCGAGGACGCTGGCGTAGCGCTGGGTGGCGAAGTCGAGATCGGTCAGGTGATTGTAGACGAACCCCAGAAACACGAGGAGCAGAGCCCGGCGGACGAGCTTGAGATAGAGCGGCCGCTTGTCCGCGGCCGTCTCCGCCTTGGCCAGGAGGGAGAACGGGATGGCGACGCCCGAGATGAACATGAACAGGGGGAAGATGAGGTCGTAGAAGTGGAACCCGGCCCATTCGGCGTGCTCGAGCTGGACGGCCCAGGCCTTGGCCCAGCCCCAATTCGTCACTTCGGCCAGGGACCGGAAGAAGGCGTCACCGCCGATGATCCAGAACATGTCGAAGCCGCGCAGGGCGTCGAGCGATAAGAGGCGCGCTTTCGCGGGCGCCGGTGTGTCCATTCGATCCTCCCTCGCTCTCATTCCTCCCGGAGGTTGAAGCGCAGGCGGGCGGCGAAGGCGCCGTCTTTCTCTTCGCGGGCGTAGAACGAGGCGTTGATGGCGCCGAGCGGGGTCAGGGCGAGGCCGGGCGTCCGGCCGTCGATGAGGCGCTGCAGGACGGGGATTGGGATCGTCAGCCAGGTCTTCGCGCCGTCCCCGGCCGTGACGGGCCAATCGATGATCATCTGCGGGTTGAGGATCTCGTCGGTCGCCCGGCCCTTCGTCAGCGAATCCCAGGTCGCCGTCCGCTCGTCGAAGCCGGCTTCGCCGCCGAGGACCTCGACGATCCGGAGAAGTCCGAAGTCGGGAAGCTCCCTGGCCGGGACCTCGACCGAGCGGGTGACGAGCTCGAGGAGCCCGGGACCGGCGGCCTTCCGGCCGCGGAGCGGGCCGAAATCCCAGCGGAGCAGGGCGATCCGGGTGCCGCCCGCCGAGACCACGGTGGCCGGGCCGCCGGCGCCGGTCGCCGTCCAATCGTTGAGATTGACGCCGGGCTCCCGGAGATCGACGGTCAGATCGGCCGCGACGGGGAGAACATGCCGGAACGACGCCGGGTCGGCGACCGGCGGATGGTAGGGGATCGGCGGGCCCAGGTCGGGCCCGGCCCGGGCCGCCTCGACGACATCGACACGGATGTAATCCACGTCGAGCCGGTAGCGGCCGAGCCCCCAATCCATGAGGGCCATCTGGACGTTGACGGTATCGCCCGGCCCGGCCTTGAAGCCGCGCGTCGTCATGCTGACGGTGTACCAGGTCCCGGCCTCGGCCAGGTCGTACTCCATCAAATGGCTATGAAAGTCCTTTGTTTTCTGGGTGTTGAAGTGGAGATTGATCCGCCGCGGGGCGTGGTCCGGGCGAACGCGGGCCTCGACCCGGAGCTCGAAGCCGGGCCGGGCCAGACGGGCGAGATCGAGCGATCCCTGGACCTGTCGCTTGATGAAGGCCCACCAGACGTTCCGCCGGTCCTTCGTCGCGTCGACGACGATCGTGGCGCAGCCCGGGCCGGGCCGGAAGTCCATGACCGCCAGACCTTCACCCGTGAGAAAGCCCCAGCCTTTGGCGCCGGACGGGTCGAGCGGAAGCGCCGGGCCGTCGAAATCGTCGCGGAATTGTGCCGCGGCCGGAAGCCCCAGGAGCGCGACGGCGGCCAGCAGAAGCGCCGCGCGGCTGAGGAACGTCGGAGGCTTCACGCGCCGGGCTCAGAGCTTGTAGCCGATCTTGCGCAGGAAGGTCTTGCGCCACGCGATGCCGTCCGGCCCCTCGATGCCCTTGGACCGGACGCCGTCGACGACCCCGAGGATGGCCCGGCCCTGCTCCGTTTCGGCCACCACGACCTCGGCCGGATTGGCCGTGGCGCAGAAGATCCGGCAGACCTCGGGCACGGCCTTGACGGCGTTGAGGATGTTGACCGGGAAGCCGCCGGTCATGACGATGATGAAGGCGTGCCCCGCCCCGATGGCGAAGGCATTGGTCCGGGCGATCTCGACGAGGGCCTCGTTGTTGCCGGTGTGGCGGACGAGGGCCAGGCCCGAGGACTCGCAGAAGGCGATCCCGAACTTCAGGTGCGGGGCGGTCGTGACGATGGCCTCGTGAAGGTCCTCGACCGTCTTGATGAAGTGGGCCTGGCCGAGGATGACGTTCATGTCCTCGGGCTTGACGATCGGAACGACCTTGAGCTCCATGGGAGCCTCCTTGGATCAGCGTAGGACGAGCTCGGTCGCGATGTGCGCGGCCGCCTGGGTCGACTTCTCCTCCGCGTGGAGGTGGAGCGAGTAGGTCCCGGGGGCGACGCCGGCGAGGTCCAACTCGACCGATTGGACGAACAGGTCGCCCCAGACGACCTTGTCGTGGAGCGTGATCGGCACGTCCGTCCGGGCCCCCGTTTTCATTTCGACGAGGAAGGCCCGCAGGCCGATGAGCGGCTCGGCGATGCCGCCGACGGAGCAAGGAACGGCGCAGAAGACCTTGGTCGTGCCGGCGGCATACGGGCCGAGCGCCGGGGCGAGCAGGGTCCGGTCGAAGGCGTAGAGATCGGCCCAGGACGTCTTCGACTCGCCGGCGCGTCGTCGCGCCAGGCCGGCGCCTTCAAGGTAGGCGGCCTCTTTTGCCTGGCGAAGTAGCAGGATCGAGTGGAGACGGAGGCCGGCCGCCGCGGGGGGCGGGACGAAGACCCGGCAGGAGGCCACGGCGGCCCGGCCCGTGTCGAGGTTCCGGGCGACGACGCGGCAGCGGTAGGCCCCGGGCTTCAGGAGCCCCCCGGAGCCGTAGAGGACATCCCGGTCGCGGGACCCGGAGAGGTCGTGGACGGCCCGCCTCATGTCGGCGAGGTTCTCGTCCTCGTCGAAGAAAAAGGAGACGATCTCGACCTTCGGTCCAGCCAGGCCGGCCAAGGTCCCGGCCGGGAGCCGGGTGAGAGCGCCGAGGTTCATGTCCGGGCCGAAGGGGGCGGCCAGGGCGGTCATCTCCGCCTCGAGCGGGGCCTGGAGGACCGGCCTATCGCTCAGGGCGAGATCGAAGAGGGCGAACTCCTGCTCGAGGGCGGACATGTCCTTGAACGGGACGGGGTTGTAGAACCCCCTCGGAGCGCTGACCTTGAGGTCCTTGCGCTTGACGTCGACCGTGATCTCGTGGAAGCGGCCGTCCCAGGTCTCGTTGACGGGATAGCCGAGAACGTAAAAGGCCCCGGTCATGGTCTCGAGCCGGCCGAGGTTGCGCTCGTACTCGTTGATGTTCCCGTAGTAAACGCCCCCGGTGTCCTTGGCGAGCTTGGTCAGGGGGTAGAGCCCGGTGAAGTCCTCGTTCTTGAAGAAGAGGTCCGGATTCTGCTGGACGCCGGACGTCGTGAACATGAACCGGCCGGCCCCGCGGGTCAGCCCGAAGGTCTGCTCGTCGTAGTCGAAGAGCGACGGGACCTTGGCCGATTCCCGGGTGTCGAACGAGAAGATCTGGCAGTTGGCCGAGCTGAGCTCCTTGAGCAGGTTCTCGTAGTCGGTGCGGAGGATGTAGTCGCCGACGTTGATCGGGGTCCTGGTGCTTCCGATCTCCTGGTGCATGTACATCATCGAGCCGGCGATGCCGTGGGAGAAGAGAAGGATGTGCTTCTGCCCGGGAACGTAGCGCAGGGCCTCGGCCAGGGTGGTCAGCTTGTGGATGAAATTCCGGGCCTGGTTCTTGGACTCCTGGCGCCGCCAGCTGAGGTTGGCCTCGCTCCTCTCCATGGACGGCTGTGTGCTCGAGCCGACGTTCGAGGCCTGGCCGCCCGTCGCGGACCGGTCCTCGAATTGGGCCAGCCAGTACTCCTGTTCCAGGCTCTCGGCGCGCCCGGCGGCCTTGCCGAGGTCCACGACCTCGAGCGCCTGGCGGACCTTGGCGTGATCGGTCGTCAGGAACTCGTTGATGGACAGGCCCCGGGTCAGGGAGTAGGACAGGAGGGCGATCTCGTCTCCCGGCTTGACCTCCTTGTCCATGAAATGGAGGGCGGCCTCTTTGGCTTTTTTGACCCCGCGGGGATTGTTGAAGGCGAAATCGAAGAGGATGACGAACTTACGGCTCATGCCGGCGTTCTCGGCCGGGCTGGCCCCGCCGGGGGGAGCGGGCGCGGCCGCAACAGGGACCGGCGGCGCGGCGGCGGGAACGGGCGCAGCCTCCCCGCCGGGCCCGGCGATCTTCCGGACCTCGAATTCGGTGATGGCCACGGGCTGGCCGTTATCGGTCAGGACGAAATCGTCCTTGGCCAAGTCCGGGACCGGGGTGCCCTTCTTGTCCATGACGTAGACCTGGACAAGATGAAGGACGACCGAGACCTCGACCTGGATCGGCTTTTGAAGGGATTTGGGGATGTCCTGGCTCCGGGGGGCGCCGGCCGGCGCCGGCCCCGTTCCGGCCAGGACGAAGAACGCCAAAGCCGCGAGGACTCCCGCGGCCCGTCCCGGTTTTCTCATAGGATAAATTATAGTCCTCGCGGGCGCCATCAATCAAATCCGGGGCCGTCCGTCCGGCCGCCCGATCGACAGGCGTTTTCCCCGGGGCGCGGCCCGGTTGATTCTCCCGCTGCCGTCGCTTATGATGCGGGGGTCGGCCCGGCCCGGAGCCGGCCGACGCCGAGGAGGTCCCATGAAGCCAAGTCGCAGATTCGCCGTCGCGCTCGCGCTCGCGGCGGTCCTCGGGCCGGCCCTCGCCGCGGGGCCGTCCGGCCAGCGGATCTATTGGGGCGACTCCGTCCCCAAAGGATGGAACGGAGATTGGCCGGCGAAGCTCCGCACGGTCGCCGAGCGCTCGGGCTACACCCGGACCGCCTCCTCGACCGAGGTCCTGGAGTTCCTCGACGCGCTGCGCTGGTCGAGCGACAAGGTGACGATCATCAACATGTTCACGACGACCCTGCGCCGAACGGGCGCGGCCGCCGTGCTGGCCAGCCCGCGGGTCGCGACGCCGGACGAAGCGGCCAAGTCCGGGAAGACCGTCGTCTATCTCCAGGGCAACATCCACCCCTACGAGCCCGAGGCCAAGGAAGCCCTGATGATGCTCATGCGCGACATCCTTTTCGGCCGGCGCCGGGGCCTCCTCGACACGCTCGTCATCATCGTCTGCCCGAACCTCAATCCCGACGGCACCGACACGCTGAGCCTGAACGAGGGGACGCCGCACTTCGTCGGCTCCGGCGTCAACGCCCAGGGCGTCAACCTCAACCGCGACGCCGTGCGGATCGAGACGGCCGAGATCGCCGGGCTCTATCGCGCGGTCTTCAACCGCTGGGACCCCGTCCTCGTCTACGACGGCCATCTCATGGGCCGCGTCCAGCACGGCTACGCCATCGGGTACGCCACATGCACAGTGCCGGCCGCCCACCCCGGCCCCCGCGAGTATGTCTTCGACAAGCTCTTTCCGGCCGTGCGAGAGGCGACCCGGAAGACCTTCGGGCTGGAGGTCTTCACCCACTGCGAGGCCGATCCGAAGTGGCCGCCGACCGTCTGGAGCCACGAGCGGGCCCTGTGGACGACGGAGGCCAAGTTCATCGTCAACGCCTACGGCCTGCGCAACCGCATGGCCATCCTGGCCGAAACGCCGGGCCACGAGTCCTTCGAGCGCCGCATCTACGCCCACTACGCTCTCATCTCCGGCGTCCTGGACTACGCCGCGGCCCACGGACGGGAGATGCAGGAGGTCTGCCGGGCCGCCGACCGGGAGATCGTCGAGGCCGTCAAGGCCAAGGCCGAAACGGGCGAGCTGCGGAACTTCGTCGCCGGGACGTACGGTTCCTACGGCCGGGTCGATATCCTCATGTACAAGGAGAGGAACGTCTCGGCGCTCGTTCCCGGGACGAGCGTCCGGGCCAAGATCGCGCCGCACATGCTAGGGGCGCCGGAGCTCGTCCGCGGCGTCGATTTCCTCTGCAAGCCGGTCGGGACGGTCGAGGCCAAGGTCCCGCGCGGCTACCTCATCCCCGCCGAGCTCGGCTTCGTCGCCGAGAAGCTGCGGGCCCACGGCGTCAGGGTCGAGACGTTGGCCCGGCCGGTCAAGGCCGCCGGCGAGGAGTTCGTCATCGACAAGGTCGGCCAGGGCCGGAGCGGCGGCTATGGCCTGGTCAAGCTCGAGGGGGGCTTCGCCCCGTCCCCGGCCAGGGAATTCCCGGCCGGAACGTTCCGGGTCGATATGGCCCAGCCGCTGGCCAACGTGACGTTCTATCTCCTCGAGCCCCAGGCGGCGGACGGATTTGTCGGCTGGGGGGTCTTCGACGACGCCTTCAAGGCCGCGGGCGCCGGCGAACGGAGCCTCGTCTATCCGGTCTACAAGTATTTCAAGATCCTGGAGTGATCTCCCGACGGAGGCCCCGGGATTCAATCAACCGGCCGGGCGGCCGACTAAAGGTCGGAAGCGGGCCGGACCCTTGCGCGATCCCGGCGATCGGCCTAGAATGTCCCGCAAGCGTCCCCGGTTCCCCGGGGGCGGTCGGACCTGAGCTCGTTCCGCAAGAAAGGAGTTCCGATGAAAAAGTCCTTGGCAATCCTCGTGATCGGTCTTTTCGCGCTCCTGATGGCCCTTCCCCAGACCTCGGCGGCCGGCATCAAGTTCGGTCTCAAGGGCGGCGCCAACATCGCCAATGTCAACGGCAATTGGGACGAAGCCCTCGGCGACTGGAAGAGCACGGTCGGCTTCTGCGGCGGCATCTTCCTCGAGCTCAACTTCGGCAAGGTCCTGACCATCCAGCCCGAGGTCCTCTACACGATGAAGGGCGCGGACACGGGCGACGGCAAGCTCAAGTTCGACTACCTCGAGATCCCGGTCCTGCTCAAGGTCCGCATCCCCACCGGGAGCATCCATCCGTTCATCTTCGCCGGCCCCGCTTTCGGCTTCGCCCTCAAGGCGGCCATCGACGAGTACCAGCTCGACGGCATGCCGACATCTGACTACAGCGCCGTCTTGGGCGGCGGCCTCCAGCTCGGCCGCTCCATCCATGTTGACGTGCGCTATACCATGGGGCTGCAGAAGCTCGAGATCCCCGACCTGGATACGATCGACCTGAAGAACGGCGTCCTCTCGGCGACGCTCGGCCTGGCTTTCTAGGCCGACCTGCGGCCGGGACCGCGGACGCGCCTGGCCGGACCTTAAGGCGTGCGGCTCGAGACCCCGAGCGGGGTCCAGGCCGGGGGCGCCGCGAGGAGAGTGCCTGCCGGCGCGGGCCGGGGCCGGAGCTCCACGGAGAGGTCGCCGCCCGCGAAGAAGCTGGGCTGAACGAATGACGACGCGAACAGCGTCTCATGGCCCATCCCGACGCAGGCCAGGACCCCTTCGAACGGCTCGAAGGGCCCCGACGCGGGGATGTCGATGAGCGTGTAGTGCTTCCTCTTCGTGAACAGGGGCTCCTTGACGTGGGGCTCGAGGAAGTTCCTCTGGCCCCCGCCTCCCGTGATGGTCATGAGGACGCCCTTGTAGATCGTCGTCGCGTGGACGTGCCGGTGGCCGAAAGCGGCCAGGGCGACGTGATGCCGGGCGAGAAGGTCGAGGAACTCCGCCTCGTTCTCGAGACGCGGGGTGAAGAAGGCGGCCAGGCCGGGATGGAACCTCCGGAAGGGCTCCTTCGGCGGAACGTGGGCGAAGAAGACCTTGCGGGCCGGGAACGGCGCTTCAAGGACGGCCTCGAGCCAGGCCAGCTGCTGCCGGCTGAAGCCCGGCTTCCCGGCCGGGCGGACGTCGCTCATGACGACGAAGCGGATACCGTCCTTGTCGAAGAACAGATCCTTTTCCCCGAAGAAGGCCCGGGCGATCCGCTCGCCTTCATCGCGGACGTCGTGGTTGCCGTCGACGTGCAGGATGGGGCAGGGCGGGTCGGCGATGGCCTTGAGATAGGCGCCGTAGTACTCGACGACGGGCGAGACGACGCGGTCCCCCAGGTGGACGATGAACGAGGGACGGGGCTCGAGGGTCGCGATCTCGCCGAGGAAGGTCCGGAAGGTCCGGTTCTTGTCGGAGATGGTGTCGCCGATAACGACGAACCTCAGGGCGCCGCCGTCGGGACGCGCCGCGACCGCCCGGGCGGCTTCGGCGTTGGTCGCGACGAGGCCCCGGAGACCGTCGGGGACCGAGGTCAGGGCCGGATCGTCACGGAACCGCGAGAGGTCATGGCCGCCGTCCTCGATCGAATAGGCGCACCGCCCCGTGATCAGGGCTAGGGCAAGGGACATGTAAAGGGCTCTCTTTCGGGTCATTCGTTCGTTCCATAGACGAAAGACCATTATAGCGGATGACACAAGCCGGCGGCGCCCGGGACGGGAAGATAGCGCGATCGAGCTGCGCTTACGCCGCCACGTCTCCGCGGGCGGAGGCGAGCTTGACCATCTCCCCCGGCCGGGTCCAGGCGGGGGGCCGCCTGGTGTATAATCGGGCCCGCCATGAATGATCCGCGCCCGCGAACCCGGCCGGCGTTCCACGTCATGGCCAAGCCCACCGGCGCCCGCTGCAACCTCCTCTGCGATTATTGCTTCTTCCTCGAAAAGGACCGGCTCTATCCCGGGAGCGACTTCCGCATGACCGACGGGACGATGGAGACATACATTCGGCAGACTTTCGAGGGCCAGGACGCGCCGGAGGTGACCATCGCCTGGCAGGGCGGCGAGCCGACCCTCATGGGGATCGATTTCTACCGCCGGGCCGTCGAGGTCTCGAAAGCGCTCGAGCGGCCCGGCCGGCGCGTCGGCCATTCCTTCCAGACCAACGGATATCTTCTCGATGACGTGTGGTGCCGCTTCTTCCGCGACAACGGCTTTCTCGTCGGGCTCAGCCTCGACGGCCCGCGGGAGCTCCACGACGCCTATCGCCACGACAAGGCCGGACGGTCCGTCTTCGACCGGGTCGAGCGGGCTGCCCGGCTGATGCAGCGCCATGGCGTCGAGTTCAATGTTCTCTGCACGGTCAACGCCGCGAACAGCCGGCGCCCGCTCGAGGTCTACCGCTACTTCCGCGACGGGCTCGGGACCCGCTACGTCCAGTTCATCCCTATCGTCGAGCGGGCGGACGAAACCGACAATCAAGAAGGGATGAGGGTGACCGGCCGGACGGTCGAGCCCGGGCAGTACGGCCGTTTCCTCATCGAGATCTTCGACGAGTGGGTGCGCCGGGACGTCGGGCGGATGTACGTCCCGTTCTTCGACGCCGTCCTGGCCTCCTATTATTTCGGGACGTCGTCCGTTTGCGTCCTGCGCCCGGCCTGCGGGGACGCCCTGGCCCTCGAGCACAACGGGGATCTCTATTCCTGCGATCACTTTGTCGAGCCGGCGCATCGTCTGGGGAATATCAATGAGACGCCGGTGGCCGAGCTCATCGCGTCTGAACAACAGCGGGCCTTCGGCCGGGCCAAGTCCGAAACGCTGCCGGCGTACTGCCGCGGCTGCGCCTACCTCTTCACCTGCCACGGGGAGTGCCCGAAGAACCGCCTCCTCACGGCGCCCGACGGCGAGCCGGGACTGAACTGGCTCTGCGCCGGGCTCAAGGCGTTCTTCCGTCACGCCGACCGGCCCATGCGGATCATGGCCGACCTGCTTCGCCGCGGCCGGCCGGCCGACGAGGTCATGAAGGTCCTGGCCGTCGAATAGAGCGCCGTGTCAGCTCAGCGGAACAGCCGTGGAGCGAGGTCGGAGAGGTAGATCCTCCAGTTGGCCCAGGTGTGGCCGCCGGGCGTCTCCTTGTATTGATAGGCAAAACCGTTCGTCTTGAGCACATCGATCAAGGTCTGCGTCCCCGTGTAGGCCAGTTGGTCCCGGACCCCGCAGCCGACGTAGTAGAGCCTGACGCCGCTTTTCTTGAGCGCGGCAAACCGCTTCAGGAGCGTCTCATCGGCAGTCCGGAGCCCGGCGCTGAAGACGCCGATGTAGCCGAACGTCCCCGGATTCGCGTTCGTGGCGGCGACCGTATGGCCGCCGCCCATCGACAGGCCGGCCAGGGCCCGGTTGTCCTTATCCTTCCTGACCCGGAAGCTCTTTTCCATGTAAGGGACGATGTCCTTGACCAGGCTCTGGGGGAAGGCACTCTGGAAGGCAGGGGCCGCTCCCGCGGGAGGGGCCCCTGC
>Ga0209610_1001067_pt1 | contig 14320 bp, 12 predicted proteins | sample LakKivw275mmetaG_FD_184137 | JGI IMG/M metagenome (GOLD analysis project Ga0209610, IMG submission 184137) | Anoxic lake water microbial communities from Lake Kivu, Rwanda to study Microbial Dark Matter (Phase II) - Lake Kivu water 275m metaG... | ecosystem: Environmental > Aquatic > Freshwater...
GAATAATGAAGATTCGTCGCGGTTAGAGATGATTAAGGTTAATAGATTAATTCGATTGATTTCGTCTGGCAAAAGCTGTTTTATTTCTGAGACAGCTCGCTTAACCGGCAGTTCTTTTAACATTTGAGAAATCTTTTTAAGAGGAAAATAGTCAAATAAGTTTTTTGTGGCAAAGAGCAGAACGCCGTCGTCTTCTAACGTTCCGCTGATTACATTTGGAAAAATTTCTCCGTTTGTTTCCGAAGGAAAGGAGAGGTCTTCGGTTAATTCTTGTCCGGCCTTATTAGATTTGTCTTTCGGAGATACAGGGATTAAATAGGTCTTGATACCGCCAATTTGGCTAAAATAAACGTTTTTATCCAGGATAGCAATCACGTTAATATCAAGGCTGGAAACGTCTTTTTTAAACAAATCGCTTCTTTTTATTTTTTGCTGTTGAAGCCAGTTATTGATTTTCTGCAGCAGGTTTTCAAATTCTCCTTCCGCGTCGTCGGTTGGTCTGGTGGAGCTGTAAAAGTCGGCCTTGATGAAATCGGTTAAACTTTGCGTCCATCCTTCGGCTTGGGAGAGGACCTCGTTTCCTATGTTGTGTTTGAGGTTCAAATTGATTAAAATACCCAACCGGCCGAATTTTTCCAGGAATTTTTTTTCCGGCTCGGCCAGATAAAGATAAGAGCACTTATTTGATTTCTTTGGGTTGGAAACGCAAATTTGACCGATGTTGATATTATCAGACATAGAATTGTATGATTGATAAATTAGGGCAATTATATTATAATACAAATCAATAAGAGTGTAAACAAAATATATGTTTTTATTCATCAATAATTTGTCCGGCAATAAAGTATTTTCATCTTTGTTCAAAAGTAGAAATGACAAGAATTTAGTTTGGATTGATTCGCCAAAACAAAATAATCAAAGTGAAAATATCTTAAAAGGCATAGATAGGCTTTTAAAAGGAAACAGGAAGTCTTGGAAAGCCATTAAGGGGATTGTTGTGGTTAATGGCCCGGGTTCTTTTGCCGGCATTAGAATCGCTTTGTCCGTGGCTAATACTTTGGCTTGGCTGTTAAGGATTCCGGTTGTCGGAGTTAATTTGCGGCCAAGCGAGGACAATAAAATATTGATGAATAGGGGTTTGGCTAAATTATTAAAGTTTAGAGAGAAGAGGATAGTTCAACCATTTTATGGTCAGGAGCCGAAGATCACCTCTTGAAATGAGGTGATTATTTTGTTAAAGATTTTTTATTATTGTCAAATTTAAAGATTGTGTTAAAATATAGTCGGATGGATATATATCGAGCGATTAAAAATAGATATAGTGTTCGGGACTACAAGCTGGAGCCGGTGCCTAAACAAAGTTTAGAGAATATTTTGTCAGCTGGACGTTTAGCTCCCTCGGGCCACAATAAACAGCCGTGGAAGTTTGTGGTTGTTCAAAATGAAGATAAAAAGAGAAAATTAGCCCGAGCGGCTCACCATCAAGATTTTGTTGGGCAAGCCCCGATAGTTATTGTCGCCGTCGGGTTAGAGCCCGATTATGTTATGAGCTGCGGTATTTCAGCCTGTGCTGTTAATTTGGCTATTGCCGTTAGTCATATGATTTTGGCGGCGGTAGCCGAGGGTCTGGGGACTTGTTGGATTGGCGCTTTTGATCAAAATCAAGTCAGAGATGTTTTAAATATCCCTGAGAAGTATAAAGTGGTAGCCTTACTTCCGCTTGGTTTTCCAGCTGACCGGCCAGGACCTAAAATAAGGAAAAATTTGTCGGAGGTGGTTTGCTATGATGATTTCTCCGAATAATTTTTGTCGGCCAGAGAACGCCATTGCTTATGGATATGGAAGAAGGGTTTTTATATGGTAAATAAAAAATTTTTTCAAAAATTAAAAAAGGCAAATCAGAATTTTGATTTTTCAAGGCGTTTGATTATTGGTCAATCGAATATCGTCCTCCATAAAGCCAAGCAGGCTGTTTTTTGTCTTCATCGAGATCAGATTTTTGAGGCGGGGAAGAGATTAAAAGAAGCAGAAGACATTTTAATAAAAATCAGCCCGCGTTTTTCCAAGGCGCCCGATTTGAAATATAGCGGAGCTTATAAAGCGAGTCTGGAAGAGTATTTGGAGGCAAAATTATTTTATCAAGTTCTGAGGTCCGGCGAAGTAGGGCAGTTTTCTAAAATTAAAGTAAGTTTTGACGATTATCTGGCCGCTCTTTGTGATTTAACCGGGGAAATAAACAGGAAAATCGTTCTCTTAGCCACAGGCGGAAAGTTCAGACAAGCCGAGGGTTTAAAAGAGTTAATTGCCGATATTATTTCCGGATTAATTCAAATTGATTTAACCGGTTATTTGCGCCACAAATTTGACGAAGCTAAACGCAATCTTAAGAAAGCCGAAGAGGTTATTTATGACCTGAGGGTGAGGAGAAGTTAATCTCGCTTCATTCGGTTTTTTATTGAAGCGTTGTTTTTATATGTATTTTTTGTTTTTTATTTCTTGTCTTTTTATTTTTTTACTTTGGTATTGTTTTGTTTTTGAACCTTATAATTTTAAGATTGAAAAAGTAAAAATCAGCTTGAGAAATTTACCTTCGTCGTTTGAAAACATAAAAATCGTTCAAATCAGCGACATTCATTCTAAAAAGTTCGGTCGAAAAGAAAGAATAGTCCTGGATTTTCTTGATAAACTAAAACCAGACTACGTTTTCATTACCGGAGACATTATTGATTACAAGGCCAGGAAGATAGAACCCTGCCGACCCTTTTGGCACGCTCTCGGGCAGAGATACGTCGACAGGATTTTTGCCGTGTTTGGAAACCACATTCATCAAAATAAGAAGGTTAATGTTCATATTTTTAAAAGAACGTTGGAGGAAGATAAAATTTCCGTTTTGGTTAATGAAAATAGAAAATTGCAAAGGGCTGGCGAATTCATCTATATTGTCGGTGTCGATGACCCGTCGTGGACAAAGCATCAGGATTTTGAAAAGGCGAGGCAGGGGGTTGAAAGTTCTTTCATTAAGGTACTCTTGGCTCATTCGCCGGAAATAATTGAAGATATTAAACCGGGAGATGTGGACTTGATTCTTTGCGGCCACACCCATGGCGGACAAGTAAAATTGCCTTATCTTCGGGCATATTGGGATATGACTAAATATCACGGCCGATATGCTCGGGGATTATTTAAAGTAAAAGAAGCGAATCTTTATGTTAATCGGGGAGTTGGGACTAGTCTTTTACCGATAAGATTTAACTGCCCCCCGGAAATAACTCTAATTGAATTAAGAAAAAAATAAAATAAAAACTAAATGAGGCGCTATGACATGGACAATTTTAATAGCTGGCTTTTGCGGCGGGGTAATCAGAGGTCTGGTTGGATTTATTAAACACCAGTTTTCTTATAAAAACGTCGGTTTTAGCCTGCCCTACTTCTTTGCGATGGCATTTTTATCCGGCATTATTGGGATGGTTGCCGCGGCGACATTTAATCAGGATGCGACCTTTTCTCTGATTATTGGTTATGCCGGCGGCGATTTTATTGAGAATGCTTATAAAATTATCCGCCAGAAATCGTCGTTATATCCAGTAAAATAAAAACATATGAAATTACGTATTATCCCGCTTGGCGGGATGGATGAGGTGGGGAAAAATTGCACTGTTTTTGAGTGTCTGCCTGACGGCGGGCAGGGAGGGGATATTATTGCGGTTGATTTGGGCTTTGATTTCCCGGGGCCGGATTTTCCCGGCGTAGATTACCTTTTACCTGACGTTAGTTATTTGGAAAAAAATAAGAATCGTCTCCGCGGCATTGTCTTAACCCATGGTCATCTTGATCATATCGGAGCTATTCCTTATTTGGTTGAGAAACTCGGCAATCCAATAATTTACGGCACGAGATTAACTATTGGTTTAGTTCAAGACCGATTGAAAGAAGTTGGATTGCTCAAAATAAAAACGCAAGTTATTAGTCCTGACCAGCCTTTTAATTTAGGTCTTTTTAAAATTAATCCCTTTCAGGTGGTTCATAATATCCCTGACAGCGTTGGTTTAGCCATTAAAACACCCTTAGGTATAATTATTCATACAGGGGATTTCAAATTTGACAGCAATCCGGCGGACCAGAAACCGATAAAAAAACAAAGATTGATAGATTTTAGTAAACAAGGGGTATTGGCTTGTCTTTCAGACAGCACTAATGCTGAAAAAGCCGGTCGGGTTGTTTCGGAGAAGGAGGTTGGCAAGGTAATTGATTCAATTATTCGTCGGGCTAAAGCGAGAGTCATTTTTACCACTTTTTCTACTCTAATTAGCCGGATTCAACAGGTAATTCAGGTTTGTCAAAAATACGATCGTAAAATAGCCATTGCCGGTCTTTCCATTAAAAAGAGCGTTGCTATTGCTCAGGACCTTGATTATTTGACCGTTCCCCCTAAACTTTTTATTGATTTGGAAAATAATAGCAAATATCCTGATAGAAAACTTCTCATCTTGGCCGGCGGATCCCAAGGGGTGGAGGGGTCGTCTATGGTTAGAATAGCCCAAAATGAGCATCGACTGATAAAAATAAAAAAGTCAGATACGATAGTCTTTTCTTCTTCGGCTATCCCGGGGAATGAGTTGGCTATTCATAAGGTGATGAATGGAATTGTAGACTGCGGGGCTAAAATAATTTATCAACCCGTTTTGGGAGCGGGTGTTCACAGCTCTGGCCATGCTTTTCAAGAAGATTTAAAAGAGATACTAAGGTTAGTTAGACCAAAGCTTTTTATTCCTATTGAGGGCGAACCTTATATGCGAGTCCAGCACATAGAATTAGCTAAGGCTGTCGGGATAAAGAGAGAGAATTGTTTTATGCTCCATAATGGTCAGATTTTAGAGATTAATTCTTCGTCCGGCAAACTGGGTAGGGGGCGAATTGAGGCAAGAATACTGCCCAAAAAGGTAGTTGGTCTGTCTATGGCAGTCGAGGGCGGAAGAGCCACGGTTTTGCAAAAACGGATACTTGAAATCCGGGAGAAAATGGCTGAGGCGGGAGTTTGTCTTATTTCTATATCATTAACCAGAAAAAGCCAACGGGAGATTCAGATTATTTCAAAGGGGCTGGTGATTGATCAACAAACGGCTCTAAAAATAAAGAATAAGGTCAAAAAATTAATCAAGAAGTTTGGATTGAGAGAAAGCGCCAGACCTAAAATAGAGAATAGCTTAAGCGATTTTCTTTTAAATAAAATCGGGAAAAGACCGTTGGTTATTGTTGTTTAGAAGATATATTGTTAAATCAAGCGATTTTGCTATAATGAAGACTAAGATATTAAAATGTTAAAAAATGAATCAATATGGACAACGAAGATATTACTCAAAAAATTGCCTCGGTAGTCGAGGCTGGTAAAAGGGCGGGGATTATCGACAGGTTATTGTCCGGAGTTTCTTATTTGGGGGTTCTGTCTTTATTGCCGGTTATTTTGCATGTTAAAAGTGATTATGTGCGTTTTCACGCCAAACAGGGGTTATTGTTGTTCATCGGCGAAATTATTTTTACTTTGGTTTGGATTATTCCTTTTATTGGTTGGGTGGCGGGTTTCTTGGGCTGGATAATTTGTCTGATTTTGTCGTTGGTTGGCTTGATTAAGAGTTTAGCTGGAAGGTATTGGCGAGCGCCGGTCCTATCCAGATTTGTTGATAAAGTCAAATTTCAATTTTAATTGTTTTAGTCAGATCAAATGCGATTTCGTTTGGAAACTCGAGATTCAAAACAATCTTCAGATTATGGTTTCCCAAATTCTAAACAGAATAACCTCCTGCGTTTTATTTAGAAAAACGGTTTTTAGATAAACTAAGTGGTTTTATAAAATTAATATGGCCACAAAAATTTCCAAAGCGATGAACAGACGTTTTATCTTATGGTTCAAAGATATTACCATTAGGGACGTTCCTATAGTTGGCGGCAAAAACGCCTCCCTCGGAGAAATGTATTCTAAATTATCAGAAAAAAATATCAGGATCCCTAATGGTTTTGCTGTGAACTCTGACGCTTATTGGTATTTTATAAAAGGAAATAATTTAGGGCGGAAGATTGAAGGGATTTTAAAGAATTTAAATACCAAAGACATTAAAGATTTATCCCGCCGGGCTCGTCAGATTAGGGGTTTGATTTTTAACGCCCCCTTGCCCGAAGATTTGGAACAGTCAATTGTTCAGGCTTACCGGAAATTATCAAAACAGTATGGGTCTGCGGAGATAGATGTGGCTGTCCGTTCTTCGGCGACAGCCGAAGATATACCGACCGCTTCTTTCGCCGGGCAAATGGAATCGTATCTTAATATTAGAGGCGAAAAAAGGGTTTTAATAACGATTAAAAAATGTCTGGCTTCACTTTTTACCGACCGGGCGATTGTTTATAGGGAGGAAAAAGGATTTAACCATTTAAAAGTGGCTCTTTCCGTGGGGGTGCAAAAGATGATTCGTTCGGATTTGGCTTGTTCGGGAGTAATGTTTTCCTGTGACACAGAATCCGGTTTTGCCGATGTTACAGTTATCAATTCGGCTTGGGGATTAGGCGAAAACATTGTTCAAGGTAAAGTTAGTCCTGATGAGTTTATGGTTTATGAACCTTTGTTGAACAAAGGTTTTAGTCCGATTGTCAGCAGAAAACTCGGAGGTAAAGAATGGAAAATGATTTATAGCTTAAAAGGACAAAAGCCAACGGCGAATATCAGGACTAAACTGAAAGAGCGGAATAAATTTACTTTGTCGGACAATGAGATTTTAGAATTAGCTCGCTACTCGGTGGTTATTGAAAAATATTACCGCCGGCCAATGGATATAGAATGGGCTAAAGACGGCCGGGATAGTAAGTTATACATTTTACAAGCCAGGCCGGAGACCGTCCAGTCGAGAAAAAAATTAGATGTTTTAGAGGAGTATATTTTATTGGAAAAAGAGAATAAACGGGTTTTAGGTCATCCGAGATTGGCAAAGCATTTTAAAACAAGATTTGAGCCCCTTATTTCCGGAGTCGCCATCGGTTCAAAAATTGGTAGCGGGATAGCTAATGTTATTGAAAATGTAAAAAATATCAGAAAGTTTAAGTCAGGGCAAATTTTAGTTACTGAGATGACAGACCCGGATTGGGTGCCGATAATGAGGCAAGCTTCGGCTATTGTCACCAACTCTGGCGGGAAAACCTGTCACGCGGCGATTGTCGCCCGAGAATTAGGCATTCCCTGCGTGGTTGGCACAGGCAACGCCACCAGAACAGTGAAATCAGGTCAGAAAATAACCGTTTGCTGCGCTGAAGGGGAAACGGGATATGTTTATAAAGGATTATTATCCTACAAGATTAAAAAAACGCAGTTGAAGAAAATTAAACGTCCTCGGACCAAGATAATGATGAATGTCGGGGGGCCGGAACAGGTGTTTGCTTTTTCCTTTATCCCTAATGATGGCGTTGGTTTAGCGCGGGAGGAATTTATTATTAATAATTATATTAAGATTCACCCTCAGGCTCTTATTTACTATTCGCGACTAAAAGACAAAAAGGTGAAAAGACAGATTAATTGTATCACCGCCGGCTATAAAAACAGGTCTCAATTTTACGTTGATAAATTAGCTGAGGGTATTGGTCAGATCGCCGCGGCTTTTTACCCCAAAGAGGTGATTGTCAGATTTTCCGATTTTAAGAGCAGTGAGTATGCCAATTTAATCGGCGGTCGGCAATTTGAGCCTAAAGAAGAAAATCCGATGATTGGCTGGCGCGGTGCCAGTCGGTATTATGGGCCCGGGTTTGCCGAGTCATTTGAATTGGAATGCCGGGCGATTAAAAAAGTCCGGGAACAAATGGGCTTTGACAACGTTATTGTAATGGTGCCTTTTTGTCGGACAGTGGCTGAAGGAGAAAGGGTTTTAGAGATTATTGACCGACAAAAATTGCGCTGGCCAAAGAAGGGGATTAAGCCTCTTCAGGTTTATGTAATGTGTGAAATTCCTTCAAATGTAGTTTTAGGCGATCAGTTTGCCCGGATTTTTGACGGTTTTTCAATTGGTTCCAATGATTTAACCCAATTAACCCTGGGGCTCGACCGAGATTCAGGATTATTGGCTCATCTCTTTGATGAGAGAAATGAAGCGGTCAAGCGGCTGATCCGCCAGATAATTGAGACAGCTCATAAATATAAGAAAAAAGTGGGTATTTGCGGTCAGGCGCCGAGCGATTTTCCCGAATTCGCCCAGTTTTTGGTGGAACAGAGGATTGATTCCATTTCCCTAAATCCGGATACGGTCATCAAGACCACTTTGGATATTTTAAAAACCGAAAAACGTCTTGACAGAACTTAATATTTTTGGTATTCTTTTATTCGGATATTGAACAAAGGAGAATTAAAATGACACAGTGGATTCTTATTCTCAAACCAAAAAAAGGGTTTTTCCCTGTTAGCATCCTGTTTGAGCAGGGAAAACCCCCGCAGATTTTTATCTGCGGATTGCCATTCTTTATTTAAAAAGGGGGGGTGTTTTCACCCCCTTTTTTATTTGCTTTTATTTGGTTTTTTACTATAATTCCAGTAGTTGCCCCTGCCTACGGCGGGGTTCTACCAAAGGCGGGAAAAGCGCTATAAAAATGAGGTTTTAAAAAATAAATCAAGGAGAGGTCGCATAGAGGCCGAGTGCGCGCGCTTGGAAAGCGCGTATACCGCAAGGTATCGCGGGTTCGAATCCCGCCCTCTCCGCCAATAGAAACTTCAGCGTTTGAAAGGATTGCTCCGCGCGGCAATCAAAATTCGCAGTCCGGATTTTCGTCAAAAAAAGTTCGGATTTTAACCAAAAGGTACCGCCATTAAATTTCACTAACGTTTCGCATAATGTTTTTCAAACGTTTTTTTTGCAGGTGCGACCTGCAAGTCGAGCCTGTAAGTCAAAGAATTTGTCGTCGAAAAGTAAAGTCCATAACAGGATTAAATTAAAATTTTTTATTATGGTTTTGTCAGATAAAGACATTAAAAGGATAATTAAGAGTGGGAAGTTAGTTTTTGTTCCTGAATTGAAAGCCGGGCAAATCGGACCGGCTTCCGTTGATTTGAGATTGTCGCCGGAGTTTAAACTTTTTGATATTACCAAACAGACCCTTTTGGACCCAAAAAAGGGCTTACCGCGTCATTTTATGACCAAAGCGGACATGGGGGGGATGAGCGTTTCATTATTCATCCCGGCAATTTCATTTTGGCAAGCACTTTGGAATATGTGAAAGTCCCGGATAATATTATTTTGCGGGTGGAGGGAAAAAGCACTTTAGCGCGGATGGGCATTTTGGTGCACACCGCCGGTTTCGTTGACCCGGGATTTGAAGGAAATTTAACTTTGGAAATCAGCAACCAGTCCAATTTGGCTGTGGCTTTGTACCCCAATATGTATATTTGCCAGATAGCGGTGGAAACATTGTCCACGCCAGCCCAGTCGCCTTACAATAAAAGAAAAAGATCGTTATACCATAGGCAGAAAGGACCGACCGAAGCCCGTCTCAAGAATTTGTTTTAAGGGAAATTTATAAGCATCCAATGTCAAGTCAAACTTCAAAATCGGTCAAATGTCAGAATTGTCAAAAAGAGTTCACTATCGAACCCGAGGACTTTTTGTTTTACGAGAAAATGAAGGTTCCACCGCCGACTTGGTGTCCGGAGTGCCGGAGACAGCGACGCGCCAGTTGGCGAAATGAACGTACACTCTATAAAAGAAAATGTAATGCTTCTCGCCATAACGAAGATATTATTTCTGTTTTTTCTCTAGATAAGCCAATCACAGTTTACGATGATCGGTTTTGGTGGTCGGATCAGTGGGACGCTCTTACTTATGGGAAAGGTTATAGTTTTTCAAGACCCTTTTTTAAACAATTTAGAGAGCTCCTTGAAAAAGTGCCCCTTATTAATCTTTCCATTACCAATATGGTTAATTGTAGTTATTGCAACGTCTCTGCTGATGATAAGGGTTGTTATTTAATTTCCGCTTCAGAAGCCAATGAGCAGGTAATGTATTCCAACAGAGTTGGTTGGAATAAAGACTCCTTGGATATTTATATCGGCGACAGAAATGAACTTTGTTATGAAATCGTCAACTGTAATCAATGTTACAGTTTATTTTTCAGTAGAAATTGTAGTCAATGTCGAGAATCGGTTTTTTTGTATGATTGCATTAACTGCAGCAATTGTTTTGGTTGTACTAATTTGAGAAATAAATCTTATTGCATATTCAACGAGCCTCATTCAAAAGGGAATTATCAAAAAATGATTAAAAAGTTTGATTTTGGTAGCTTTAGAAAAATCAACGAGAATCGCGATAGGTTTAATAAATTTTTATTGGAATCCATTCATCGATTTGCTTTTATTATCAGGTCAGTCAACACGACGGGGGACAATGTGGTTGGCGCTAAAAATTGTCTTTTTTGTTTTGATGCCTTGGCTGGTCCTTCAGGTATATCGGCTGAAGATTGTAAATATGTAACTTGGGGTGGTTTTAATTGTAAAGATGCTTATGATGTCGGTCCTGGTTTTGGGGCTTTTGTGGAACAGGTTTATGATTCCTTTGATTCGGGGCTGAAATCAAACCGCTTATATTTTACCAGTGTAGTCTATGGTTCGCACGACGTTTATTATAGCATTAACTGTCATGGCTCAAATAATTTATTTGGTTGTTACGGCCTCCGCAGTAAGTCCTACTGCATCCTTAACAAGCAATACACCAAAGAAGAGTATGAGAAGTTGGTCCCCAAGATCATCGACCAGATGAATAAGATGCCCTATGTGGACAAAAAAGGCCGGGTCTACAAATACGGGGAGTTCTTCCCTCCGGAATTAAGCCCTTTTTGTTACAATGAAACCATTGCTCAAGAGTATTTCCCTTTGACCAAAGAGCAAGCAATTGAACAGGGGTATAAATGGAAAGACCCGGAACCAAGGAATTACCAGATTACCATCAAAGCCAAAGATCTGCCCGACCACATTAAAGACGTCAAAGATGACATTTTAGACCAGATAATCGGGTGCGAACATCAAGGCAAGTGCAATGAACAGTGTACTGAGGCTTTTAAAATCATTCCCCAAGAACTCCAGTTTTACCGGAGAATGAACTTGCCTTTACCCCGTCTTTGTCCCAATTGCCGCCATTACCAGAGATTAAAACAAAGAAATCCCTTGAAACTCTGGCCTCGTCAATGTATGTGTCATGGCGTCAAATCAAGCAATGGGGTCTATATCAACACGATCAAACACTTCCACGGCGACCAACCCTGTCCCAATGAGTTTGAGACTACTTATTCACCCGACAGGCCGGAAATTGTTTATTGTGAAAAGTGCTACCAAAGTGAAGTAGTCTAAGATACAGAGTAAGATACAGAGGTCCGACCTCTGTATACCTATTTTAAATTTTACATTGTAAATATGAATGAAAAAACAAATAAAATACAACCAGTGATTTTGATTATCTTGGACGGCTGGGGTATAGCCCCGTCCAGTCAGGGAAATGCCGTAACTTTAGCCAGAACTCCATTTTTTGATTTTTTGAAGAACAAGTATCATTATACTCGGCTTTGCGCTCATGGCAGGTGCGTTGGTTTGCTGAAAAATCAGCCGGGCAATTCAGAAGCTGGTCATCTTAATTTGGGAGCTGGTCGAATAGTTAAAGATGACGCAGTTTATATTTCTGAAAGTATTAAAGATGGAACCTTTTTTAAAAATCCGGCCTTTTTAGAGGGAATAAATTATTTCAAAAAGAACAAGTCCAAAGTCCATTTAATTGGTTTGGTGACTGAAGAAAACAGCGCTCATTCTTCGCCAGAGCATTGGTTGGCCATAATTCAACTGCTCGATCAATTTGGAATTAACGAAGTTTTTCTTCATCTTTTTACCGATGGCCGCGATTCCCCCCAGCATGCGGCAATGAATATCTTAGAAAGATTTGAACAACAGATTGAGAATAATCATCAACACCTTAATAATCACATTAAAATAAGAATAGCCAGTTTATCGGGTCGTTTTTATGCGATGGACCGAACTAAAAAATGGGAGAGGATTGAAAGGGTCTATAATCTTTTGACTTTGGGTAGAGGATTGGAGGTTACAAGCGCTCAGGAGGCGATTGTCCAAGCCTACAATCGCAAAGAGACGGATGAATTTATCACCCCGAGCGTTGTCGTGGATAAAAGGCGAAAGCCAATCGCCGTTATTGACGATGGCGATTTGGTTGTTTTTATGAATTTGCGCTCGGATCGAGCCCGTCAGTTAACTAAAGTTTTTGTTCAAAAGGATTTTAGCAAAAAAAATCTCGGGGCTTTTGAGAGAAAAAGATGGACTCGGACTTTCTTTGTCGCTTTAACTGATTTTGGCCCTGATTTAGATAGTGTTAGAACCGCCTATCCCAGCCGTGAAGTGAAGAATAGTCTGACAATGGCTTTAGCTGGTTTTAAACAATTTTATATTGCTGAAACGGAAAAATACGCCCACGTTACTTTTTTCTTTAACGGCGGTTATGACCGTCCGGTGGTTGGAGAGAAAAGGGTGGTTATTTCTTCGCCTCACGTTGAGCATTATGACCAAACGCCTAAAATGAGCGCTAAAAAAGTTTGCCAAAGGGTTTTGAGAGAAATTAGCGAAGAGAGACCGGAGTTCATTGTGGTTAATTTTTGTAACCCGGATATGCTTGGACACACGGGGAATCTTGGGGCGACGATCAAAGGAATAGAATATTTAGATTTTAAATTAAGCGAGTTAGTTAAAAAAGCCAAAAAAGAAAACTACAGAATAATTGTTACGGCCGACCATGGCAATGCTGAAAAAATGATTGATTTAGAAACAAACGAAATAGTAACCAGTCATACCATCAATCCAGTACCCTTTATTCTAATTGGCGATTTTTTATCTGGAATTCGGCCTCAAGCGAGACGGGGGTCATTATTAAGGAGCGATGGGCAATTAGCCGACGTGGCGCCGACAATTTTGGACTTGATGGGAGTGAAAAAACCAAAGGAGATGACCGGCAAATCGTTAATATTAGAGAATAAAAAGTAATCCGCTTTATTATGCCCCAGTCGGAAAAAAGAGTTTGTCAGAATTGCGGAACGTTATTTGTTATCGACGCTCAAGATTTTGGTTTCTATGAAAAAATTCATGTCCCGCTCCCGACTTGGTGTCCGGAGTGCCGGCTGAAAAGGCGTTTTATTTGGAGAAACGAGAGAAGTTTTTTTGAACAAATATGTAATCAATGTAAAAAAAAGATTATCGGGATGTATTCGCCTAAAGAGCCTTTTAAAGTTTTTTGCAACAGTTGTTGGTGGTCGGATAAGTGGGACCCGTTGAAATATGGATTGGAATACGATTTCTTAAGGCCGTTTTTTATTCAGTTTAGAGATATTCTAACAAGGGTTCCGCTTTTGTCTTTACATAGTTTTAGGTCGGTCAATAGCCATTATTGTAATTTTGACGATGGTTATAAGCGTTGTTATCTTTCGATTGCCGGCCTCTCAAATGAAGAGACGAGTTATGATACGCGAGGCACTTATTGCAAGAATTCAATGGATTCGTATACTGTTCATAAAATTGAGTTAGGTTATGAAAATTTATTTTGTTCAAATTCGTATAATATTATTTTTTGCAATTTGTGCAGAGATTGTTTTGATTCAGTTTTTCTTTATGATTGTCGAAACTGTTCAAATTGTTTTGGCTGTACCGGCCTGCGGAATAAAAAATATTATATTTTTAATAACCGATATTCATACGAAGATTATTCCAAGAAGATTATCGAGTTTAATTTAGGAGGTTATTTAAAATTACTTGAAGTAAAAGAATTGTTTGGCAAGATTACCGCTAAGGCAATTCGCCGTTTTGCTAACATTAGTCATTCCGTGGAAATAACCGGAGACAATGTGGAAAATTCGAAAAATTGTTCTCATGTTTTTGATGTACCGGCAACATTGGAAGATTCAAAATTCTGTTTTTGGGGCGGTTACAATGGAAAAGAAATTTATGATGGAGGACCGGGGGTTGGGGGCGACGGAGAATTAATTTATGAAGCGATAGATTCAGGTCTTTCTGGAAGCAGATTATTTTTTGATTTAACGGTTCATAATTCCTATGATGTTCAATATTCTTTTAACTGTCGCGATTCTTCCTATCTCTTCGGTTGCGTCGGCCTCCGCAATAAATCCTATTGTATCCTTAACAAGCAATACACCAAAGAAGAGTATGAGAAGTTGGTCCCCAAGATCATCGACCAGATGAATAAGATGCCCTATGTGGACAAAAAAGGCCGGGTCTACAAATACGGGGAGTTCTTCCCTC
>Ga0209610_1001069_pt1 | contig 14317 bp, 6 predicted proteins | sample LakKivw275mmetaG_FD_184137 | JGI IMG/M metagenome (GOLD analysis project Ga0209610, IMG submission 184137) | Anoxic lake water microbial communities from Lake Kivu, Rwanda to study Microbial Dark Matter (Phase II) - Lake Kivu water 275m metaG... | ecosystem: Environmental > Aquatic > Freshwater >...
CTTCTGGCGCTCATCCTCCACTAATCGGCTTACCGGAATATGAGTCCATTTGGAAATTATCTCGGCAATATCTTCCTCAGTTACTTCTTCACGCAGCAAAGCCCGCCCATCCTGGGCTTTTTCCAATGCTGCTTTCTCAGCATTTAATTGTTTTTCGAGATTCACCAAATCTGCATGCTTGAGCTGCGCTGCTCGTTCCCAGTTCCCCTCCCGTTCTGCCCGCTCACCCTCAAGTTTGGCGCTCTCGATCTGTTTCTGGAGTTCATTAATCCGCTGAATGCGATTTTTTTCTTCCTGCCAGCGACCACGCAGAGTGGCGGCTTTATCTTTCAACTGGGCTAATTCATTTTGGACTTTTTTATGTCGCTCTTGCGAGGCTTCGTTATCCTTCTCCTTAGCCAAAGCCCGGCTCTCGATTTCCAGTTGGCTGATGCGGCGTTCAACTTCATCCAATTCCATTGGTAAGGAGTTAATTTCCAGGCGCAGGCGACTGGCAGCTTCATCAACCAAATCAATTGCCTTATCCGGTAGAAATCGGTCAGTAATATAACGGTGGGATAACTCCACAGCGGCAACTAAGGCTGCATCTTTAATGCGGATTCCATGATGAATTTCATAGCGCTCCTTGATCCCACGCAAGACCGAGATCGCCTCTTCGACTGAGGGTTCTTCGATTAAAACCGGTTGAAAGCGACGTTCTAAGGCTTTATCCTTTTCGAAGTATTTGCGGTACTCGTTGATAGTCGTTGCTCCGATGCTGCGCAATTCGCCACGGGCAAGGGCTGGCTTCAACAGATTAGAAGCATCCACTGCCCCCTCAGCTGCACCGGCACCGACGACAGTATGGATTTCATCAATAAATAGAATAATATTACCCTCCGCTTCGGTAACTTCCCGAATTACCGATTTAAGCCGGTCTTCAAACTCACCCCTGAATTTCGCCCCGGCGATCAACGCTCCCATATCCAACGCCAAAACCCGCTTATCCTGCATACCTTCGGGAACATCACCCGCTTCAATCCGCAGTGCCAATCCCTCGGCGATAGCCGTTTTCCCAACTCCGGGCTCACCTATTAATACCGGATTATTCTTGGTTCGGCGACCCAAGACCTGCAATACCCTTCTGATTTCCTCTTCCCGTCCAATCACCGGGTCCAGTTTGCCCTTGCGCGCTAATTCGTTCAAATCCCGGCAATAGCGTTTTAAAGCCTGGTATTTATCTTCGGGCGATTGATCCCGGACACTCTGGGTACCGCGAATTTCTTTCAGCGCGGCTAACAAAGTTTCCGTATTAATGCCATTGGTTTTCAATATTTTTTTCAGCGGAGCCGGGGCAGTATCGGCAATTCCTAATAAAACATGTTCCGCACTAAGATATTCATCCCGCAGCTGCCGAGCATAATTTTCAGCCTGCTCAAAAAGTTTATCGGAATTCTTACTGAGATACACCTGCCCGACACTGCCGGTTATCTTCGGAAAGTTTTCCAGCAGCTGATTAACAGCCGTTTGAAATTGAAGCGGATTACCAAGGATCTTCTTCAAGAGAATCAAACCGGTATTATCCGGTGTCGTCAACAGGGCACTCAGGAAATGCTCCGGCTCAACTTGCTGATGAGCATGCTGCTGCGCCGTCTCGAAGGCATTCTTGATTATCTCCTGAGCTTTTATCGTAAATTTATCGAACGCTAACATTGTCACTCCTTTTGGTTAAAATGCATAAGGAATTGAAAATTGCCATTGATAGGGTTTATCTTCCTTCCCTAAAATCTTCGCAATGTCAATCCTGATCGGCCCTAAAGGAGTAGCAATAGTCAAGCCAAATCCGGCATCCCAGCGGTAGATTGCTCGTGAAAGTGACTTTCTGTCAGATAGCGTCCCGCCGTCAATAAATAGCTCACCACCCAACAACCAGAACAACGGAAAACGAATTTCGAAATTGGTCAATACCTTAATGTCGCCGCCATCTGTATTGAAGTTACGTTCGGGCCACCCCCTCAGACTGGTTCCGCCACCGAGGTAGAACTTTTCATATGATGGTGGATCTCCCTTTTTCCCCAAAATATTCATATAACCAAACTTGCCCCGGTAGGCAAAAACTATCCGCCCAAATAATGGAAAATACTGACTGAAGCCGGTTTCAAATTTGTAGTAATTCTTAGTCTCACCTAAAATTGCTGGCACAACTTTACCATCAAAAGTGAACACCGTGCCTTTTGAGGGAAATAAAAAATTATCCCGGTAATCACGCCGGATACTTTGCGTCAAGGCTAATTCGGTAACATCAGTTGTATCATCCTTATAGACCAGATAGTCTATAATTCTCTGAATTAAAAAACCGGTTTGGATTCGGAAACGTCTATCGGGTTGAAAGATAAGCGCAGTTTCCTCACCATATTTGGTTATCTTTTCATCTGGATTTAGGATTCTTTGATTTTCAGCGAAAAGCCTAAAAGAGGTGGATGAGCGAAAACCGAAAAGCCAGGGTTCGACGTAAGTAACCGAAGTACTAAATGCTGGTCGAGTTATATTCTCTACATCGGGTCTAATTTCGAGCGAAAGTCCCAGGTCGGTGCTCAGCCGGCTGCCACGGCCAGCAATATTCCGATGCAGCCATTCACTATTCATGGTCAGTGACGAATACGGCTCACTACCGGGTGTAATTCCTTGATCCTGACCTAACCCGAATCTTAATCCTAAATAATGCATATTCAACTCCCGTACCTCGGCAATCAGGTCAAGGGTATGATTGACAGTATCTATATTGGCTGGCTGAATATTGACACTGGAAAAGAGACCGGTTTCGTAGATATGCCGTTTAGACAGGTTAATTTTCTCCAGAGAGTATAGGTCTCCCGGCTTCAATAAGATTTCACGTCGGATTGGCCGATCTCTGACTAAAACATTATTCTGTAGATGAATCTCGCGAACTCGCATGGTTGGATTTTCCTGGATTCGAATCTTAAGATAAATATCCCGATTAATAACCTTAAGCGAGTCGCGAATTTCTGCTAAAGGCTTTCCAATGTTGGCGTAATGGTTTTTAATCTCCGCAATTCCTTCTCTGATCCGGAGCGGATTATAGGGTTTGTCCAGTTTATGGTTTAAAATAATTATGATTCTATCGTTATTAAGAGAAGCATTGCCGCTGATCTGAATTTCTTTTAGAAAATACTGACGACCCTCTTTGATAGAATAAAAAACATCCACTTCACCATTATCCCACACCTTAAAAGAGTCGCGCACGGCGGATTCAATATAGCCATTTTTGACATAGATAGTTTCCAGGAGCATGCGGTCCAGCTCCATCATCCGACGGGTGAAAGTTCTTGTCCTCCAAATCCGACGATCTTTCAGCCGCAGCTGTTTCTTCAGCCAGCGGGTTGTATGCGCCTGATTGCCGGTAATCGTAATAGTATTGACGATATACTCGGTGGGAGTTAGACGAGTCTGGGCTTGAACCAAGCCGCAAGCCCAGATCAGCAGAAAGTAGATCAATAGCTTTCTGAGTTTACGCCCCATGCTAACGATTAGTAACGATATTTATACAGATAATTGATGCGCCAGAGACCACCTTCTATATCACCTGAGAGAGAGACATTACGATTAAGCCGATACTCGATCCCAAATTGCTGATCGGGCTCGATCAAGGATAATGAACGTTCGTACGAGAAATATAGATTCGGTGCAATCTTCCGTCCCAAAGCCACACTCCATTGGTCGGTTTGTTGATTGGACAATAAATTTCCCCGTGTTCGTAACTCGAACTCATCCAAGCCACTAATCTGACTGATGTTTTTCTCCAGCTGCCGCTCAAAATACATTCCGAATACATTCACGGCCCCAGTAGAAATCTGACTTTGATTTAATGTTTCTTCACTTCCTAATGTAGTATGTGACAAATACATCAGAATATCACTCTCATTGTATTTATCGGAATCAAACACTAAGGTCGGATTATCCAGATCTCCGGAAAGCATGACCGTGACATAATCTTCCGCCGGACTGGCAGCCTTAGATTCGGACTGATTGTAAGCTGCCAGATTAACCCGGGCTTCGATGTCCAGGGTCGGATTAAACTCCAGTGGATTGAAGTTAATTGAGCCCTGAACTACTTCAAACTCCCAGCCATAATAATAAAATTTTCCTTTTCGAATGTTAAGGGTCCCAGAAAACCGATAGGGTTCCGAACCGCTTTTTAAAATCCACATCTCGCCTTCCAGCTCACAGTTTAATTGACTGTTCTGAAAATATAAATTACCCGGAATAATAGTATGTAAATTAATATTGGTATAGGTCCCCGAACCCTTTGATTCTTTTTCGATTAAAGGTTCGGAGCCGTGGAACTCGTTGCGCACAAACAATTCATTAATATCAACATCGCCTTCAATCTGAAGCGTATCGCACCCCTTCAGCGAAAATTCACCATCCAGAATACCCTCCTGTTCCGCCAGCAGGGAGCGGATATACATCTGTTTGCCGGTCAGACGAATATCAAAAGAAGGTTTGAAGAACTCGGTAAAATCGATTTCCCCCTCCACGACAACATTGGACTCTTTCGAGGAGACCGCGGGTGGGAACAAAATATCCCAGGTATACGCACGCAGCTTTTGCCTTATCCGACCAAACCCTCTGTAGGTCATCGGCTTTTGCATCCGACCGGTCAATGAGACAACCTTCAATATATTCCCATCCATAATGGCACTGCCTTCGACTCCAGTAACCGGATTTTCAAGACTGGTAAAGCGAATCGTTCCATTCTTGGCGATGATATTTCCCGAACGAACGGGATTGTTTGGTGTACCGGAAATACTGAGGGCTAAATCATACTCCCCCTCAATACTTTCAACAGTCCCCAGATATTGTGATAAAAACTCCAACGTTGAAGAATGCAACGAAAATTTCAGGTACATACTTGAGTCTTTTTGAAAAATAAAATTTCCCGGAAACAGCTGCACAGTCAGCGGTAGGAAGCCTGATCCATTGGACACTCCATGACTATCCTGCAACCGGATGTCCGAAAATCCCAGTTTTGAGTTTCGATAATCACCTTTAATTTTTAGTTCATCCCCTTTTAATTTGTCAAAAACGGGATCTTTAATACTTAGAGCGTATTCACAGATTGGTTGTCCCAGATTCTTTTTAACCGCCAATGTCCCATTCACTTTACCCTCCTTTGCCAAACCAGGCAGAAGGAAGGAGTTAAAGGTATTCAATCCAAAATTATCAAAATTTAAGCTGAGATTCACCGAGTCTTGCGGAGTAATTATTGACTCACTCTTTTTAATCGGAAAGTGACAACTGACGGTTCCGTTTCCGTTGAGGTAACCCTTCTCGTTATCCTCGATTAACAAATTTTCCAGTCGGAGCTGGTTATTAATCACCCGTGATTCTAACCTGACTTTGTTAAATCGTTGCCCTCCCAAAGCTACTTTCTTCAGATTCAAACGCGCATAGATTATTGGTGTCTCCGTTGTATCCACATACGAAATTATGCCATCGAGAGTACCGCCAATATTCGGTGAACCATGTAGATAATAGTTAAGGGGATTCAGGTCAAAATTACCCAAATATAAACTTAGCGTTTGCAGTTTCTGATTAACCGCCTCCCCGGATACTACCAAAGTCCCATTATTAAATAAAAAACGGACCTCATTCATCCTGATGGTATCAGCTTTCCAGGAAAAATGGATTGGTTCAAGATTTTTTAAGGTATTTCCTCCCAGATAGGCACTGATATTTTCAATAAACAGATCAGCGAAAGATACCATCTTTCCCTGCAATTCGACGTCGAGGTCTTGACCGACAATCCGCAACGACTTGACAATCGCCGTGTCTCTATCAAATCGAATGATTAGCGAAGTCAAAGGAATTGGCTCGTCAAATAATGGCAGAGTAGCATTCTTTGCTTCCAGATAGATATCGCCAAAGTTCTTCTCGCGAAAATTAGCCAATTCGAGACGGGCAACGGCATTTTCAAAGGATAAACCAGCAAGGCTGAGACTGTCTCCCTTAATCCAACCTCGGAAATCTGGATTATACAGTTTGCCAGTCGCCTCAAAGAGTCCTGCCACCCTGCCCTTTAGATCCTCAGTTATCCCTAAGCTGGAAAATGACCCCAAATCCTGGGAATTAAAACTAAGTCGGGCATTTACCCGGTTTGAATCAACATTTGCCCACCCTTCCAGATAGACATTTACCTGCTTTACCCCAATCCGGATTGAATCTATGGTACTAATTCTGCCACCGGCAAATTCCAGTGCACCTTGAAGAGTATCAACGGAAAAAGTGTCAATCTGGCTATGGGTCAGCGACAGGTTTGCGGCTACGCGTTCAGGATTAGTTACCGGTCCATCTAAATCAATCGTAAAATTGCCGTTAATAGCCGTAGTTATTTTTCCCAGACTCCACTTCTGTATGTTAATATTTTTAACTCTTGATTGAGCGACAAAACCACTGCCCATTCTACCTTGACCGCTACTCGAAATGGTCTCCTTCCCCGAATTACAAGTAAATTCACTGACCTGAAAATCCCGATCATTTAAAAAGCCCTGCAGTTTCCCACCTGAGAGCTGGTTTCCGCACCATTCACCGGTAAATTCAAGATTGGTAAAATAATGGTTCTCCTGGTTATAGATCCGACCGCTAAGATTCAGGAAATCGGCACCGGTAAATAGGCCCGCATACGCCGGGAAACGATCCCGCAACAGCAGATTATTAAGCCGGTAATTCAGATCAAATTGAAATGCCGAATCGAGCTTGACCAATCCGTTGAGGTTCAGCTCTGTAGACCGGTTATTAATCTGGCAGCTCTGAATCAAAATCGAATCGGCAATCATCGCCAACGAGGTGTTGTCAACTGTAAAATTTTCATTTATGGAAGGAATAGTCAGGTCAGCGTGTTCAACTCCGACCAACACCGAATCAGGAAGCAATCTGCAAGTCCCCTCAATCCTTTTACCCGCAAGATAGGGAACCGGATCAGAATCGCTGTTATTTACCAGCAGATTGGTGAGCAGTACTTTTTTTAGATTCAGATGAAGCAAAGATTTCGATGGAGTCTGTTGCCCTAAATAGTAGCGGAGTGAATCAATGCTACGCGGATAGGAGAACCTCAGACTATCAATTCCAATCAGGTTGATCTCCCCACGATTAAATACAAGCGGGATAATTCCAAACCGCAGATTAGCCTCGTGTACCTTAAAAATATCATATCCGGCGAACGTTCTTAAGTTCAGGTCGAAAAACTCTATATTGCCAAATAAACTGCCCTGGACCTTCCCGATTGATAGATCAAGCTGGTAGCGCTCCTTTAACTGGTTTTGTACAAAACTACGTAAGGTGCTTTTCCAGATGGGTGAATGAAAAACAATAAAAGCAACACTACTACCGAAAAAAAACACCGCTACCAGGATCCACAACGCTGTCTTTATTGTTTTTTTCACAAACCACCTACTTAATCAAAGAAATATAGTTAGACAATAGCTAATCTCCAAATCATAACAGTTGGACTCACTTTTCTACCCCAATGATGCCTCGCCAAGTCATTTTTTAGCTTTGGATTATCCTGACTTCTAATTTATTTTAATCTACCAAATGCTCCCGGATATTGGAAATTTTTATGAAAGTCGTCGTCCTCAAAAAATCTCGTGAAAAATCACTCCGCCAGCATCACCCCTGGCTTTTTTCCGGAGCCATCGAAAAAACCAGCGGTAATCCACAACCGGGCGAAACCGTGACAATCCAGGCATTCGATGGTCGAAATTTAGGCAGCGGCGCCTGGTCGCCCCAATCTCAAATCGCCGTCCGAATGTGGTCCTTTGACTCGCAAGATGTGATTGATGAACAGTTCTTGCGCATTAGATTGCACCAGGCAATTGCTTTGCGACAGCAAATCCTCACCAATCCAGACACCAATGCCCTAAGGTTGGTCAATGCCGAATCAGATGGCTTACCGGGATTAATCGTTGACAAATATGACGATTTTCTGGTCTGCCAATTTTTAGCTGCCGGAATAGAATATTGGAAAACAACGATTATATCTCTCTTACAAGAATTTGTTCCGGCTACTGGAATTTATGAGCGTTCCGACGTTGACGTGCGCCAAAAAGAGGGTTTGCCATTTTCCACTGGACTATTATCCGGCAAAGAACCGCCGCAATTGGTGGAAATCAAAGAAAATGGGATGCGGTTTCTGGTAGATATTAAAAACGGTCATAAGACCGGATTTTATTTAGATCAACGGGAAAACCGTAAGCGGTTTTCGGCATACGCTCATGGAGCAGAAATACTGAATTGTTTTGCTTATACCGGAGGATTTGGGATTTATGCGCTCGCCGCCGGTGCCAAACAGATAACTAATATCGAAACCTCTGCCGATGCTCTCGATCTGTTGAATCAAAATGTAACCCTGAACGCTCTTGAGCCAGCCAGAGTGGTTAACATTAAAGATGATGTTTTTCAAGTTCTCCGGCAATTCCGCGATAGTCGTCGCAGCTTCGAGCTGATTGTTCTCGATCCCCCAAAATTTGCCGAATCACAAAGCCAGCTGCACAAAGCCAGTCGCGGCTATAAAGATATCAACCTGCTTGCCTTCAAACTGCTGCGCCCCGGTGGGATTTTGTTCACCTTCACCTGTTCCGGGCAAGTGACTGCAGAATTATTCCAGAAAATTGTTGCCGATGCGGCACTGGATGCCGGGCGCACAATCAAAATCATTGGCTCTCTTTCCCAGGCCGCCGACCACCCGATTGCCCTTAATTTTCCGGAAGGACGCTATTTAAAAGGTTTGATTTGCCGTGCTGATTGATTCAACAATAGCTGATTAAATTGTTAAAATTTCGGTGAAATCTGATCAAACTTGTCTACTTGCTTACGATTAGCATTTAGCCCCTATTTCAAAATCATCATCTTTTTCCAAGATTGATGTTCACCGGCTTGAATCCGATAAAAATAGATGCCGCTGGCTAAGCTCGAAGCATTAAAATTTACATTATAGGAACCAGCCGACATTGGTTCATTTTTCAGCATCACTACTTGTTGACCAAGCAGATTAAAAACGATCAGGTTGACCCTGACATCTTCTGGCAGATCGAAGGAGATTGTTGTCGTCGGATTAAATGGATTTGGATAGTTTTGATAAAGCGCAAATGCTCTCGGTCTAGCTTCCGGCTCGACTGCATCGTCTCCATGCTTCTTTATATCCGTCTGGAATCGGGGCATTATCTGGTAACCGTCATCGGCTGGTATCTTGGTTGTTGACTGAGTAATAATCCCTACTACGTCAAAAGTCAAAATCGGGGATTCAGCCCAACCATCCAGATCAGTATCCTGATCAATTCTCATTACCAGGGTATCAGTACTATCGGTAATAGTCAGGTTTTTATCACTTCCCTCTGCCGGCCAGGTACTGCCCTCGGTTAATCTGACATCTTTGATCATTACCAATCGGTTCTCGAAAGATTCACCGATATCCGCAATTTTAATTGAAAGAGTATCCAACGGATTCCCGGTACTGAGCAGGATTATTTCTGCTTCAGTGATAGGCGCAATTTCAGACAGTCCGTTGACCTGTCTGATGGTACCGGTGATCTCAACTTCATCACCAAGATTCAAAGTCGCCAAAGCCGAAGCGGTGGATAGATAAATACCAGCTGCCTGATCCTGCAGTCCGTAACCCATCCCAGCGGAAGAAAAATTAGGCGTCGCAATATATCCTTTAACTGTAATTGTTTGATCTAATCGGTCTGGAATGAAATCGGCATTTGCATCGGCTATTGCTTCGGCAATTGTCAGTTCCGGATAGCCTAAATTTAGTTTTACAATTATGCCATTATCTCCGGCTGCCCATAGCGATTTCTTACCTGCATAAATCGATCGGTAAGTCAAACCTGTAATCGAATCTTCCTTGGTCCAGGTAAAACCAGTATCCGCAGATTTGAGAATGATGCCCCCTTCACCAACCACATAAACGAGCGAATCATTAAAAAACTCGACGTCAAAGAATTCATCCTGGGAACTGTTATCACTGGTGTATACGGCGGTCAGCGTGTCGAGTTGGTCTAACGTTGTCCGGAATATATTTAGTTTGGATACGACAATAACAACATTATCTTTCACCGTAATCGCATATTGATCGCCTGCACCAGATTCTTTTTCCGTAAAGGTATTAGTGGCAATATCAAGCACCCCAAACGTTCCGACACCTTCAACAACAATAATCTTATTTCCCGAAAGTGGCCAGATATCATAAATAAAATGACTGCTGCATGTGACTTTAGTCCAGTTTGCGCCCCCATCATAGGAATAAATCAAGGCACCTTTTTCCGACCCGGCAAACAGTGTATCTTCATTGATGCAATTAAAGGAGTAAAAACTATTCGCATTGGCATAAAAAGGTGACGAGATAAACGACCAATCCAAACCGCCATTAGCCGTTTTGTACAGCTCGCCGGTACTAGTTGCGAGATAACCAATATTCTGATTGATGAACTTACACTTAGTAATACCGCCTCTAAGGACGACTAAAGAATTATCCGGATAACTCCAGCTGACGCCTTTGTCCGTACTAACGGCTATCTCTCCACCAACTGCCCCGGTAACAATAAATTTGTCAGCAGAAGTACTAACTATATTTGAAAATTTAATCCAGGGCCAGGGATTAATTGGAATCCAGGTAATCCCCCCATTAACGGTTCTGAACCACTGCCCATTCTGGGCCAGGACAAAACCGACTTCAGAATTGAGAAAATAGGCACTGCGATAAATTATTTGATTACAGGGAATGGGACGCTCAGACCAACTGGCGCCGCCATCAGTTGATAATTGAACTCCTCCGTTTTGGCTGCAAGCTACCATCGTATTGGCATCAACTATCTGTGCCGTTCTTAAACTGGTCGTTTCAATCGTGAAATCGCCTACTCGAGTATAAGTTTTACCGCTATCCGCGGATAAAAATTTGCAGGTATGCGATCCAACAAACAGAAAATTCCCGGGCGCAGAAGCACTTACTGAAAAAACTGTAATCATGGTGCATGTATCGGGGAAAAGTGTGGAAATATCATTCTTGGTCCAGGTAGTGCCGCCGTCTACCGTATACCAGGTTATAGCTTTCGACGAGGTCGCAACTACACCGACTCTGGTCGAAGCAAAAGCAATATTCATTAAATTATCGGTAAATTGAGCGACACGCAACCAGGTCTGACCACCGTTTGTAGTTTTCAAGACACTTTTTTTATTAGTAATCGCGTATACTGTATCGGCTGTTACCGCGTTAATATCATTAATCCCTTCAGCCCCAAAACTTGCCGTATCCCCGACCATCGTCCAATCAATCCCACCGTTAACCGTCTTATAAATATATCCCTTGGTGCTTCCGGTGTAAGCGACTGACTCATTAAAAATAGTCCCATTATTCCAGGCAACTCCAGGATTCTGATATACTATTGTCCAGGTCATGCCCCCGTCTGTCGTTTTTAGAAACTCAGTACCGCCGATTATTGCCCCATTATTTTGATCGAACATTTTAATTTTCCTGGCATTGAGAGCAGTAATATCAGCCTGTTTTACCACCTGCCAAGCTTGCCCATTGGCAAAGGTAATGATCAAGGCTAAAAAGAAAATTTTAATCAATAAATTCTTCACCACACCCCTCATTAAATAAATTTTTCCAGATATAACAATTAATCCAGTTAAAATTAATAATTTTTTTTCAAATATAAACCTGTCCCAATCATCAAATTATGTCGGGTCGTCTCTTGCGGGGTAGAAATTCCGCAATTAAGACTAAACCCCAGAATACCAAATGTAGTCAATCTTTCAATCGTGGTTTGAAAATCAAATACCCGAAAACGCTCGGTATTCCAGTGAAAATCAGGAATGTAATTTGAGTACGAACCACCGATATCAAACGAGATTAGTGCAGTTGGGCAAGTATGCAATTTAATCAAGGATCCGGTTCGGCGCTGGCGCTTATCGTAGCTAAAATTAACGATATACTCCCGATAGTCATTAAAAGTAATTTCATAGTCTCCGCCGACCACAATCTCGCAGGCTGAATTCAGCCGCTGCCGCAGCAATAGATCCCACTGATGGCATTGGACTTTATTATTGAGAATCAGAACATCATAAAGTCCGGATTTGGCCCAATCGGCCAAATTTTGGTAAGTATACGACAGTCGAAATCCCGACCGCTTAGTGGGTGGAAAATACTGCGCAACTGCAAACGCTTTTTTCTCCGAGCCGACTCCGTAACCACGCGGATCAGGTCGAGCAATACTGCCCACGGTTATTTCATTTTCGGCGCCCATCCAGCTGCCACTTAGCATCAACGTCAAATCAGACCAGATGAAATTAGCACGCATCAGGTTCAAACCCAGCTCATACCCCCGATTGGAATCATTCTTTCTGATCAAATCGGTAGCGTTTTCTCGTTTGACCACGTGATAACCAAAATAAGTGAAAACCTGAGGTGCTATCTGTTCCTGAACGGCTTCGTATTTACCCTGCCGATTGAAAATCCGGCCGTAAATTCCCAAATGAGTGGCAATTGCCGTTAGATCCAAACCAATTCCGGTTTTCAGGTCTACATCTCGCAAAATAGTCTCACACTGGGTATAGACATCCTTCAGCCCCCGCTCCACGGCGTAGTTTATTTCAAAACCAGCCAGAATCTTAGCATTCAAAGAATAATGATATAAAAAACCCAGATGCGGACTTTTATAGCTCAGATTGCCGGTAGTCGTATCTACCAAAGCGAAATAGTGATCGTAGAAATTCTTTTCGAGTGACTGCGGCTGGGACTCAAAATCCATCCGAGCATAACCGGCATAGCTGGCGATAGTTGCTTTTTCATTTAAGGTTTTAACATTATAAAAGCATAAATCATAATTGCGAACCTGCTCCGAATCGAAGCACCGGCGATAAGCATTATGCCAATAATCCAATCCCAAAGAGTAAAGGGAAAAATCCACTGGATTAGCTAACTTGAAAAATGCCGGATTATGTCCCAGATCATATAAAGATAATCCAAGCCAACCAAGCGAATTATTGCGTGACTGATTCAAATAAAAAACGGATGGCCGGTCAACTCCCATTAGCGCTTCTGCTAAAAACAACAGGAGTACCAATTTCTTTATTACTGAAAAATTGCTTGAGCTCATTACTCTCAATTAATTAGCCGCCAATTGTACTTGATCACCATGCTGATACCCGGGTGTCGGTCGCGATAGAATGATAAAATCAACCGATGAATTGTCGGTATCGAATCCCGGTCTCACGCGTTCAACGGATTTACCGGAATAATCCGTTACACCCAATCCAGTCCGTCCTTTATCAATGCTGGGATCGCATCTTTTAGGTATCGCAGGATTATCGGTATATTCAACTCCATCAACAATCGTATTCAGCTCAATTCCATTAGTATACTCTACGTCGCTGCCGTCGGCTAAGATGACTAAGTCCGTCATTAAATTAATTCCAAAATCCGACCATGCTCCAACTTCGAGGTTAACCAAATTAGGTACTTCAGGATTATCAAAACCACCGGATTCATTGCTATTATAAAACTCCCAATCGGCATGCGACAAATCAATCGAGTTGGGATTGTCTTGGGAGTGATCTCTAGCATCAGCGGCAACGAGTACTATCTGCCCCGGCAATATGGGATGTTCACGACCGGTCAGCGGCGTGCCGGGAAATTGAAAGATTGCCTGAATCTCCATTTTCGGACCAACTCGACAAATAATCATTCCATCTAAGTAGAGAGTATCTGAACCGGAATTGACCAACTCAATATACTGATCAAAAGGATAAAGGATCGGACCGGCAAAACAGGCATAAAAGATTTCATTGATCTTAATCCCCGGATTAGTCGAAATCTGAGCATAAATCCAAACTGCCGTATCACTTTGACTGATCTCCTCAATGTCCATTAAGGATTCACCTAAGTAGATTGTCACTGTATCCTGGTAATCCGCGATCCAAACCTCCTGTAGCCCGCTGGTCTGATAAGGTGTCCAGATCAGATTTTCAAAAGTTACGTATCCGGCGGTATCGGTAATTCCGATATAGGGTTTCAGGGTATATTCCAGGGAAATCAGGTTAACTGGAAAGGCGGAAAGGTAATATATTTGATCATAAACCGGATCCTGGAAAACGACTCTCAATTGCAGGTCGAGAGTACCGTCTATCAGCTCCGGTTGGGAGCGAAAACAACCACTCCCAAAAATTGCAAAAATTAGAACCAATAGGTGTAACTTATTTACCATCGAGCACTAAATTCTAGTCCGTAAAAAATCTTCGGATTCAATTCCAAATAGGT
>Ga0209610_1001073_pt1 | contig 14289 bp, 12 predicted proteins | sample LakKivw275mmetaG_FD_184137 | JGI IMG/M metagenome (GOLD analysis project Ga0209610, IMG submission 184137) | Anoxic lake water microbial communities from Lake Kivu, Rwanda to study Microbial Dark Matter (Phase II) - Lake Kivu water 275m metaG... | ecosystem: Environmental > Aquatic > Freshwater...
TAATAGGTAAGTTTTTCCAAAATTTACAATCGATATTATAGGATTATTACGGTGCCGAGGTTTAGCCTCGGCTTTTTCAATTCATGGTGACCTTATCTTTGGCAATTCCGTAAATGAAGTTAAAGGCTTTAGTGATAAAGCCAAGGAGATATCTAAGGGTTCAATACCATTCAAGATGCCGGTCTGAATAATACTCATCATCACCTCATGGTTGGAAGCCCCCAAAGCTGAACGGTTGCCAAAAGTTATCTTTCTCATGATAACATTGGGCCTCAATTGCCGCTCGGCCCGATTATTGGTCGGCGAAGCAGGGGGATTATCCAGGAAGGTGAACAACTCCTGATTGAATTTTATTATCCGTTTACGGATACGCTGCGTATCTTTGTGCTTAATCGGTAATGATAGTAATTCCACCATCCTTGCGATGGCCCGCTCTTTTTCCTTAACCAAATCTTCAAAGACCTTCGTCCCTTCATGATATTCATTCCAAACGTCAATCGTCTGTTTTAATACTGTCTTCAGCTCCTGGCAAAATATCCCATCAATACTATCTGGAGCAAATTTATTCTTCTCCTGTACTTTCTTAATCTCAGCCAGAAGATGCCCCAGACAACGCTGCTTTCCCAGGGCCTGAAGTTTGTTATAAGCCGAATAAAAATCGCTAATCAAAACACCGTGATAATCTTTACCCAAAATATTATCGACCACCTTACTGCCACGACTTTTGTCAATCTGATACAACGCCGCATCTTTATTGGTAAAGACCCACAACCAGTGATTCTGGCCATTAACCCGCCAACCCGTTTCATCAGCGTTCACACAAAGTGACTGACGGATTGATTGCTTTATTGTCTGATAGAGGGAAGCGCCGTTTTGCGCTTGCTCGGTATTAAAAGCCAAAAATGATGGATGAGTGAGATTCAAGTCAAAAACATCTTTAAATATCTTTGCCACCCTTCGGTAGGGCAGACCAAGATAGCGCAGGTAACCACCTACCGCTCGAGCCTGAACTCCAATTCGGTCACCTGCCAGTATCGGTTCTTTTGCCTTAGAATAAACCACCTTTTTACACTGCGGACAGTAACCATAATGTAGCCGATAACAGGTCACCTTCTTCTTTATCTCGATATCTTCTACCACATGCTCATCGAAGCTTTTTTCGTAAACCTTAATCTGGCCACCGCACTTATCACATCTGTCAGGATAGACGTCAATAAATTCCGAAATCTCTTCTGGCCGTCTGCGACTGTTGCCACGATGACCACAAGGGGCACCCCGCTTGGGACGGTTGACATTAGGATCTGGCTTAATTTGAGGCTTCTAAAATCTTACTCAGCATTTGCTTCAATGCATAATGCAGTGTCTCCCTTTCCTCTTTAAGGTCTTGGTTTTCTTGGCGTAACTTTTCCATCTCTGCCTGAGCCAGCGCCATCACCTTTTCCATTTTATCGAGCTGTTGACTTAAATAATCCCGCTCGCCAATTAGATGCCAAATGTCTCCGCCATTCAGATAGGGACAACGAGTACCGTGATGACACTCCACTCTATTTATCATCTTCCACCTGTCGTCCTTTCTGCTCGCCTACCCGCTGGCTTCAGAGCCTCCCGAAATCTTTTTGTCAGCGGGTAAAGGTAAATATCTTTGACCGGCACTTTAAGGGTGGCATAGCGGTCGTTGCGGCTGCGCCCTTTGGTTTGACCGACATAAATCCAATTGGCTGCCTGGTAACAAATGCCTCGAAAGCGTTGCCGTTCCACAAAGGTTTCCAAGAGATAAAGGGGATGACCGTATTTCTTCATCCAGTCCCCGCTGATCCGCCTGGCCACTCTTCCCAGGATATGGCTGGCTAGGTGTGGAACCCTGACCCAGGGCAAGATCAAAAACCGCATAATGGTACGCGGAAAGCAGACACTGGAAGAGACGCAGAAGGCCGGTGTCTTCAACCAACTGGATCTGTACCGGTTTAAGGGCACTCAAAGAACAGGCAATAGAAGCAGTGTTATGTGGAACGTAGGGAATAGAAACCTTGCGACAGCCCCGACCGGGAGAGCGGCGCCTGGGCAAGGTGATATAGCCCTGCAGCTCTAGTTTCAAAAGAAGGGTGCGGCAGGCCATGTCTTTAATCTGGCCATTGGCAGCACGCCAATCCCACAGAAGGCACAACTTTTTGGAAAGCCAGGTGCGATTCCGGGATGGATTGGCTTCGATCAGTCGCTTTAACTAATTCGATATTATCCTTGGTTATCTCTCGCCCTTGAAGAGTCATTGTCTCATCCATAATTTTATGCTATCATAAAAATGAGGTGGAGTTCAGAGGAACATCAGAAATTTATTAACTTTTTTCCAAAAAATATGAAAAAAATTCCCAAAAAGATGTTTGACAGCTTTTTTAGGAGGGTGATATACTCAAAAATAGGATTTTGGAAAAACTAAACTATTACGTATTACTAATAGGACAAATAATGTATAAAAAGGAGTCTCTCAGTGTTTAACAAAGTTCAGACTAAAAAAGTTTATATGAAAATAGTTGAACAAGTTCGAGATTTAATAAAAGAGGGTAGATTAAAACCAGGGGATAAGAATGAAGAAAATAAATATAGGCATAATAGGTGTTGGTTATATAGGAGAGGCACATATTGAAGCTATCAAAAGGCTTGGGTATGCAAATATAGCGGCAGTAGTGGTAAGGAATGAAGCGAAAGCCAAAGAAATCTGTGAATATTTTGGGATACATAAATACTTTACAAATTACCAAGAAATGTTAACTGATTCAAGTATAGATGTTATACATAATTGTACCCCCAATAATGTGCACTTTCAAATAAATAAGGACGTCATATTGTCAGGCAAACATATACTTTCAGAGAAACCCCTCACTGTAAATTCTAATGAATCACAGGAACTTGTTAAACTGACTCAGAAATATAAGGTATTAAATGCAGTTAACTTTGTATATAGACATTATGCAATAGTTCAGCACATTAAGGGAATGATTGAAAAGGGAGAGCTAGGTGATATATATACCATTCATGGATCATATCTTCAAGATTGGTTGCTTTATGATACAGACTATAATTGGAGAATAGAAGCAAGCCTGGGAGGACCTTCAAGAGCAATTGCTGATATTGGATCTCATTGGTGTGACATGGCCCAATTTCTAGTAGGGCAGGATATTACAGAGGCTTTTGCAGATCTTGCTACATTCATACCGGTAAGAAAAAAAATGGTTTCAATTGATCCACCAATTTACCAACCAATTAATGTTGACACAGAAGATTATGGTAGTGTACTTTTAAAATTTAGAAATGGTGCCCGGGGAAGTTTTACCACATCCCAGGTAAGTGCTGGCAGAAAAGTAGGGTTATCTTTTGAAATTGATGGCAGCAAGGCTTCAGTTTATTGGGACCAAGAGAGTGCATATACACTTTGGATTGGCCACCGGAATATGCCTAATGAAGTGATGATATCACACCCAGATCTTTTAAATGAGAATGGAAAGACTTGCAGCTATTATCAAGGACTTAAGTGTGAACGATGGCCAGACGCTCAAAAGAATATGATAGATAGTTTCTACAGAACAATTTTATATAATGAAAAGCCTAAATATGCAAATTTTGAAGAAGCACATAAGATTATGAAGGTAATAGACTCAATTTTAAAGAGTAATAAAAGTGGCACATGGCAAAAAATATATGAATAATAAATAAAGGGTAGGGTGACTAGTATGAAAAAATTTCATTAAGTTCTGTATCCTGTATAGAGATTTCTTCAATATCAGGAATATATTTGTTGAATATCTTTCTAAAGAATATAGAGCAGTAATAAGCAGTTGCACTAAATACAATAAAAATAGCAACCGGGAAATTCGAACAAATATTTGATTTTACAAAAAGTAAGAAGTAAAATAAAATACCGGAATTAATCAGAGGCAGAAAGGAGGTGTAAGATAATTTGAATTTAGCCTACGATTCTGTGAGGATAGAGAAAATAAAAGAGGAAGTTCTGGCATGCCAATCTGTAACTATATCCTGAGGCCAGGACAATTTAGTGAAAAATCTGTGTAAATATTTCATACGCAGATTTCGGGTGGAAGATTCAAATTTATTAGGAGGAATAAAGAAGTGAAAAAAGTTTTAGTATTTTTTTTTGTTGTTACAATGTTTGTAATTATTTCGGCTATAGGATCTACGCAATCAAATCCAGTAACTATTACTCATTGGTATTGGGCGGATAATCCAAAATATTCTGCAACTATGCAGGAAATGGCAGCAGATTTTAATGCTACAAACGGTAAAAATATCACCGTTGTCGCTGAAGAATATCCGTGGGATGGTGGCGCATACAGTGAAACACTCTTTCGAGTTGTCATGGGAGGAGGCGGACCGGATACCTCTACTTTTAAACTTACCTCTACTCCCTTATTTACGGCGAACAATCTTCTTGCCAACCTGGATAGTTTTATAGAAGATTGGGAAGATAAGGATGAGATTGAAGAAAGCCTATATGAAACAATGAGGCAGGCTAGTGGAACAGATGGCATTTATTTAATGCCCTGGAACACGCAGGTTCTTTATGTATACTACAGACCTTCAATGTTTAAAGAAGTCGGTGTTTCAGTTCCTAAGACCTATAATGAGTTCCTTGAGTCTTGCAAAAAGCTTACCCGCGATACTAATGGAGATGGTTTAATTGATGTTTACGGCTTTGGTATGAGAGGCGCTAAGGGAGGACAAGAGCCTTGGGGCAGCTTTATCTGGGCACGTGGCGGCAACTTCACAGATTTCACCAGTGCAGGAGCAGTTGCCGGTATGCAGGACTTTATTGACCTTTATAAAAATGGTTATGTACCTCCAACAGCAACAATGGACGGATTTCAAGAAATTATTGCCAACTTCAAGTCAGGCAAGACAGCTATGACAGTTCATCACATTGGATCCTCTCCCGGTATGGTAGAGACTTTTGGCGATGACGTTGATGCTTTCCCATTCCCTGGAGATGTTGGTCAGTGGACCTCCATGGGTGATACTGAAAATGTTATGCTCGAGTCTTGCGAGAACAAAGATGCAGCTTTTGAGTGGCTTTCATATCTTGCCACAGGCAAGGGACAAGAGACATGGTGTAGAGTTACAGGAAACGTTCCAGTCAGCAAGACTGTTCAGCAGCTTCCAGTTTTTCAGAATAGCAAGTTTATGAAGGTTTCCATCGAAGCAGCTCCGGTTGCCGGTATCTTTCCAATTCTTGATACAACAACGGAATGGATTAGCACGATATGGCCGAACACGGTTGCGGCAGCGCTCATGGGCAAAATCACAGCAGCTGAAGCCATGCAGGAATTGCAGAAAGGGCTTTGGGAAGAATAAATTAGGTGTTATATTATTGCTTTTCCGGGCTGTAATAATGTATTACAGCCCGGAATTATAATAAAGGGATAATCTAATATGCAGCGAAAAAAAATAGATCTAACTCCTTATTTATTAATTTCACCTGCATTAATTATCTTTCTAGCGGTTGTCTTCTTGCCGGCAATTAACGCAATCTTGATGAGTTTCCAAAGTTATGATCTCAGAAGACCAAGTAGAATAGGATTTATTGGACTTGATAATTATATTGCTATTTTTAATGATTCCTTATTCTGGCAGTCACTTTGGAAAACCTTTCTGTGGGTAACTTTTGGAGTAGGCTTTCAGTTTATTTTGGGGTTTGTGTTAGCCTTACTTTTACATAAGAAATTTTTTGGACGTGGATTTGTGCGTTCAGTTAGCCTTATTCCATGGGTTACACCGGGTGTATTAATTGGCCTAATGTGGAGATGGATTTATGACGGAAATTATGGTGTCCTTAATGATATTTTGCTAAAATTCGGCATTATTCAGGAAAAGATACCATTCTTGGCTCAGCAAGCTACGGCTTTTCCCTCGGTAATATTGACAATTATCTGGCAGGGAATCCCATTTTTTGCCCTTATGATCTTAGCTGGTCTTCAGGGAATACCAACTGAATTGTATGATGCTGCTGATGTTGATGGTGCAAATGGATTCCAAAAACTTGTTCGAATTACTATTCCCATGCTTAAAAATACTATATATGTTTCAACCTTGTTACGGATTATTTGGGTTGCCAACTCAGTAGATGTTATTTTCAATATGACTGGAGGCGGCCCTGCCTATTCAACGCAGACATTGAGTGTTTATGTCTTTAACAAAGGTAATGCGCTCAATCTTGGTTATGCTTCGACCATGTCCATTATACTAACCCTTATTCTTTTGGTAGTAGCTATTCTTTATTTCAGGAATATATTTAGTAGTGAGGAGGAGTAAAAGATGAAAAAAATAAAGTTTAAATTATCCAGGATTTTTACAATTTATATTCCCATAATTATCTTTCTCATCTTTTTACTTTTCCCTTTTTATTGGACTTTTGTAACATCTATAAAGCCGGAAAGAGAACTTTATAGCGGTGTCATTACTTATTGGCCTAAAGATATAAATTTTGAGTCCTACAAAAAACTCTTTATAAGTTTTAATTTTTTGAAACCAATGACAAATAGTCTTATAGTTGCAGCAAGCACAACTATTATTTCTTTGACAGTGTCACTGTTTGCAGCTTATGCATTCTCACGTTATAAATTCAAAGGAAAAAAATATTTAATGGGAATATTTTTGACCAATAATATGTTCCCGACAGTTTTGCTGTTGATTCCACTTTATGCCATTATGCGTAATATAGGCATTCTCTATACCCCCTTTGCGCTAATGCTGTCATATACTACCTTTACTATACCTTTTTCCATATGGTTGCTTAGCGGTTATCTGAGAGACTTGCCCATATCACTAGAAGAAGCAGCAATGATTGATGGCGCAACCAGGGCACAGGCTTTTATAAAGATTGTTTTCCCGGTTCTGGCACCCTGTATCGTAGCAACTGGAGCTTATGTTTTTATGACATCTTGGAACGAATATGTTTTTGCGGTTATGTTTACTAATGAAGCTAGTCGGACAATACCAGTTGCCCTTAAAAATTTAATTGGTCAATTGGGTGTTGAATGGGGGATGCTAACAGCTGGTGGAATTATAACTATTATACCAGTGTGTATTATGTTCTTCTTCGCACAAAAGAGATTAACGCAAGGCCTTACTGCAGGTGCAGTCAAAGGGTAATATAAAAGGAGTATTAGAAGTGAATAATGAAATTCTAAATGAAAAGGCAAAGCAAATTAGAGCAGATATTATAAAGATGCTCTACCTTTGCCAGTCAGGTCATCCAGGAGGCTCTCTTTCCTGTGTAGAAATTTTGATGTCTCTTTATTACAAGGCCGCAAATGTTGATGCGACAGATCCAGGTATGGAGAATCGTGACCGTATTGTTCTTAGCAAAGGACATGCCTGTCCGGCTCTATATGCTATTTTAGCTGATAAAGGATATTTTCCGCGCGAAGATCTTTGGAGTCTGCGCCAAATTGACAGCCATCTTCAAGGTCATCCTGATATGAAAAAGACTCCCGGCGTTGATGTTAGTACTGGCTCTCTCGGTCAAGGTGCATCTATTGCTGTTGGTTTGGCTTTGGCAGCAAAACACAAAAAAGCTGTTTATAAGGTTTATGTCGTTATTGGAGACGGTGAGGTTCAAGAAGGTTTAATCTGGGAGGCAGCAATGGCTGCGGCTCATTATAAACTTGACAATCTTACAGTATTGCTAGATCATAACGGTCTCCAAATCGATGGTTCAAATGATCAGGTGATGAGTATCGGAGATATAATGGCTAAATATAGGGCTTTCGGCTTTGAATGTATCAAGGTTGATGGACATGATATTGAAGATATAACCGAAGCAATCAATGTACCTATTACTGACAAGCCGAAGTTTATTTGTTGTGAAACGGTAAAAGGCAAGGGAGTATCCTTTATGGAAAATAAGTTCGAATGGCATGGTAAGGTGCTAAATAATAATGAATATAATATTGCATTAAAAGAACTGGAGGTCACTGCTAATGTCTGAGAGTAAATCACTAAGAGTTGCCTATGGTGAGGCTTTAGCCGAGCTTGGTGCAAAGAATGATAAAATTATAGTTATGGATGCCGATCTTTCACATGCGACCATGACCAGCATTTTTGCAGCTAAATATCCTGATCGCTTTTATAATTTTGGACTTGCCGAAGCAAATTTGATGTGTGCGGCAGCCGGCTTTGCACATTCCGGTTTGGTTCCTTTTGCCAGTACGTTTGCGCTATTTGGTACAGGTCGTGCCTATGAGCAGATTCGAAATTCTATCAGTTACGTTAATGCCAACGTTAAGTTCGGTCTTTCACATTCAGGTCTTTCCGTAGGGGAAGACGGCGGAAGCCATCAGAGTATAGAGGATATAGCTCTGATGAGGGTTCTTCCAGGCATGACAATTTTTGTGCCCTGCGATCCTATTGAAACAAAGAAGGCTGTTTTTGCAGCTGCTGAAATAAATGGACCTGTCTACATCCGTGTGGCACGTCCGATTGTTGAAACAATCACCACGGACGAAACACCATTTATTCCCGGCAAAGCCAATATGATGAAAGATGGCTCGGATATTTGCATTATGGCTACAGGTCTTATACTTCGGGAGGTATTAAAGGCTGCTGATAGGTTGGCTACCGAAGGCATTAATGCTTCTGTTGTAAACTTCCATACCATTAAACCTTTTGACAATGAATGTGTTTTGAAAATGGCAGAACAATGTGGAGCAGTAATAACAGCCGAAGAGCATTCCATTATTGGCGGACTTGGTTCAGCTGTTGCTGAAGTCCTTGCCGGTAATTCTTGTGCTAAATTTGTGCGCGTCGGTATTCAAGATAAATTCGGTAAATCCGGAAAGCCTGGGGACCTTTTTGCAGCTTATGGGTTGACCGCTGAAAATATCGCCGCTCAATGTAAATCCCTTATTAAATAAGTTAAAGAACAAGGCCTGGTGAGAATTTCAAAGTTTTCTGAAAGGTGCAAAAATAAAAAATTTAAGTTAGAGAGGTATAAACATGTCAAAACTGGCGATAAGAGGAGGTAAATCGATAATAGAACATGAATGGAAAAAATGGCCGGTAGTGGGAAAAACAGAAATAGAGCTTGTAAAAAAGGTCACCGAATCAGGAAATTGGTCATATAATGGCCCCATGGAAACAGAATTCAAAAAGAAGTGGGCTGCTTTCAACGGATCAAAATACGCAATACTGGTCGCTAATGGTACAGTAAGTCTTCAACTGGCATGGGAAGCATTAGGAATAGGTTATGGCGATGAAGTCATAGTTCCCGGATTAACCTGGCAGGCAGACGCTGCTACGATTGTTGATGTGAATGCAATTCCTATACTTGTTGATATAGAAGAAGATTCATGGTGTATCGATCCTGCTAAAATTGAAGCAGCAATCACCTTAAGAACAAAAGCTATAGCTGCAGTGCATTTTTACGGAACTATATGCAACATGGATGCAATTCGAGCCATAGCACAAAAACATAATCTTTTTTTACTCGAGGACTGTTCCCATCAACACGGATCAGTTTATAAAGGCAAGAAAGTCGGTACTATGGGAGATGTGGGTAGCTTCTCTTTGCAAATCACTAAAGTGTTGACCAGTGGTGAGGGCGGTATTTTAACAACCGATTCTTTTGAAATTGCAGAAAAGCTTGACGCACTTCGCAACTGTGGTCGCCACTCGGCTATGAGTAAATTTTTCAGTGAAGATATTAGTGTAGATACAGGAAACTACGTTTCCGAAGGTAATTTCATACAGTCAGGAAACTACAGAATAACTGAATTTCAAGCTGCTGTACTTTTTGGGCAGCTTGAGAAGCTTCCTGGCCAGATTGCCCTCAGAGAGGAAAACGCCATATATTTGAATTCAAAATTAGCGCAAATCGAAGGTATAAAACCTATGCGGAGGGAACCGGGAACAGAAGTACAATCCTATTATAGGTTCGCCTTTAGATATGGCAGTGAAGCTTTCAAAGGGTTGCCTGTAAAGAAATTTAGGGAAGCTTTATCTGCCGAGTTGAATTTCCCGATTATATCATGCAGCCCTCCTCTTAACGCCGACGAATTATATGTGCCTCAAACCAAGAAGCGTCATAGAATTTCCGACGAGTACTTTGAAGCGATTAATACAAAACGCTTTCAGCTTTCTGTAGCTACAAAAGCTTTTCATGAAACATCCGTCTGTGCTCATCATAAGATTTTAATGGGTACGAAAGAGGACATGGACAAGATTGCAGAAGCAGTACTTAAAATTAAGGATAATGTTGATGAATTGCTATAATTTGTATTGCTTTTAATAGGTTATCTATGCGAACTATTAAATATAAAAATAAGACTTCCAAAAATAAATACTCGAAATTATCTTTTACTAGACCCTACTATGCCAGAAAAAGACACTAAAAATGTCAGATGGAGATTAATCATAAATCTTGATGAAAAGATGTTAGAAGAACTTGAATGATTACATCCCGAAAGATTAAAGAAACAGTAACGAAATATATTGCAAAGGATTACAATGTGAATACAATGAAAATAAAAACTAAATCTCCAGAAGAAATATTAAATCTATTTAAAGAGAAAGGCATAGATGAAGATTGGGCTTTTGCTGAATATAAACCCTCTGATACAGGAAAGTGGACACATAGCTATCACCGTTATCCGGCAAATTTATCCCCCAATTAGTTGAAAAATTAATTGATGAATATATATTTAGTGAAAATGCTCATAAAGATGGTAATAGGTAAGTTTTTCCAAAATTTACAATCGATATTATAGGATTATTACGGTGCCGAGGTTTAGCCTCGGCTTTTTCAATTCATGGTGACCTTATCTTTGGCAATTCCGTAAATGAAGTTAAAGGCTTTAGTGATAAAGCCAAGGAGATATCTAAGGGTTCAATACCATTCAAGATGCCGGTCTGAATAATACTCATCATCACCTCATGGTTGGAAGCCCCCAAAGCTGAACGGTTGCCAAAAGTTATCTTTCTCATGATAACATTGGGCCTCAATTGCCGCTCGGCCCGATTATTGGTCGGCGAAGCAGGGGGATTATCCAGGAAGGTGAACAACTCCTGATTGAATTTTATTATCCGTTTACGGATACGCTGCGTATCTTTGTGCTTAATCGGTAATGATAGTAATTCCACCATCCTTGCGATGGCCCGCTCTTTTTCCTTAACCAAATCTTCAAAGACCTTCGTCCCTTCATGATATTCATTCCAAACGTCAATCGTCTGTTTTAATACTGTCTTCAGCTCCTGGCAAAATATCCCATCAATACTATCTGGAGCAAATTTATTCTTCTCCTGTACTTTCTTAATCTCAGCCAGAAGATGCCCCAGACAACGCTGCTTTCCCAGGGCCTGAAGTTTGTTATAAGCCGAATAAAAATCGCTAATCAAAACACCGTGATAATCTTTACCCAAAATATTATCGACCACCTTACTGCCACGACTTTTGTCAATCTGATACAACGCCGCATCTTTATTGGTAAAGACCCACAACCAGTGATTCTGGCCATTAACCCGCCAACCCGTTTCATCAGCGTTCACACAAAGTGACTGACGGATTGATTGCTTTATTGTCTGATAGAGGGAAGCGCCGTTTTGCGCTTGCTCGGTATTAAAAGCCAAAAATGATGGATGAGTGAGATTCAAGTCAAAAACATCTTTAAATATCTTTGCCACCCTTCGGTAGGGCAGACCAAGATAGCGCAGGTAACCACCTACCGCTCGAGCCTGAACTCCAATTCGGTCACCTGCCAGTATCGGTTCTTTTGCCTTAGAATAAACCACCTTTTTACACTGCGGACAGTAACCATAATGTAGCCGATAACAGGTCACCTTCTTCTTTATCTCGATATCTTCTACCACATGCTCATCGAAGCTTTTTTCGTAAACCTTAATCTGGCCACCGCACTTATCACATCTGTCAGGATAGACGTCAATAAATTCCGAAATCTCTTCTGGCCGTCTGCGACTGTTGCCACGATGACCACAAGGGGCACCCCGCTTGGGACGGTTGACATTAGGATCTGGCTTAATTTGAGGCTTCTAAAATCTTACTCAGCATTTGCTTCAATGCATAATGCAGTGTCTCCCTTTCCTCTTTAAGGTCTTGGTTTTCTTGGCGTAACTTTTCCATCTCTGCCTGAGCCAGCGCCATCACCTTTTCCATTTTATCGAGCTGTTGACTTAAATAATCCCGCTCGCCAATTAGATGCCAAATGTCTCCGCCATTCAGATAGGGACAACGAGTACCGTGATGACACTCCACTCTATTTATCATCTTCCACCTGTCGTCCTTTCTGCTCGCCTACCCGCTGGCTTCAGAGCCTCCCGAAATCTTTTTGTCAGCGGGTAAAGGTAAATATCTTTGACCGGCACTTTAAGGGTGGCATAGCGGTCGTTGCGGCTGCGCCCTTTGGTTTGACCGACATAAATCCAATTGGCTGCCTGGTAACAAATGCCTCGAAAGCGTTGCCGTTCCACAAAGGTTTCCAAGAGATAAAGGGGATGACCGTATTTCTTCATCCAGTCCCCGCTGATCCGCCTGGCCACTCTTCCCAGGATATGGCTGGCTAGGTGTGGAACCCTGACCCAGGGCAAGATCAAAAACCGCATAATGGTACGCGGAAAGCAGACACTGGAAGAGACGCAGAAGGCCGGTGTCTTCAACCAACTGGATCTGTACCGGTTTAAGGGCACTCAAAGAACAGGCAATAGAAGCAGTGTTATGTGGAACGTAGGGAATAGAAACCTTGCGACAGCCCCGACCGGGAGAGCGGCGCCTGGGCAAGGTGATATAGCCCTGCAGCTCTAGTTTCAAAAGAAGGGTGCGGCAGGCCATGTCTTTAATCTGGCCATTGGCAGCACGCCAATCCCACAGAAGGCACAACTTTTTGGAAAGCCAGGTGCGATTCCGGGATGGATTGGCTTCGATCAGTCGCTTTAACTAATTCGATATTATCCTTGGTTATCTCTCGCCCTTGAAGAGTCATTGTCTCATCCATAATTTTATGCTATCATAAAAATGAGGTGGAGTTCAGAGGAACATCAGAAATTTATTAACTTTTTTCCAAAAAATATGAAAAAAATTCCCAAAAAGATGTTTGACAGCTTTTTTAGGAGGGTGATATACTCAAAAATAGGATTTTGGAAAAACTAAACTATTACGTAAACCCTAAGAGGAGCCATAGCCTTGCCCGGAGTTTAGGTATACGCCCTAAGGACGATAAGATTGATGCTCGAATCCTCTATCAATTCCATAGGCTGATTGATTCCAAGGATATCAAGGTACCTAAAATAGACCAACAGGCCAAGGTCTTAGCCAGTTATCTTACTAGTTATGAGTTTGCCGTAAAACAGAGAGTAGCTTTATCTAATCACTTGGAAAGTCTAAGAGATAAGAGGTTGGTCAGTCTTTTAAAGCATGAGTTAAAACGGGCTCAAAAGTTAGAAGATAAAATCTTTCAGGATATTTTAGAATACATTAGGCAAAACCAGAACTTAAGAGAAGATTATGAAAGGTTGCTTACCATCTCTGGTGTAGGGGAAAAGATGGCTATGGCCCTACTTACTCTATTTAAAACTTATCAAGGTACCAACCGGGCACAGATCACCGCTTTAGTAGGACTTGATTCTACCAAAAGAGAATCCGGAAGCTCGGTAAGGGGTAGGGCAAAGATCAGTAAAAACGGTAAGGCAATATACCGTAAAGCATCCTATTTGCCTGCCATCTGTGCCACCGTACATAATCAAAAAATAAAAATATTTTATCAAAGATTATTAGCTCATCATAAACCTAAAAAGTTAGCCATCATTGCTTCTATGAGAAAGATGCTCTTAATAGCACATGCTATGTATAGAGATAAGACAGAATATGTGGCTACCTAGATTCTTTTAATATGTTTACAACAAAATAGAGTGTCTAAAGGAGAGTTTGCGGGTTGACTTTTAACACAGTATCTACATAAAAACAATACATTATAAGGAAAAGTTTTGAATTTTGAATTATAGTTTTTAGTTTTAGCTTTAATTTTTTTGCTGAGTAGTGCTTGCTCGTAGTATGATATAGACAGGCGAGACGCCTGTCCTACTATTTACTAACGACTATTCACTAACGACTAAAAATGGAGGAAAAACAAATGAAAACACAAAATATAGGATTAATTGGTTTAGGCCCAATGGGACAAAATTTAACTTTAAATATGGAGGATAAGGGTTATTCTGTAGCTGTTTACAATAGAACTAGCAGCAAAACAGAAGATTTTGCTAATGGGTCAGCTAAAG
>Ga0209610_1001074_pt1 | contig 14264 bp, 14 predicted proteins | sample LakKivw275mmetaG_FD_184137 | JGI IMG/M metagenome (GOLD analysis project Ga0209610, IMG submission 184137) | Anoxic lake water microbial communities from Lake Kivu, Rwanda to study Microbial Dark Matter (Phase II) - Lake Kivu water 275m metaG... | ecosystem: Environmental > Aquatic > Freshwater...
TGTATTTGCCAGATACAATGTAAATGATAATCTGATATGGAACAACTACATGCCAAATGAGAAGGTGTCAACCATTGTAAGCCTGGTGCGCACTCAAAGTCGACTGGAAGGCGTGCCCGGGGCTATCGCCTTACTCAAGTCAAATCCGGTGCGCGGCAAATCAGTCGTCCTAAAGCCCAATTTCAACACCGCCGACTCGGCTCCCGGCTCTACCCACAACGACACCTTACGCGCTCTGATATTAACCCTTCAGCAGATGGGAGCTTCACGAATCATTCTGGCGGAACGCTGCGGTCCATATGCTCCCACCCAGCGGGTAATGAAAGATAAAGGCATCTTTGAACTGGCCCAAGAGCTGGGCTTTGATATCGTCAATCTTGAAGAGCTTGGCGCTGACTGTTGGGTCCACTTACGTCCCAAAGACAGCCACTGGAAAGACGGCTTTCTTTTTTCTCGCATCTATCTTGAGGCAGAATCCATCGTGCAGACCTGCTGCTTGAAGGCGCACGCTTACGGCGGCAATTTCACACTCTCGCTGAAAAATTCCGTAGGCATGGTGGCAGGTAAAGGCTATCCATATATGCAGGAGCTGCATTCCTCACCCGATATCCGAAAGATGATAGCCGAAATCAACACCGCCTATACTACTGATTTAGTTGTACTCGATGGTGTGGACGCCTTCGTCAAAGGTGGACCCGACCAGGGCACTAGAGTTCAGGCTAACGTAATTCTGGCAGGCAGCGACCGCGTGGCGATAGACGCCGTGGGGGTGGCTATATTGCGGCTGCTCGGCACCACTTCTCAGGTTAGCCAGGGGCATATCTTCGAACAGGACCAGATCGCCAGGGCTGCCGAGCTAGGCGTAGGAATAAAGTCGCCCGAACAGATTCAATTAGTTACAGATGACCCCGATAGCGAAGCCTTTGCCAAACAGGTCAGAGACATCTTGCTTAAAAACAGGTAAAATAAACATAAGCTTTTACCGATGCTGAAGGGAGATTGTACCGATGATTAACAGAATCGCTTTTTCCAGACCCCAGACCTTCCTCATGACATTGAAATATAATGAAATTCGGAGCTATATTTTCACAGCCTTGTTCGTCATGCTGGCTGTATTCGTGCCCTGGGTTTTCCACCAATTCCATCTGGCCGGGCCAACCTTCCTGCCCATGCACATATTCGTATTGATAGCCGGGCTGCTGTTCGGCTGGCGGGCGGGCGTGATTGTGGGACTGCTCACGCCACTGGTCAGCCATTTCATCTCAGTCATGCCTGTCTTAAATGTCCTGCCGCAGATTGTAATTGAGCTTTCAGCCTACGGCCTCATAGCCGGTATGCTCCGCCACAAGTACAACCTGCGCCCAATATGGGCACTGCTCGGAGCCATGCTAGGCGGACGTTTAGCGCTGCTGCTGACAATTTTGACGATATACCTAATCGCCGGACAGAGCTACAGCCCACTAGGACCGGAGGCAAGTCCTTTCGCTTCCTTCTGGTCGGTGATTAAACAGGGCTGGCCGGGCATAGCCATACAGTTGATTTCCATACCGGTGATAGTCTGGCTGGTGGGAAAATTCACCGCCCGGGACACTGAAGGTAGACTAACAAGGTGAGAGTGAAACTTTCAATTGCCGCGCGGAGTTTATTCCAAGTATACATTCTTCGACAGGCTCAGAATGAGCGGAGGGAAGAGCTTAGATTGACACCAAAATACCTGTCATTTTGAAGGGAGCCCTTCACCATTGTCATCCTGAGGGAACGAAGTGACCGAAGGATCTGGCTCAGGATGCAAACAGGACTCAGATTCTTCGCGGAGTTTACCCTGAGTCGGGGTTCATCCTTCGACAGGCTCAAGATGAGCGGTTACAAAGGGCTCAGAATGACAAAAGGTGACTCAGAATGTCAGAAATGGCGAAGAGCTTAAAATGACACGGCGGGGATATAGTGTACAAACCCTTATTCGATGAATTCCTGACCAGCGACAATACTCTCCGCGTCTACGAAAACAGCAAACTTATCTTTGCCTCGGACAAAGACAGGCTGCTGCCTTTAGTCGAGTACATAGATAAATTCGCCTCTAATCACCGAGATGTGGTCATCTTCGACAAGATAATGGGCCGTGCTGCGGCTCTGCTATGTATTAAAGCGGACTGCCGGGAGGTTTACAGCCCACTGGGCAGCCAGCTTGCCATTGAGTTGCTGGAGCAATATGGTATAGGGCATCACCTGAGCCGAATCGTGCCCTGCATACAGAAGCCCAACCAGGAAGGCATGTGCCCCATGGAGCTATTATCATTTGGCAAAGAGCCCGAAGAGTTCTACCAGCTAATGAGGCATTTGTTAAATCATTGAGATTTAAATATCTGTACTTGTTTGGGATTTCGAGTTTAGGATTTGGTATTCCTGGTGGTCAGGCTTTCCAGGAATTCTGCCCGGCGGGTCATCGCCGCCAGCGCCATTATTGCGTTTTCCGGCATCGTGTAGACTGGTATGCCTCGCCTGGTTGCCAGAAACATGCCCTGCCGCTGGTCAATGGAGTTTCCCGGAACGATAACTATCGGTTTCCTGTTCTGGTCGCATATGCTCTCCAGACGTGACAGGAACCACTCGTCCTGGATAAAAGCATAGCAGACAGTCAGCAAGGAGTCCACCGCCTGAGCCATTATCTCCAGACAGGTGGCGTAAACCAAAGTTGCCTCGCTAAACGGAACCCACACCAGGTCTACCGGGTTCTTCGGGGCGGGGGACGGCGGTATCTTGCCCTTCAGAAATTCGCGGAGTTGCTGCTGAACATGTTCAGGCAGAGATGACACTTTCAACCCTACTCTGGCACAAACATCGGCGCTGGCCACGGCACCGCCGCCTGACTCAATAAGCAATCCTATCTCTTTGCCTGATGGCAGATAAGAACAACTGAAAGCCACAGCCAGGTCCATTAGCTCCTCCAGTCCCCGCGCAGAAACTATGCCTTTCTGCCGGCTGGCTGCCTCGAAAATAGCGTGGTTGCCTGCTAAGGAGCCAGTGTGTGAAGCTGCCGCATTAGCTCCTACTTCGGAACTGCCACCTTTCCACACGATAATCGGCTTCTTCGGTGAGATTTCCTCCGCCAGCTTGAGGAAGCGTCCCGGTTGCTTTATGCCCTCGATGTAGGCAGCAAAAACTTTCGTCTCCGGGTCACTACCGAAATACTCTAAGAAATCCTCGATGGTAAGGTCGCTCTGGTTGCCGATGCTTATGATGCCACTGAAGCGAAGACCTCGCTCGCTGCCGAGACGCGCCATGTTCTCGCTTGCCCAGCCGCTCTGCCCCACGAAGGCCACGCCGCCGGGATCCATGGGCGCCCTAGCGTAAGGTACTATAGTATTAATGTTGCCCCTGGGCGAGAATATCCCCATGCAGTTGGGCCCGACTATCCTGATGCCACCCCGGCGGGCGGTCTCCACAATCTGCCTTTCCATCTCCTTGCCCTCGGCTCCCAGTTCGCTAAAACCGACGCTATGTACAACGGCAAACTTAACGCCCTTTTGAGCACACTCAGCTATCGCCTGAGGAATACTCTGAGCCGGTATAGCCATTATTGCCAGGTCTATTTCGCCGGGAACATCGAGAACGCTGGGATAGCTCTTGAGAGACATAATTTCAGATTCCTTGCGGTTTATAGGGTAGATTATCCCCTTGTAGCCGTCCTTCAGCAAGCTGGAGACAAACATGCCGCCGGACTTCAATTCGTCCTGCGAGGCACCGACTATGGCTACAGAGGCAGGCTGGAACAGCTTTCTCAAATCAAGAGACATGTCTTTATTTTTGCTAGGGCAGCGGTTGAAATTATATAACAGTAGGTCGGTAATGGAAAGACTAGGTGATAATCGAGCGCATTTTGGGGTCCCCCAAATTCCTCGGCGTAGCCAGCGCAGCGCGGTCCCTTAGTCTGGGTCCCCTCATTAAGCCTGCGGGCTCCAGTTTTGAAAATGATGTGCAGGTGTACTGCCGTTTAGTCCTCTGACGTACGGCTTTAATGAATTGAGGATTGTCCTGTAATCTGGCGATTTTCGGATACGAACCGGGCAGCTGTCCATGTCTCCTTGGAGACAGTTGATAGTTGATGGTTGTACCACGTACCATATTTAGTTTATAGGTATAATGGTCCTCGAAAGTATTTGTCAGGCGCCGCACAGTGACAGGTTTCTGTTGCCCCGTGACTCTAATATAGGCCAGCAGTGCAATACCTATGGGGGTAGTAAATGGCTCAGGCATAAAAATCAGGGCTAGAGCTATGGATTGCAGCCCTGTGGAGTATGTAGAATTCATGTTAACCTAAATTAGATATTTAAACTGATTTGCCCGATTTTGTCAACCTGGCAGGTGCCACTACGAGCTCCTGGCTACATGTCAGCCTGAGCCATCTTTTCCGTCATTATGAGCCCTTCGTAACCGCTCATCCTGAGCCCTTCGTAACCGCTCATCCTGAGCCCTTTGTAACCGCTCATCCTGAGCCCTTTGTAACCGCTCATCCTGAGCCTGTCGAAGGATGAACCCCGACTCAGAGTAAACTCCGCGAAGAATCTGAGTCCTGTTTGCATCCTGAGCCAGATCCTTCGGTCACTTCGTTCCCTCAGGATGACAAGTAGGTATCCCAGCTTCATTTCAGCTTCTTCTGAAGCCAGCCGATTCGGTCCCTGACAGCCTTAATCGCCCCGGCGCGGTCAGCGCAGCGAGTCAGGTCGTTAGCCAGCTTATCATCGCCGAATACGTCACGGATCCAGGTACTGAAGTCATTCTTAATTGGCGTCACATGATGACGATATGAATCTTCAGTCATATGAGCCAGGCATTCAATTAACTGGTGTAAATTCCTGGAGACGCAGCCATCATGGCAGAAGAAGCATTTATCCCCGCTTGCATCAGATAAAACTCTAGCAGCATCCTGTTTCGTTCTCACAACCATCGCCTTCACCCTTTCTTTAATTGCGCCCTTTTGACCCTTAATCTGCTTTCTGTCTATAATAAGACGATTCCCAGACAAGGAGATTATGTTCACCATAAGGTGAATATATTATTAACCTAACACAATCTCTCTATTTTTGTCAAAGTCACAGGGGAAATCACAGGTGATGGAATCTCTCATCGAGCGGGCTGCCAGAGACCTCCTAAAAAGCAACCATGCCATTGCTTTAACCGGCGCCGGCATGTCAACCGAATCCGGCATACCGGACTTCCGCGGACCAAATGGCATCTGGACCAAAGACCCCGAAGCGGAAAAAAGAGCCTATCAGACCTATCACAAGTTCTTGCGAGACCCTAAAGAATACTGGGAAGATGTGTTGAGCGGGCGTTCCTTGCTTGGCAATCTCGAGAGTTTCCAGCCGAACCCCGGACATCATGCCCTTGTCGAGCTGGAGACGATTGGCATTCTAAAGTCTGTGCTCACCCAGAACATTGACGCCTTGCATGAGAAGGCAGGCAATAAGCGAGTTCTGGAATATCACGGCAGCATCTTGAAACTGAGGTGCCCTTCTTGCGGCATAAGATTTAAACGTAACGAGTATGACCTGAAAGGGCTGATGCTGGCAGAGCAATTGCCGCCCAGATGCAATAAATGCAATAGCCCGATAAAAGGCGATGTCGTCCACTTCAACGAGCCCATACCGTCGGACGTCGCCCACGAAAGCCTTGAAGAAGCCTGGAAATGCGATTTGATGCTAATCTGCGGCACTTCAGCGGTAGTCTACCCCTTTGCTCAACTGCCTCGTATAGCCCGGCAGCGCCAGTTTGAACAAGCAAGGAAAGCAGAATCCGGTCTGCAGTTTATGAAAGGCGAGCCGGCGACAATTATAATCGAAGTCAACGCCGAACCCACCCCGCTTACAGCCGAAGGTATTTCCGATTACCTGATTCAGGGACGCACCGCCGAGATTCTACCCAGGATAGTCGAGGCCGTGAAAGAACTGTCCAGGTAAGCCGGTTATACAGGACAGACGCCAACAAGTGAAAGATACGCGCTGCACAACACGAAATGTTGCCCTGTTGATTTCAGAACACAATCGGGTTATCAGTAGCATCATGGCAACGTTTGCAATAGCAGCAAATAAACCTCGTCTATTTAATGGGTCTCTTGAAAACCGCGAGCATTCTGCCAACTGGGTCTACTTTCGTTGGTCTTCCTCTGATCAGCGTAACCAGTTCCCATCCTTCGGTTGCATTGAGGTGATCTAAGAATCTTTCAAACTCCGGTAGCGTCCTTCTTCTAAGATAGGTGACCTTATGCTCGACCTGTGCCATTATGACCTCCCTTCTTGCTGTCTAAATTTATTATATACCAGAAATTGGTGGCCCATGCATTAATACACCTTATGCTTCGTTCAAGAAGTACTTTCTCGTAGAGCCCAACCGGCATTGCCCTAACATGGCAGAAACCTACGAAAAATGACTTCATACTCAGAACATAATAACCGGTCTGTCCAATGTACAAATTGGCTTTTAGTTGCTTCACATACTTAAGACGTCAGTTTGGAATATAATTCCTTTAGGAATTCTCGCATCCGTTTTAAAGATTGCTCACAATAAGTTATGACTTCCGTATCTGCATTTCCTTTCGAGCTGTCTTCTGGGTCTTTAAATAAAAAGGTTTTGACACTCTCACATGGAATATCTATCCTTGGTACACCAGGTGGGATTTTTATGTCTTGTCCTTTGAAGATTGGCTTCATAACTATATTCCCTTGCCGAATCTTATCGAATAAGTCTTTGTCGACTATTATCGGTGGTACTTTTACCACATGCCCTACATGCAGTAGCTCTCGATGTGTTGCTGAATTACGATAGTTGTTTAGTCTCCAAAGCCATGAGTTATCATCATCTTGTAGCTTTTGATTAGGTCGCAGATTCCTCCCGTCTAATAGCTCCTTGATCGAAATTACTACGTACAATGCACTACTGAGTCCTCGGCAATTCAATTCACGCATTAAAGAGGCGGTCTTAGTCGCCTCCATTTTTGACAAACCCAGCCCATATTTGTCATTTATCTTTTGCAAGAAGAAATCTTTCGCCGAAATAATCTCAAAAAAGAATCCGTCGAGATTGGCTCTCATCGCCTGCTGCTGATCCTGCTTGATGAACGCAAGGCCGCCTGCATCCTTAGCTAAAGCCTTCAAGTTAAGCAAAAACCAATCTGCCCGTTCAAGTTTCTTAATTACTTCTTCGAACATTCAAATAAACCTTCCTAAAAAGACTCATTAAACTGGCTTTTCGCTTGCTCAAATTAGCCTTTTTGACTATGCCTTTATTCTACGTCTCCTTAGTTAGATCTTCAATCTTGTATAACAGATTTCCTCACTAGCCTCTGTACGTTATGACGAAACGTTCAATACCAGACTTCTCCACCAGACTTCTCCGAAATTGCAAAGGCGTTTGGGTCTATGGATATCGGCAAAAAGGTTTATAAAAGCCGCATCTTCTGGGAGCCAGGCGTGTTTTTACTCCGACCTAAAAGAAAAGCCCCTCCTCATCAAAACGGGGAGGGGCTGACGAAACCTTAAATTAACTATTTCTTGGCAGCGCCGGCGGGTGTTTTAGCTTTCTTTGTAGTTTGCTTGCTCAAAGCCTCGCGGTCTCCGCCGCTCATACCGGCAAGATACTTCACCATCTTTTTCCGGGCTTCGATGTCATACTGGGTGGTGATGGCTATTTGCTCCATGACCGGCGAGCCGCCACCATGGTAACTGCCCACATTATTTATGCCGCCACTTGCCGAGCACAGCACGTCGCCCATATATCGCCAGAACTGCGCCTGATCCTCCGGTGACATATTCGGATTTCTCTTGGTGTACTTCAGCAGCAGGTCTTTGGTTTCCGGATTCACGAAATCCTTCTCGTAAGGGAAGGTAGCTACCACACCACCGGAGATATCGCAGAGTATCTCCGCCTCACGCCACACCGCTTCGCCCGTAAGGCAGCGCCCCACATTACAGTAAATCGAATTAGGTATGTAGGAGCCGGGACCATAGGGTATGAAGCCCACACCCGGCATGTAGACCTCCGGTTTGCCGAGGTCGGAGGCTGTATATCCGGCAGCGTAGCCCAGCTCGGTGGTCAAGATTATCTCGGCTAGCTTCTCCCTGACATGGGGTGCCTTATGAACGTTGTTCACCTCAGCGGCAAGAGCTGCGTTCCCCAGGACTATATCTCCGATAGCTGGCTTGCAGCCGGAATAGGAGTGCCGATGGAACAAAGCGAACAGCAGAGCCAGCACGCCGCCATGCTGCCATTCACCGGCAAGGAAGACTCTTTCCCAGGGCACGAAACAGTCGTCAAAAATCACGTAGGAATCCGTGCTGCCGGGCATGAAGCCGCGCTTGAAATGCTCCCTGGGCCTCAAGTTATGTACTGTAACCACCTGCTTCACTCCATCCCAGTCACCCGGGACGGCGAAGGCTACGGCGTAGTCTTTGTCCTCAGGTCGCAATGCCCGGGTGGGTACTGCCAGTATCTCATCAGCCACTGATGCCTCTGAGATGTGCACCTTGCAGCCGCTGACCACGATACCATCGCTAAGCCTTTCTTTAATACGCACATAGGCATCCGGGTTCGGCTGGTCGGCAGGTCTCAGCATCCTGTCGCCCTTGACATCCGTCTGAGCGCAGCAACCCACCAGGTCCTCGGTCTGGAAACGGGCGAGCCACTTCTTGAAGTTCTCATGGTACTGGGTGGCACCCTTGTTCAACTTGTCCGCTTCATAAGACACATTGTAGATGCCATTAACGGCGTCGATGCCCATACACCGCTGTATGCAACCGCCTACCTTCTGGCAGTACATTCGGGTCATGTCCTGTTTATTGTGCAGGTCGTCGGTGTTCTGATGGACATGGGTGAAACGGTTAATTCTTTCACCGGTGAGATGAGAAATGGCGGTGCACAGGTCCTGGTTCTCCGGCCTGGCTGCTTCCTCGAATGTGGTTCCCATGACATCCAGACAAGTCATCTGACATTCATCGGTGCGGTCGATTAGCTCACCATTGAAATAGACATTCCGCTTCATCTTTGATAGACCTTTGATATACTGTTCCTTAGTTCTCACTTTGCTCCTCCTTAATATAATGGGAATAGACTTTATAATGCTACCACTTTACGGCAAAAAAGTCATATCTGGTCACGTTGCCTCAAATTCGCGTTTTAAATTTCGCTCAAAAAATGTTCAATTTACCTGCAAAAGTGTTGGTTTTGTGCTAGAATTGAGGCCACTGAGCACACATAATTCCTATTAACGCTATGTTTCCTTGGAAATCGTTTGCCCTCCATTCGGTACAGACCTGCCGCAGCTTGCTGATTCCCAAATTGATGAAGGCATGGCAACTCCATTCCAACAGTTTTAACCATATCAATCCTACAATACGGAGGTAAAATAATGGAAAATGCGAAATACCAGTTCACCAGAACACTACGCTGTAAAAACCTTAACGTCCCGGGTACCCTTGGCAAGCTGGCTACGACTATCGGTAAAATCGGAGTAGATATCGGAAATTTAGCAACGGTGCATCTGGGGCATTATTACACCATCAGAGATGTGGAGGTACTTCTAAAGAGCCAGGAGCAGCTGGCGCATTTAATAGAAGAGGTATCGAAGCTTCCGGAGGTCACTGTTCTGGAGGTCAGGGACGATGTGCTCGACCTTCACAAGGATGGAAAAATCAAGACGGTAAGCATCCATCCTATCAACTCAATAGACATACTGAGGAAAGTTTATACCCCCGGCGTTGCCGAGGTGTGCAGGTTAATCTCGGAGCGGCCAGGTCTTAAATATACATACACAAATATCCCATACTCAGTGGCTATTGTCACTGACGGCACTGCCATACTCGGACTGGGTAACATAGGTCCGGTGGCAGGAATGCCCGTTATGGAGGGAAAGGCTGCCCTGCTTCAGGAGTTGGTCGGAGTTAGTGGGATTCCCATCTTATTGAGCACTACAGACTCTGACGAAATTGTAGAATCAATAAAATATATCGCTCCGACATTTGGAGGAATCCAGCTAGAGGACATAGCCTCTCCAAGATGTTTCCCTATTCAGGACGCGTTAGAAAAAGAACTGGATATACCCGTCATGCATGATGACCAGCAAGGTACCGCCGTGGTGACACTGGCAGCTTTGCTTAATGCCTGCAAGATTTGCAATATTTCACTTGAGGAGGCGAAGGTCGGACTTATTGGTCTCGGCGCCGCCGGTTTATCTGTTGGAAAGTTTATACTGAAATACACGGGCAAGCCTGCGCTGGGTACAGCCAGGACTGATGCCAGCGTGAAACGGCATGCAGAGCAAGGAGGTATCCCGAGCAATTTAGACGAAATTATGCAAACGGCTGATATCGTTATCGGCACCAGTGGTGTACAGGGGCTGATAAAACCGAACATGGTCAGGAAAGAACAGGTAATTTTTGCTTTAACAAATCCGTATCCGGAAATAGCTCCGGAGCTTGCCACAAAATCGGGGGCGGCTCTGGCTGTCGACGGCAGGACGGTCAACAACTTGCTCGGCTTCCCCGGCATCTGGCGGGGTACACTGGACGCAATGGCTACCAAGATCAACTACGAGATGTATAAAGCCGCCGCCTTAGCCATTGTCGATGCCACGGATGAAGGCGAGCTCGTCCCCAATCCACTTGACCCTAAAGTGCACTTAGCGGTAACTCATTCTGTAGCCAGAGCCGCCGTGGAGTCAGGTGTTTCCCAGCGACCTCTGGATAACGACTATTTCGAGAATACCAACGTTAAAATGCCACCCTGGATATAATTCTACGTCCCGATAGATAGATTGATATTTCCCATCGTCATTGAAGCCTTTCTTTCTGTCATTGCCACATCCTTCTGCAGAAGGATGTGGCAATCTCAGTGGTGAATATGACGTTAGATTCTTCGCTGCGCTCAGAATGACACGATGTGGGTTGAGATCGCCACGGGGCTGCACCCCTCGCGATGACATAATAAGTTGCCTCTTTTCATTTTGCTAAAAGCGTGGTATCGTAAGTTAGGGCTGCTGACCTGAAAGAGAAGTGCTGATGGTTGAACATGAAGTTGTGCATGTCGCAATAGCTCCACCGGCTGCAATTGATGAAGAGCTGGTAAAGAAGGTGTCAGCCATCGTGGCGACGAATCTCTACGAGACGCGGCTTCGCCTCGCAGGAAAGATTCCGAAACTCATCGCCCACTATGACAACATGCAGATTGCAGAATCAACTGCCCGGAGCCTTAAGGAGCTGGGGTTGGTGGCGATTGTGTGCACCGATTCGGAGCTTCGTAAATCTCCACAGATATACAGGGCACACACCCTGAAATTGGAGGAGCAGGCAGTCTTATTCTCGGACAGGGGTGGTCAGACAATGAGAATGGAGTCAGGGGAGATTTTCCTGGTGCTCAGGGGCAGGATGCAAACTTACATCGAGAAAGAGGTAACCAGGACCACAAAAAAGCTAAATATAACAGCAACTGTATTAATGGGCGGCATTCCTATTAGAAAAAAGGTTAAGGAAAAAACCGTGGAGCGGTCAGTTCAAACTGAAGGTTTTATGAGGTTTTACTACAGGGTGTCTCCGGAGCCAGTAATAGAGATACTTCAGCACGACTTCGACTACTCGTTCCTGGGAGCGGAGATGGCTTCTTCCTCTATGGCAAATCTCAACACCGCCGTTGCGAAAGTTAAAAACGCGTTCCCACAGGCGATTTTCGATGACAGGCTGGTAGCACCTTTCGGTGCGGATGCGCATTCCGCCGTGTCAAAAGAAAACATTGAGATGCATTGCAAACTGATTTACTGGTACCATCAGGCTGTAAAATCCTGAATCCCAAGCTCTAAATCCCAGATTTTTCGCTGCGCTCAGAATGACAGCGAGGGTTTCTCTTATTTAAGTTCAAAACACAAGATTTTGATTACCTGCCCTTATGTCATTCTGAGGGAGTGAGACGACCGAAGAATCTCAATCAGGATGTATAACCTACGTAGCGTTCGCCCTAAAGTGAATGGCACGTATCAAAATTATTACTTATCCCAGGTTAAACAGGAATGTCAGGCCCTCTGTGTCAGCTTGCGCCAGTGGGAGAGAAACGTTTCCCTGTGCTGGTAGATGTGAATCGCCACCAGTATTGTGAACGTCCAGCTCCATACCCACATCGGGAATAATATGTAGCGCTCCTCGCCTGATACAGCACTGACCCAACCACTGGCGATATCTATCGCCCCAATTACCATCATCAACACGGTGACCGTTAACCTGCTCACCCGGTACGACTTTTTGTTCTTGAACAGAACCACCAGCAGGCGCCAGTTTTGAAGGAAATGCAGTATCAGAAAACACAGCACGACGAAAGCAATCGGCAAACTTACCAGCCTCGCCATATCGATATCCAGGCATCCCAGAAAGAAAGGCTGTAAGCTCACAACCAGAGCCGCTACGGATATAGTCAGCACCACGACAGTGATTCGCTTCATCTTGCTCGTGTACATGTCCATCTAAGCCTTCCTCCTTACCTTGAGCTTGCTGGCTAGTTCACTTATTCAGTCTATGGCACGTCAGGCCGATTATACAACTAAGAAAATCGAAAGGAAAATCTGCTTGCCTGTAGAATCAGCTTGACTGCTATCCCCGCCTAATCTACAATGATAGTGGCAGATTATTATGCTGGTTTGCCTTAATCAGAAACTGAGCGGTGACCCGCTCCACTCCCCGTGTGCAGATTCTGTTACCTCATTTTCTGACTCCCCGTTTTGCTATCAGAGGAGACTAACCATTGGCTAGATTTTCCTTCTTTCCCAGAGAAGAAAAGTTTTTTGTCCTCTTCGACCAGAGCGCTCAGAATGTGGTTAAGACAGCACAGCAGCTGAGAGACATGGTGAACACGTGGGAGAATGTTAAGGAAAGGGTAGGGGTAATAACCAAACTGGAGCATGAGGGAGACGCTATCACTCATCAAATTATCGCACAGCTACACCGTACCTTTGTTACCCCTCTGGACCGTGAGGATATCGCCCTGCTGGCTGAATCTCTGGACGATATAACTGATTTCATCCACTCAGCGGCAGATGCTATGCTTCTCTACAAGGTGGAGCGTCCTACCGAGAAGGCCAGGGAGCTAGCCGAAATCGTGGTGCAGGCGGTAATTGAGGTCGAGAAGGGGGTGTCCGCAATACATGGCCGCATTGACCGGGATAAACTTCTTAAACTGTGCGTGGAGATTAACCGCCTGGAGAATGTAGGGGACAGCGTTTATCGCTCGGCGTTGGCAGAGCTTTTTATTAACTCAACAGACTATGCTCACCTCATCAAGTGGCGTGAGATTTACGAGGATATAGAAACTGCCATAGATAGGTGTGAGGATGTGGCTAACGTCCTGGAAGGCGTGGCGCTGAAATATGCCTGAACACCTATGGCAGACTTGTCTCTAACTCAGCCTGGCAGGATACGGTGGATTTAAACTTAGCATTCATAATTTTTATCATCCTCGTAGCCCTGGCTTTCGATTTTACCAACGGCATGCACGACGCCGCTAATTCCATTTCCACAATTGTCTCCACCAGGGTTTTATCCCCTAGACAGGCTGTCATCTGGGCAGCCTTCTTTAATTTCGTGGCTTTTCTTATATTCGGTACGGCGGTGGCTACGACAATCGGCAAGGGAATGATCGACGTCAATACAGTGACTCCGACCGTAATACTGGCGGGGGTTACCGGCGCCATTTGCTGGAACATGCTCACCTGGTATCTGGGGCTGCCTACCAGTTCCTCTCATGCCCTGATTGGCGGATATGCCGGAGCCGCCATAGCCAAGACCGGTTTCGGGGTAATTATAGCCATCGGCTGGTACAAAACACTGCTTTTTATTGTGCTGGCACCTGCTATCGGTCTGGTTCTAGGTTTTCTATTAAAAATTGCTACAACCTGGCTTGTACGCAAACAAACACCGGCTGCAGTCGATAAGTGGTCACGGGTTTTGCAACTTTTTTCCGCAGCCCTTTATAGTTTGGGGCACGGCGGCAATGACGCACAAAAAACTATGGGCATTATAACCAGCCTTCTCTTTGCCGGGGGCTTGATCAGCGAATTCATGGTGCCTCTCTGGGTCGTCCTGAGCGCACACGCCGCTATTGCCATGGGCACCTTGACCGGTGGCTGGCGGATTGTTAAAACAATGGGGCAGAAAATCACCAAGCTAAGACCTATTGACGGCTTCTGCGCTGAGGCAGCCAGCGCTTTCAGTATTTTCTTAGCCACTCATATGGGT
>Ga0209610_1001075_pt1 | contig 14245 bp, 6 predicted proteins | sample LakKivw275mmetaG_FD_184137 | JGI IMG/M metagenome (GOLD analysis project Ga0209610, IMG submission 184137) | Anoxic lake water microbial communities from Lake Kivu, Rwanda to study Microbial Dark Matter (Phase II) - Lake Kivu water 275m metaG... | ecosystem: Environmental > Aquatic > Freshwater >...
GATAAAAACATGGGCATCTGGAGAGAGGTTCGTGTCAAATCGACCGGCAACGTTTCTATAAACTATCCGTATGTCATGACCAAGCTGGATCTCGAGACCTTCAAGGAGGCCGGCCTCACTGTGAGCGCCGAACTCCAGAATAATTCACCGGATAAGATCTCCGGCACTCTTGAAGGCAGGTTGGAATCCGCGAAATTCTCCAAAGAAGTCACCCTGGAGCCGAAAGAGTCCAAAAAAGTCATTTTCACCCCTGCAGACACGCCGGAGCTCAAAATAAAGAATCCGCGGGTCTGGTGGACCCACGACCTGGGCACGCCGGAGCTCTACGTTCTTGGCCTTGCCTTCCAGCATAAAATGGAAAAACCCAAGATCGAAGAAAAACCCAAAGGTGAAGATGAGGCTGCGAAGAAAGAGGAGGATAAGGGCAAGGAAGGCCCTTGGGGCAAAGGCAAAGAGAAAATGATGCCCCGCAGTCTGTTCTCGGACGTCAAAATGGTCCGCTTCGGCATCCGGGAGGTCTCGGACTACTTCAACGACCAGGGCCACCGGGGTTACAAGCTCAACGGCAAAAAAATCCTCATCCGCGGCGGCGGCTGGACGGACGACCTGCTTTTAGACAACCGCCGGAAGAAGGTGGCGGCCGAGGTCGCCTACGCCCGCCACATGAACCTCAACGCCCTCCGGGTCGAAGGATTCTGGGGCTCAAGCGAGGATCTCTACAACCTCTGCGACGAAAACGGGATCCTGCTCATGGCCGGCTGGAGTTGTCAGTGGGAGTGGGAACACTACATCGGCAAGCCTACGGACGAGCGTTACGGGGGCATCCTGACGCCGGAGGAGATTCGGCTCGTTGCCCAATCCTGGAAGGACCAAATCCGGTGGCTGAGGAATCATCCGAGCATCTTCGTCTGGGCGGAAGCGAGCGACCTCCTGCCGAAGCCCGAGCTCGAGAAGGAATACATCAGGATCCTGAAAGAGGATGACCCAACCAGGCCAACTCTCGTCTCAACCAAAGGTTGGACAAGCGAGCTGACCGGAAAATCGGGCGTTAAAATGCGCGGACCCTACGACTGGGTTCCGCCCGTCTACTGGTACATTGACACGGAAAACGGCGGCGCTTATGGATTCAACACCGAAACAGGCCCCGGCCCCCAGGTCCCTCCGATCGAGAGCCTGAAAAAAATGATCCCTGAGAAAGACCTCTGGCCCATCGACGACATCTGGTATTTCCACTGCTGCCGGGGCGAGTTCAACACGCTCGAACGCTATAATGAGGCCATGACCAAGCGGCTGGGAGCTCCCAAGGACCTCAACGATTATTTGGCCAAGGCCCAATACCTGAATTATGAGGGCATGCGGGCCATGTATGAAGCCTTTGTGGCCAACAAATACAAGTCCACGGGGGTCATGCAGTGGATGTATAACTCGGCCTGGCCCAAGCTCTGGTGGCAGCTCTACGACTATTACCTCATGCCGAACGGGGCGTTCTACGGCGCCCGCAAGGCCTGCACCCCTCTCCACGTCATATACAACTACGGGACCCGCGAGGTCCTGGCGGTGAACAACACGCTCAAGCCGGAGAATGACTTCAAGGTCTCGATTCGGGTCTATGATATCGGGCTCAAGGAGAGATACGCCAAGGACGTCCCGGTTGCCGGACTGGCCGCCGATGAGGTCAAAGTCCTCGACATTATCCCCGAGATTCCGGAGCTCGACGCGGCCAGGTTCGTCGACCTCCGTCTCAAGACCAAAAAGAACATCCTGGTAAGCGCGAACTTTTACGTCCTGTCCCCAAAGGCTGAGACGCTGGACGAGGCTCAGACGCTCTGGTACGTAACGCCCGTCAAGGATTTCGCCGACCTTACGGCACTCCAGAAGCTCCCGGCCGTCCAGGTCCAGGAGAAACATTCCTTCAAGAAGGACGGATTAGGACGGGTTATCACCGTCGAGCTGGAGAATCCGACTTCCAACCTTGCCTTCCAGGTCGAACTCAATGTTTATAAAGAAGGCACAGACGAGGTCGTCCTCCCCATTTTTTGGGAAGACAACTATATAACGCTCCTCCCCGGGGAAAAAAGAAGCGTCCAGGGATTTTTCGCCCTCGACGACCTGGGCGGTGCGGAGCCCGAGCTCAGGCTCCGCGGCTGGAATCTCAAGTAAGGGATGAGCCGCGAGCGAGCGTTTTTCAACCCTAATCGTCTGCGGCAGGCCGTCGCGGCCCTCGCAACGGCAGGAGCTTTTATCTTATCGGTTTCGTCTCTAACGGCCTATCGGACATCCCCGCTTAAACCCGGGACCGACCAGGCTTTTCAGCGTGAGGAAGGCGGCATCGTCCGCGGGGATGCGTCCCGAAAAACGATCGCCCTGATCTTTACGGGAGGCGACTTTACCGATGGCGGCCCCCACATACGGGCCGTCCTGGCGAGAAAAGCAATCAAGGCGGGCTTCTTTTTCACCGGGGATTTCTACCGGTCGCCGGAAAAAAGGGAGCTTATCCGCGGCCTCGCTGCCGACGGCCACTATCTCGGCCCCCATTCGGATAAGCACCTCCTCTACTGTTCCTGGGAGGACCGGGCGAAAACGCTGGTTACGAAAGACGAGTTCGAGCGCGACATCCTGGCCAACTACGAGGTCATGGCGGAATACGGAATCCGAAAGGAGGACGCCCCGTATTTCATCCCCCCTTACGAATGGTACAACGCCAAGATCGTCGAGTGGTCGGCGGGTTTGGGACTCACTCTCTTCAACTTCACCCCCGGCACATCCTCCAATGCCGATTACACAACTCCGGATATGAAGGAATACCTTTCGTCCGAAGAAATCTATCGGCGCATCCTGGCTTACGAAAATAAGGACCCTAAAGGGCTCAACGGATTCATCCTGCTTATCCACATCGGGACCGCCCCCGCGCGTACGGACAAGCTCTACATGCGGCTTGAAAACCTGATCGACGAAATGATGAGACGCGGTTATGAATTCGTCAGGATCGACGAAACCTTGGCTGGATTTAAGTAGGGGTCAAACCTACTCTTTTGACAAAACTAAAGGGAAAAGCTCTTTATGTCAAAAGAGTAGGTTTGACCCCTACTTCTTCTTCAGATTATCGACGAGCTTGCGGATCTGGGATTGTTCAGGGCTGATCTCCAGAGATTTCTCCCATATCCTCAGGGCCTCGTCCTTCATCCCGAGCTGAAAATAGCAGGTCCCCAGAAAGTTCATGATGTCGATGTTCGTTCCGAAGCGTTCGAGATATTCCCGGTAATAGGCCGCGGCTTCTTTGAACTCGCCGAGGGCATGGCAGGTCCTCCCCAGAATAGAGAGGACATCGGCAGATGCCTTCCCGGGTGGAGCCAGAGGCAGAAGCACCGCTTTGGCCTTCCCGTAATCCTGGAGGATATAAAGACATTGGCTGTAGCCAACCGCGATTTCCTGTCGATCCGGCCTAAGGCTCCAGGCTTCGGCCAGCCGACCCGAGGCCTCTTTTAATGAACCGGCGTTCATGAGCTCCAAGCCGGTCACAGAGAGATAATCCGCCCGTTCGAAATTCCTGGAAACGTTGGCAACGACCATAGGCCTGGGGACAGAAAGAACCGTGGAAACCTCGAAGTCCGCGGACTTCGAGTCCAGTTCCTTCCCGGCCGCGTCCAGGAGGGAAACCTTGACCTTGTAATAGCCGGGGGCGAAGCTCTTGAGGGTTTGTGGCTCCGAGAAAAATACTCCCGGCGCAAATTCATTAAGCTTTTTCTCGGAAGAAGTGAATTCCTTGTCTTCCTTAAAGAAGACAAACTTGACCCGGTCGCCGGTCCGGATGACGTCCGTCGGGCCCAGAATTTGGAAGACGATGTGAAGCGTGTCCTGGGAACCGAAACTCTTCCTGGATGAAGAAAGGATCTGCGATCCTCCGAACCCAAAGGGAACCTTCTCCCCCGCCGAAGAAGCCGGCTCGATACCATAAGCCAGCTCGGGGGGACCCATCGCCGGAGCGGCAAGGTCACCGGGAATAACAATCTTGGCCGCGAAACTCGAGAACTCCCGGGAGGCGGCGTTTTTGAGGAGCAGGTCGAACGAGTAGCGGCCGGGGATGAGGGGAAACACGTCCTGGAGGGAGAACGTCTTCGAGGACGGCCCCTTCCCCTGGACCTCGTCCTTGTCGAACGAGAACGGGAACGCTTTATCGAATTGGAAGACCGTCTTCCCTTCCGGGTCCGTAACGCGGCCGGTGAGTTCAAAACGGGCCGCATATCGGTCTCCGGCGTCCTCGACGGAGATCTTTCCGGGCTCGACCGAATAGTGAACCTCGAAAAATCCCGACGGATCACGGGCGACCCAAACCTGACCGTCACTATCGATGTAATTGGCCGTGTAGTCGACCTCTACGAAATCCTTGTATTTGAGGATGGCGTCGGCGTAGGTATCCTTAACCATCTTCCTGGGCATGGCATAGATGTTGCTCACCAACGTGTTCGACGCCAGGGACAAGCTGTCAGGACTCACCCTCTCTCCGGGGATGAGGCTCAGCGACTGGCGAGCTAGATTTGGTTCGAGAATCCTGAGCTCCTCGTAGGCCGTCCGCTCGTCCTTGAAGTCACCGACGACGGCGGCGATGAGGCTCCTTGGCCCGTGCTGACTGGGTGAGTAAAGGATGTAATCTCCGGTTCCGTGCTCCCTAAAGAAGATGACGTTGAAGGCCGCCGGCAGGCCCGAAGCCGGCTCCATCTGGTAGAGCCAGATCTCCGTAGGATACACATTCTGGACATTGTCATACTTCTCAATGCTCTTGGGGTCGCCCAGGATGATGTAGATCCTTCCCCTGTCGGTCCTCCAGCCGGAGACTGGAGCACTTCTGCCGTAGATACGGGTCGCGTATTGGAGCCGCCTGTAGTGTTCTTCGCGGAACTCATTGGCCGGAGTCCCTGGCGTCGGGTCCCTCTGCTTCCAGAAAGCCTCGATAAAGATCTCCCGTTCCTTGTCCGTCTGGAGCTTGAGAAAAACCTCTCTTTCCTTGGGCGTGATGATATAAACGACCTCTTCATCGAGCCATTTCTTGTATTGTTCGGGAAGGCCCGGAACGGCCTTGTCCTGGCCATAAAGAGGGACCAGGAAGGTTAACATGACAACGGCGGCGGTTAATCTTATCTTCATATTCGGCCTCAGAACCTCACTTTAGAGGATTTTCGGCTATTGTTCAACAGAACTGCGGCTACCACATAGGAATCCCCCCGCCTAAAAAAAAGCCCGGAGGGCAGACGCCCTCCGGGCTCGTGAGTCCTGCGCTGATCGATTAAAACTCGAACATGAAGCTGAAGCGGAAGGAGCGGGGATCCAGGATGGATCCAACCTTGCCGAACTCCCACTGGTTTTCGATCGAGGTCGGAACGTTCGCGTTGAAGACGTTAAAGATGTCAAGGACGACGGACAGGGAGCCATAGCTGGAGATCCTGAAGGATTTTTCGGCCCGGAAGTCGAGGATGGACTGGGTCGGGAGGTAGTCGGGGTCGTTGGGATCGCGGGCGACAATCGAGCCCACGCCTCCGCTGATAACGCCGCCTTCGGGATTTGCCCACTCGGAGTGGACCGGGATCTCCTCCAGCGTCCAGATGGCACGGCCCGTGTGAAGCCGGAAGCGGGCGCCCAGGTCGACTTCGATATATGGAACCCTGTAGGAGCCGGACACCTTGAATTCCAGTTTGGGCGTGAAGGGAAGCGGCCCGTCCATATTGTTTATCGTATAGTTCAGGGAGCCCATCCAGGTGTTATCGGTAAACATCGGGCCTTCGGCGTTCATGCTGTTGCCGAAGATCCGGTTGGCCATGCCCTTCGACTTCGAATAAAGGATGGAGCCCAGCATCTGCCAGCGGTTGGCATATCTCTTGTTGAAAACGAGTTGAAAGCCCTGGTAATCCCGCTTGGGCTTGACCCCGTCGTACGAACCCATGTTGACGACCCTGTAGGTCGAGTTCTCTCCAATCCAGCGGACGTCTCCGCCGTCGATGGCGCCGTCGCCGTTGTAGTCCAGCCACTTGATGCTGTAGAGCTGAACGGTTTGACCGGCGGCCGTCGTGTACGGGACGCGGTCGTATTCCCACTCCTGCCCGGTCGCTCTATTGATCGGAACGTTGGCGAAGATGTTGCCGGCATGCTTGTAAATATAGGTGGCGCTGACAGAGAAGTCCTTGATAAGTTCGCGCTCGATGCTTAAAGTGATCTGGTCCGTGTATTGGTCCTTGAGGCCTTTGGCGACGTTGAGCGTCCAGGAGAAGCGGTCGGCCGGCGCATAATTAATGACATCATAGGGCGTCATCCCGTAAATATGCCGGGCCGCGTTCCGCGTCTCGATCGTGTCGATTTCACCATCTCCGTTGGCGTCGGCAATGTCCCAGGGAACGCTGAACATCTGCATCTGTCGGGTTACCAGCGGGCAGTCGGGTCCATACCGCCTCAGGTACTCGACCGTTAGGGGCAGATAATAGCGGCCGTAGCTGGCCCGGGCAACCGTTTTTCCGTCCTTGGTAACACTGTAGGTCAGCCCGATTCTCGGGGAGAGCGTCTTGAAGTCGAAGATGTTATCGGTTCCCTTCCTCTTGCGAAGGACCTTCGGATTTCCGATATCGGTCGGCTTGGTCAAAGGTTCATAGACATCGCCCTCGCCATACTTCGTCGTCATCCGGTCATAACGGAAGCCGAGGTTGATCGTCAGCCTCTTCGTCGGCGACCACTGGTCGTCGAAGAACAATCCTAGGGAGTCCGCCGTCCCGACGGTCATGAACGGATTGATCTGTTCCTTGAGGTTGTAGAAAACTAGCCCGGTGTCCCCGTACCAGCTCTGCATGTATTGGACGGTCTGCGTCCAGCGGTAGGGATAGAGGAAGTTGGCGTAATTCTGGAAGTAGCCGCCCAGGGAGTTGCTGCGGCCCCTGGTGAACTGAGCGCCGAATTTGATGTCGTGCTCGCCTAAAAAGTCCTCGGCGTAGTGGGACAAGTCGGCCTGGATCGTCTGGCGGTTGGAGTGCCAGCCCTCGATGTAGGGGAAGGCGCCGTTTATTCCGTAGCTGGCCCACTTCCACCAGTTGATGTAGCAGGGATGGTCGGGGGCGTCATCTGGGACGTGGGGGGTGTCGTTGGTCCAGAATCCCAGATATTTGCCCGTCAGGATCGTCGTGCTGCTGGGGAGCCACTGCCACTGGGCCGATATCGTGTTGTTTTTGCTAGCCACACCGTAGGTCGCGGTTGTGTCCCACTGCGGCTGGCTGCCCCAGCTCCCGCCCGTGTAGTCGTTACTTTCGAAGTGGTAAGAGATCCATGCCCGATGGCCGGTAAAGGGCTCGGCCGAAATCTTGAGGTCTGCATAACGTCCCCATGATTCCGCCAACAGGTCCCAGCGCGGGCGCTTGCCGGCGTTATAGAGGTAGTCAAGCGCGCCGTAGAACCAAATCTTGTCTTTGATGATCGGTCCGCCGATCGTGAAGTTCCCTTCATAATCCTTGTTGGGCGGGCCTCCATAAAGAGTGTCGGCGGGATCGACATACAGCCAGGATGTTCCGTATTTTTCAGCCGCGCCAGGCTGATTGCTCGTCCGCCACTTGACGGGCTCAATATAGAAGGCGGCGTTGCCGTGGAGTTTGTTGCTCCCGGACTTGGTCAAAACGTCGATGGCCGCGCCCGAATAGCTTCCGTATTCCGCCTTGGAGCCCAGGGCGACGACACGGACCTCCTCGACGGCGTTATAATTGACCCTGACCAGGGTCCCGAAGGACGCGCCGCGCGGGTTGGTGGCGTTGACGCCGTTTACGAGAAAGACGTTCTCGTTGGAGGCTCCGCCGTAGGCGGTCGGGCTGGGCAGCCAGCCGCCCGAGCTCCCGTGGTCGAACATGCCGGGTGTCGTCAGGGACAGGTCATAGAAGGCGTCCCTGCTCGTGGGAAGCTTGTCCAGCATCTGCCGTTCGAGCTTGGAGTCGATCGTCGATGTCTTGGCGTCGATGATGGGGCTCGCTGCAGTGACCGTCACCATCTCTTCGATGGAGCCGATCTGCATAGTCAGGTCGACGTTTAAAACGCTCCCGGCCGTGATGACGATGTTCTCTTGAATTGCGGTTTTGAAATTCGGTATGGAGGCCGAGATCCTATAGGTTCCAACCGGCAGGTTGAGGAAAACGTACGTTCCTCGTGCCGATGTGACGGCGGACCGCTTGCCCGAAACGAGGGCTGGGCTCGTCACCTCAACGGCAACACCCGGGAGCGGTTCACCGCTGTCGTCCGTGATGGTCCCGGTCAGCTTGCCATCGAGGATGGACTGGGCCCGGACCGTGGTCACGCCGACAAAAACGATGAGAATGGCAAGAAGCCAACTCATAAACAGGAATCGCTTCGTTCTTAGCATGTTATTTTCCTCCTGGGTTTCCTGTTCTTTCTAAAACAACCCTGTTTCTCCCGGTTGGGCCGGCAGAAACACCCATAAGCCTGAGCCATATCAATTCCTCCCCTCGATTCCACCTCCTTCAGGATCGATCTAAGAATTAGAGTAGAGCCGCCAAAACGCTTTTGGGAAAACAAAAGCGGTATATTTTGCTCGCAATTCAGGAGTAATGCTGCGGCCCCAAAAATCACGATGTCGTCTCTCAGAACGGCAATTTCATCGCTCATAATGATTTGTAAGTTTATCAAACTTACAAATTATGTTTAATATAGTTTTGCGGTTTTGTCAAGAGTCCAAATCATCGTTTTCTATTAGATTCCTGAACTGGAATCGGACGAGACCGCAATGCGAAAAAAGCTTATTTTTTGATTTGCGTCTTCAGTGTAGCGATCAATTCATCAAGGAACTTTGCCCTTTCTGGATCGTTGTAGCCGGTCTTGGCTTTTTCCAGATATTCGATGGCCTTGGCGAAATCCTCCTTGTTGATATAGCACCTTCCCGCCATTTCCAGGAACGCCGGATCGTCCGGCTTCAAAGCGAGGGCTTTTTCGAAGAGGTTCAAGGCTTCATCGATGCGGCCCATCCTGAATAGGATCAGTCCCGAATTATAGAACGCGTCCGTGTTGCTCGGATCGAGATCGACGGTCTTGCTGTAATATTCGAGGGCTTTCTCCGGCTGGTCCTGCTGCTGGTAACAAACGCCGAGCTGATGGAAGGCGGCCGCAAATTTTGGGGCCATTTCGGCGACCTGGAGGAACGCAGCCGTCGCCTCCGCGTACATCTGTTTTTTGATGTAGGCCATACCGATGAGATAGAGCGCATTGGTGTCCTTGGGGTTCTTGTCCAACATCCCCTTGAGCTGGGCGATTGCGCCATCCACATCGCCCTGCCGGATTTTGTCGGCTGATTCCCTGATCCCGGTCTCTTCTTCCTTGAGCTGCTGGATCTCTTCGGCCCTGGTTTGGGATATAAGGGTCAGCGCGGGGATCTCGACCTTCTGCATTGTGTCCTGCGGGGTTTCGAACCTCCACTCGTCAATTTTAGAAACGAATCCTTCCTTGTTAAAGGTCACCTGGTAGACGCCATGAGGAAGGCCGGCAAACTTGAATTCGCCCTTTTTATCGGTCTTCATGCTGTATCCTCGGCTCGTGGCGACATCGCGAAGATCAATCTGGACCCCCTCAATGGGAACCTTCTGGGTATCCTGGACCTTGCCGTAAATGTAATATTCTCGGTATTGGGCGGACGCGGGAACGGCCTGGACGATGAACAGGATGACAGCGATAAGAGCGGATATTTTGATCGTTCGGCATTTCATGACAGACTCCTATTTAATGGTTTTATATGAGTTGGCCTTCGCGAGGGCCTCATTCACCTTTTCGGGAAGATTCTCTCGGTTATAGATGTCGGCCAGAAGAAACCAGCCAAAAGCCTTGAGGTCGGAGGCGATGGCGAGCGAAAGCCCTTTCTCGGCCATCTCCCGAACCTCAGCGACCGGCGCGTTCTCGATAAGCAGGCCGCGAGCCAGAAACAGGTAGCCTTCCGCTCGACGGGGAGCAATCCGGACAACTTCCCGCATCTCGTCCATATAGCCCTGATGGTCTCCTGACCTGAAAAAAACCTTCCCGAGGTTAAACCGGGCGCGATACTCGCTGGGATAAAGAGTGACTTCCTTTGAATAGGCTTCACGGGCTTCGTCCCACTTTCCTTGCTCCTCGAAGAGAATCCCGAGGTTGAAGTGGGCAAAGGGGAATTTTGGAGACTCGCGGATGATTTCCCTTAACATCGGCTCGGCCCGGTCATATTGTTTCACGCCGACCAAGCAGGCGGCCATGGTCAGACGGCTCTGGGCAAGTTTCGGCTGGATCTCGACGGCCTTCTCGATGTAAGGGAGGGCAGCGGCGGGATTCTCCTCATCGATATACGCTTCGGCGATGAGCGCATAAGCCTGATTGTTGCGGCTATCCACAGCCAGAGTCCGCTTGCAGAGGGCGATTACGTCCTCCCCTCTCCCCTCGTCCATGAGGATGTTGGCCAACGCAATGAGGGCCTGAGGACTCTCCGGATCGTCCTTCAAGACCTCATCCAAGCGTGCTTTGGCTTCTTCTTTTTTTCCCATCCCCACATAGCAAGTTGCCAAGAGAAGCAGGGCTTGCGGGATCCCGGCCTCCTTCCGGAGGGCTCCTTCCAGGAGATCGGCGGCAGGAGCGTATTTTTCGCTGAAGATCATTTCCCCGGCCCGCTGGATGGATTCGAAGATCGCCAGCTTGTCCTTGGGATCGGCCAGCACGCCTGTTCCCCCCTCCCCCGCTTTTTTCGAGGCAACCGGAGCTCCGATATATCCCAAAGCGGCCAACCGCTCGATGGTATCATTGTCCAAGTTAGCGGCCTGGGGAACCGGCGCGTCCCGGCCCGTTTCGAGAACCAGGCGGTCCAACTCCCTCTTCATGGCCAGGGCCTGATTGGGGTATCTATTCTGGACGTCCGATTCTTCCGCCGAGTCCGTGAACAGGTCATAAAGTTCTGGACGCGGGGCATCGATGAACTTGAACCGGCTCGTCCGCAGAGCGCGGAGAGGCGCCCAGCCGAACTGCAGGTTGGGAGCCATAGATTCCGAATAGGCTGGACTTTCGTCGGCCGCCTTAGGATTGAACATCGTGCGAACCAGGCTACGCCCGTTGACGTCGAAAGGCCCCGCTGCTCCGGCCAACTCGAGGACCGTCGGAAAGACGTCCGCCGCCCGGACCTGGGAAGAAATTCGGACCCCGCTCAGCCCCTTTAATGGCGCCACGACCAAAAAAGGTACATGAACGGCATAGTCATATATGAAATAGCCGTGAGTGCCCTCGCCGTGGCTGCCCAAGCCTTCGCCGTGGTCGCCTATGAGAACAAGGATCGTATTTTTGACCAGCCCGTTCGCTTCAAGCCAGGATTCCAGCCGGCCTATCTGGGAATCCATAAAGGCGATCTCGCCATCATATCGCCCTGAAATGCCCGTGTTGTACTCGGATAAGAACGGCTCCGGAGGTTCGTAGGGAACATGCGGATCATAATAATGAACCCAGGCAAAAAAAGGTTTATCTTTCCTGTCCTGCAGCCAGGCAAGGGCGGCGTCCGTGATCTCGTTTCCCGGCCTCTGGACTCCGCCCAGGTCGAGATGTTTGTATTTCTTGAGGTCGAAGGTGTCGTCGTAGTGCTGGAATCCTTGCTTAAGGCCCCAGCGTCCGTCCAGGACGAAAGCCCCGATGAACGCGCCGCACTCATATCCCCTGCCGGCCAAGACCTCGGCGATCGTCGTCTGTTCCTCGCTGAGAGCCGTATTTCCGTTGAGCCGGACTCCGTGATAAGTGGGGTACATCCCGGTCATGATCGTGCTGTGGGAAGGCAGGGTCAACGGCGAGGAGGAGGCGCACTGCTCGAACAGGACCCCCCTCCGGGCCAAGGCATCCAAAGCCGGCGTCTTGACGCCCGTATAGCCGTAGCAAGCCAGGCGATCTGCCCGTGTCGTATCCAAGGTGACGAGGATGACGTTGGGCTTCTCGACGCCCAGGTCCTTCCACATCCCGAGGACCTTTTGGGAAGGGGCCTTTCCGGGCCGAAGGACGAACCAAAGAAGAACACAGAGGGCCACGGCCGCGGCAACAACCAAGATAAGAATTCCCCGACCCAGTCTTTTCTTCATCCTTATTTCAAACGAAACAAGATACCCTATCGATCCAATATTTTCAACAGCGCTTCATGGACGGCCCAGACCGCTCCAGGCCTCATGTACTTCATGACCCGAAAGAGTGTCTCTCCATAGCGGGCGCCGGGATCGTTCCAGACGAGCTCATCCGGATTCAGGTAGGCTTCGGGGCTTTTGAAAAAGTAGCCCTGGCCGAACGGAGTATAGGTCGTATGGAAGACGCCGTAGGCCGTATGCATCCCTTCATCTTTCATTCCATGAAGGATGCAATTGGAAGCGAAGGCGTAGGCCGTTCCGACCCAGACCTCATCGCCCTGCTGGCTGCGGAGCTGGGCCCCCGCCGCGCTGCGGCCGTTGACCGCGCCGAGGAGACCGCCGCCGTAGCCCAGGACGTTTTTCTCGTAAATCGTTCGGAGCGCCCGCCTGACCCTGTCTTCCGGGACGATCGGGACGCCGCCTTTATTTTCGACCCCAGTCATCGCGGCGTACCAAACGCCGAAGAGCTGATCGGTCATAATATCGTCCGTGTTAGCGTCGATATGGAAGCAGCCCGCCTTATCATCCCAGAGCTTTTCAAGAGCCTGCCGGCCGGATTCAAACCAGGCCGCATATCGCGACACCACCTTCTTAATATCCAGCTCGTCCAGCATCCCAATGCCAGATGAGGCGAGCTCTTCTCCCATTTCCATGGCCGCCCGGAGTGCACCGAGCCACAGCAGACCGACCATGGCGCTCTCCCCTTTCATCCGCCACGTGTCGTAGGTTTGGTCAGGGATGCCCTCATTGAGGGGCACGTGGCTTTGGGGGTCGCCGAATTTTTTTTCCAGGGTGTCCAGGGCCGCAGCCGAAGCCTTGAACATCTTCTTCAGGAAGTCCGTATCCCTGGAACCGGTCAAACGATAGTCCCTTAACGCCCGGAGGGGGAACTTGGGATTGAGGTCTTTCCAGACGTTCCCGTTCTGCCAGTCAAAGGCATTCAGGACGACCCACGGCCGTCGAAGGGGCGAGCCGATGTCATGAGGGACCATCCCGCGGACCTTATTCACGTTCCAATAGTAGCCCGTCTTGTCCGGCGGAATTTCCCCGGGACTGACCTCGGCGTACTGGTAGGACTTATAGGCCGGGTCCTCCCAATCAACGGTCTGGGCAAAAAACTTCATGTTACCCAGCTCAAGCTCCGGCCAGAGCTTGATGACGGACCAGACATAGGCGTCAACGTCGAACGTCCCGTACATCAGGTAATCCACGCTCTCGAGGTAGGAGTGGAGGTTCGTGGATGCGTCCCAGATGCTCGTCTCGGCCAGGACATAAAGCTCGTTGATGAGGGCCTGCTTAAACCAGTCCGGGAGACGGGTATCGCGGACGATCGTCGCCTGCCAGTCGTCTATAGCCTTCTCCCAAATCCTATATTTATTGAGCGCTTCGCAGGCGATGCGAAAGGCATTACCGCCCTCCGCACCGAAAAATTCCGTGTATTTCTTGCGATACTTAACGCCCTTCTCGAACTCATAAAAGGGAAAATCCCAGGATATGACAAAGGGGACTTCGATTTTCTCCTTGGGGCCAAGGGTAAACTTTACGGCCACGGCAGCCCCTGCGGCCCTCCCCTTTCCGGAGGGAGAGGCGCTAGCTTCGAGCGTTCCATCTTTGGCGAACGTCCGCCAGACCTCGGAGCCGTCCCCCTTGGGGTCGAAATCCGTTAGATGATAAACCCGGCTTTTGCCGGGCGTTTCGAGCGCGGCAATGGCCATGGTTCCGGCCATGGAGTTTCCCCTCTTGATGTCGATGGCTTTGTTTTTGAAGACGATGCCTTTTATCGCCCCCTCTTCAACAAAGTCGTTCTCAGCACCGGTGCTCGGCCTCTGCCAGACGAAGGCCGTCGGAACGGCCTCGGGATTCGGACACCGGACTTCCCAGCCGACCATGTTCTCCCAGGTCAGGAGGATAGAGACTTCGACCGGTTTCGAGGAGGAATTTTCGGCGATCCAGCGATAAACGGCGGCCGGATAGCTCGTCTCCTTATAATTGTGAGGAACGACGGGTGAGAATTGGACGACGGCCAGCTTGACCGGCCACTCCGGGTTTCTTTCATATGAGAAACCGGACTTGGGATACAGAGCGTAATATGAGCCCATGCCCACGGGATA
>Ga0209610_1001076_pt1 | contig 14230 bp, 11 predicted proteins | sample LakKivw275mmetaG_FD_184137 | JGI IMG/M metagenome (GOLD analysis project Ga0209610, IMG submission 184137) | Anoxic lake water microbial communities from Lake Kivu, Rwanda to study Microbial Dark Matter (Phase II) - Lake Kivu water 275m metaG... | ecosystem: Environmental > Aquatic > Freshwater...
AGGGGTCAGACCCCTTCTAATTTGTATAAATATAATAAAACAGCTTAAGAGGGGTCTGACCCCTGTAGCTCCGTTTTCAACTTTTCAACAATATCGTCTAACTTGCCCTTCATAATCCTGTCAATGTTGTGCCAGGATTTATTCAGGCGGTGATCGGTGATACGATCTTGAGGGAAGTTATAGGTTCGGATTTTTTCCGAGCGGTCCATAGTTCCAATTTGTTGTTTTCTTTCTTGTAGGATTTGGCTTTGGGCCGCATTTTTTTTAAGGTCATAGAGCTTGGCCTGCAGGATAGTTAAAGCCGCTCTCTTATTATCTTCCAAGTTTCGTTCCACCTGCGAACAAACAACAAAATTAGTAGGCAGGTGAGTAATACGAACGGCTGTTTGACGCTTGTTGACATTTTGCCCTCCAGGTCCCGATGATTTATAAAAATCCATTTTAATTTCCGAGGGCTTAATGCGGATTTCGGTCTCTTGGGGTTTGGGTAAGACAGCTACTGAGGCGGTAGAAGTGTGAATGCGGTTGTTTTTTTCGGTTTTGGGCACTCTCTGCACTCGGTGCACCCCCGCCTCATTTTTCATTTTTGACAACACGTTTTCTCCTTTAAGTTCAAAGGTAATCTGTTTGAAACCATTTATGCTGGAGGCATTTGAGTCCAACACAAAAAGCCGCCAGTCCTGTGAGGCGGCATATTTAGAATACATTTCAAAGAGATCTCTAGCAAAGATAGAGGCCTCATCACCTCCAGCCCCTGCCCTGATTTCAATGATTACAGAATCCATAAGACGTATAAGATGTATAGGACTTATAAGGCATATAGGTCCTATTTAACTTTCTTTTTTGCCATCTTTTGTTGGAATTTTTCAACTCTTCCGGCTGTATCAATGAATTTGTCCTTACCGGTGTAGAAAGGGTGGCACTTAAAGCAAACCTCGGTCTCAATGTAGTCCTTGGTTGAGCCGATTTCAAAGGTATTGCCGCAGGCACATTTAACCTGGGCCTTGGGGAAGTAGATTGGATGAATTTTTTCTTTCATAATAATACTGGGTTGCTTTTTATAAGATATTTTGGTATTATAATTTATCCTTTGGAAAAAGCAAGCCCCGTAGTAGAGCGCTTCGCTCTCACTACAGGGCAAGTTTTTTCATTATTTTATGACTATTTTAAATAACAATACTAACGACTTAATTGAAGAGGAAAATCCGCAAGCTGAAAAAGCAATGGCTGAACCCAGCCCCCAAGTAGAAGATATGATTGCGGCTGGCGTTCACTTGGGGCATCGAGCATCTAAGCTTCATCCCCGTATGGAGCCATTAGTGGTTGGTTTGAAAAATACCATTCACGTGATTGATTTGGAAGCTACCGCCAAATATTTAGATGAGGCCTTGGCCTTTATTGCCCAGTTGCAGAAGGAGGGAAAGGGCTTGATTTTGGTTGGCACAAAGCCGCCCCTGAGGCCTTTAGTTCAGCAGGTGGCCGAAGAGCTGGGTTTGCCTTACGTTACGGAGCGTTGGTTGGGGGGTACTTTTACCAATTTTCCAATAATTCGTTCCCGCGTCAAATATTATCTGGATTTGCAGCAAAAGAAAGACAGCGGTGATTTGGAAAAGTACACGAAAAAAGAAGTAGCACAATTTGAGAAAGAATTAGCCGATTTGAGAAAGAAATTTGAAGGCATTGCTAAGATGGACAAACTGCCTTATGCGGTCTTTATTTGCGATATTGTACACGATAAGCTGGTTTTGAAAGAGGCGAAGGAGAAGGGGATAAAAACCATTGGCTTGGTTGATACAAACGCTGATCCCTTGGCAGTTGATTATCCAATTCCGGCTAATGATGATGCCATAAGCTCGGTAAAGTATATTTTAGACAGAGTGAAAGAGGTAGTCTTAAATACTAAATCCGAAACCCAAATACCGAATACCGAAAAAATAACCAATACCTAATAACCAAAAGAGATTACTTTCATTAGGTATTTGAGTATTAGGTATTTTTTCGGTATTCTGGTTTAGGCATTCTGGTTTTTAATTTGTATGGTTTCCATTGAACAACTAAAACAACTCCGCGATGAAACCGGCATTTCAATGATGGAATGCAAAAAGGCCCTGGAAGAATCCAACGGTGATTTGAAAAGAGCTAAGGAAATTCTGCGAGAGAAGGGTAAGGAAATGGTTAAAGGCAGAGAGGGCCGCTTAGCTGGGAAGGGTATGATAGAAAGCTATATTCATGCTGGCGGTAAAATAGGAGTTTTACTGCAGTTAAATTGCGAAACCGATTTTGTGGCTAAGTCCGAGGCCTTTAAGGATTTGGCTCATGAGCTTTGCTTGCAAGTTGCCGCCTCGCGACCTTTATTTGTTAAGGCCAGTGACATCAGCGAGGAATTCTTGGAAGGGGAGCGTAAAATTTATCGCAAACAATTCGCCGATTCCGGCAAGACAGGTGAGATGTTGGAGAAAATAATCAACGGCAAACTGGAAAAGTATAAGCAAGAGGTATCGCTTTTAAGTCAGCCCTGGGTGAAAGACCCGGCTAAAACCGTGCAAAATCTCGTTGAAGAGGCCAGAGTAAAAACCGGTGAAAATATTGAGGTGGTTAAATTCGCCCGCTTTGAAATTTAGATATGTTGCCTTTAATTTTTTTAGTTGTTTTAGTTTTGTCCGCTGGCGGGCTGGTTTTTTTAGTGGTTCGTAAATTGCCTATTTTGGTTGCTATACCCATTGAAGGCGAGGAAACCGAAAAGGTGGAGAAGTCCTTAGCCAAAGAAAAGATCAAGCTTTTAGCCCGGAAATTTTTGATTTTCGCCGCTCAAAAAGCCATGTTTTCGTTGCGCTGGCTGGAGAAAACCATTCAGATGATTTCGGAAAAGGCCCGGCGGTTTTATCACCGCCAAAAAAGAAGAGAGGACATTCAGGAGGATGTAGTAAAAAAACAAGAGGAGATAGCTAAAAATAGCGATTATTGGCACACCATTAGGTACGGGTTTCGCAGCCACAAAAAGAAAGATAAGCATCCAACTGAATAGCTTGTGCCGGAGTAGCTCAATGGGCTCAAGACAACTGCTTGTCTTGAACGGGCGATTTAGTGAGGCCTCCGTGCCGAGCGTTAAAAATCGCCCAGGAAGAGCAACGCTTTTGTGAAGTCCCGTATAGTTTGCCGGGATAGCTCAATGGAAGAGCGTTTGTTTTGTAAACAAAAGGCTCCGGGTTCAAGCCCCGGTCCCGGCTCAAGGATTAGGCAAATTTATACGGGATAAAGCGAAGGTTGGGGGTTCAAGTCCTCTCCCCGGCTCATTGTAGTTTTTGTGATTGTATAAATATCATCCACGATCGTGGATGATATTTATACAATCACAATGGTAAAAAAATGCCAGAAAAGAAACCACGCCAATTAAGCGAGACCATCTTAAAAATCAGCGACGGGATACTTTGCAAAGCAGTGGACCTTGTTTTATTTTGGGTTTATTTGATTTGTGAAACAGGTCCTCTTCATGGAGGATCTATTTATAAGAGCTTTTCTCGTGTGGAAAGAGATTTTGACCAGTTTGATTCTGGGACACTGAAAAACGCTTTAAAAAATTCCGTATCCGCGGGCTGGTTGGATAATAACTTGCGACTTACTGATAAAGGCTGGCGGAAGCTAAGCGCCGTTTTGCCGATTTATGATTCTCAGCCGAAAGAATGGGACGGCGTTTGGCACATTGTATCTTATGATATTCCTGAGAAAAAAAGGCGAAGGCGGGATATTTTGCGCGGCATATTGTTGAAGTTAGGATTTGGGCCTTTGCATAAAAGTTTATGGATCTGTCCTTATAACTTTTTAGACGATGTGGAGAAAATAGCCAAAAGATATGAAATTGCCGATAGTGTCTTGCTGGCCGAGGCAAACCGCTTAGGTAAGGAGCCATCACGCGTTTTGGCCGATAAGGTTTGGAGGCTCAAAGAAATAAATCAGGACTATCAGGAATATATTCAATCAATCCGCAAGAAAGAGTTGACAAAGCATCAGGCGGCATTTGGGTATTTGTCAATTCTAAAAAGAGATCCCCAACTTCCTGATGTTTTATTGCCCGATAATTGGTTGGGTAGGGAAGCATATGAAATTTGTTGCAAGCTTGTGGGTAAGAGACTTTATTTTGGTAAGAAAATTCGTTGATTTTTTGTTTTTGTGCCCTTGGTGCATTTTGGACAAAAACCGCCTACGATCGTGTTCATTATTTATCTATTTTTCTGTTACCCTGTTACTGGTTTATAAAATGATTTGTTTCAAATTTATTGAAGGTTTATGATGAAGAAGTATGAAAATAATATCCTGGAACGTTAATGGTATTAGGGCAGCTTGCCGAAAGGGGTTTTTGGATTGGTTCAAAAAAGAAAATGCAGATATTGTTTGTTTACAAGAGATTAAAGCTCAGATGGATAACATCCCTTCAGACTTACTCGCTTTATCCAAGCCCGCTTTGTTTACGGTGAAAAGCTATCACGGCTATTTCAGTACCGCTCATAGACCCGGCTGTTGGGGCGTTGGCGTTTTTAGTAAGGAAGAGCCCCTTAACGTAGAGAGGAAGATTGGTTTGGCCCGATTTGACCAGGAAGGGAGGGTTCTAAAATTGCGCTATCCTAAATTCACTTTGTTTAATCTTTATTTTCCTCACGGTGGTCGTGATAAAGAGAATATGGGTTATAAATTGCAGGTCAATGACTATTTGTTGGATTACTTGCAGAAAAATAAGGGGGAGCCGATGATTTTAGCCGGTGATTTCAATGTAGCACACACTGAATTGGATCTAGCCCGGCCCCAAGACAATAAAAACAATACGATGTTTACTAAAGAGGAACGGGAGAAACTTAATTGCTTGGTCGGCCTTGGTTTTGTGGATACTTTTCGTTATTTTCATAAGGAAGGTGGCCATCACACTTGGTGGTTGACGTCTTTTAACGAGCGAAAACGCAATATCGGCTGGAGGATTGATTATATCTTTGTTTCCAGAAATTTAGCCCCTCAAGTAAAAAACGGCTTCATTCTACCTAATGTAATGGGCTCTGACCATTGTCCCGTGGGAATAGAGATTAAAGTTTAGATGTAGGAGGGATAACTGTTTGAGGGAATGATTTCTTTGCCAAAATTATCCGTTGCCGATCATTTTTGCGATCGCAAAAATAATCGGCAACGACAGGTATCAGCCCTTGACAGAGTTTTTTTTGTAAGTAGAATTGATAATGATTAGTTCGTTCCAATTTCATAGTATAACATTGGTTTTTATAAGTTGTTTCGCCTAATTATAGGCGACCGTTGCCAATTTTGCCTGCGAAGCCGAGCACAAGCGAGGATGAGCAGTTACAAAATTGAGCACCCTGTTAAATAAAATTTGGCTTCGCCAAATTTTAATTTCGCCAAAGGCGAAATTATTTAACAGGGTCAAATTCAATCTAACAAATTTTCTGCTCCGCCTATGGCGGATTGAAAATTTGTTGATTTCATTTGAGAGTTTGATCCTAGCTCAGGATGAACGTTGGCGGCGTGGATAAGGCATGCAAGTCGTGCGGATATTTGCACCTTTTTGCGGTAATTTGAAGGTAACGAGTGGACGAGGTCAGACCTCCCCAATACTGGGGTGCAAGTTTTCAGGAGGTCTGACCTCGTCCACTCGTTGCATACTTTAACACCGCAAAAAGGTGCAAATATCAGCGGCGAACGAGTTAGTAACACGTAGGTACTTACCCCATTCTTAGGCATAATCCGTCGAAAGGCGGACTAATTCCTGATAGTTCCCGTAAGGGTAAAGGCGTAAGCCGGAATGGGATAGGCCTGCGGCCTATCAGCTTGTTGGTAGGGTAATGGCCTACCAAGGCGATGACGGGTAGGGGGCGTGAGAGCGCGACCCCCAACGATAGCACTGCGACACGGGCTATACACCTACGGGTGGCTGCAGTCGAGAATCTTCGGCAATGGGCGAAAGCCTGACCGAGCGACGCCGCGTGCGGGAAGAAGATCTTCGGGTTGTAAACCGCTTTTACGGGAGAGGAACTTCGGTGACTGTATCCCGGGAATAAGGGGGGGCTAATCACGTGCATTGGCGCGTCCTCTAAGGGTAACCTTAGAGTGTAAGTTTTCTTTGCTCTAAAGAAAACGAATCGGCTTATATGCTGGAACCTCTTTCACCGAGCTGCAGGTCCTAAATTTGGGACTGGGTGAGAGACAATCAGCAGGGAAGTTGTTTGTGTTATAATGAAGTAATGAAGCTACTTCTAACAAAAAGACAAGAAGAAATTCTTGTTGGTAGTATTCTTGGAGATGGTTGCGTTTACCCAATTGCGGTGAGTGCGGCCAAATCAAAAAATTGCTGCTATTATTTTAAGCAATCTTGGGAGAATAAAGATTATGTCTTCTGGCTATATCAGGAGTTAAAATCCATTTGTCCTTCCGAACCAAAGCAGAGAAAGGATAATAAACAATGGTATTTTTATTCTTACTTTTCTAGGGATTTAGTTCCTTGGAGGAGGAAATTTTATCCACGAGACAAAAAAGTTGTTCCTCAAGATATTGCAGTAATTCTCACTTCATCATTAAGTATTGCTATTTGGTATATGGACGATGGCACATTGGATTATCGGCCTAATTACCATTGTAGTTTTTCTCTTTCTACACATTCTTTTTCGCTTAAAGATACGTGGAAACTTGTTGATGTTTTGGGAAGGAATTTTGGTATTAAAGCGAGTGTGAGCAATAACTTAATTAGGGGCACGAGATACCCAAGAATATACATAGGAAAAGAAGGGAGAGATAGATTTGTACAACTCATCTCACCTCATATCCTTGATTGTTTTAAGTATAAATTACCTCAATACAGACAACCCCTCAGAGACTTCTCTAGAATTAAAATAGGGGGATAGCAGTTTTTAAACCTGCTATAATATGCCGAACATCCACCTTGGATGGATGAAGATATAGTCCATAATTACATTGACATAGAATAAATCTGTGTTCTAATTGTAGCCAGCAGCAGCGGTAATACGTGACCCTTAAACGTTATCCGGATTTATTGGGCGTAAAGAGTCTTAAGGCGGCAAGGCAAGTCCTTGGTTAAATTTCTGGGGCTCAACCCTGGTATCGCCAAGGATACTTCCTTGCTTGAGGACGTTAGAGGCCAACGGAACGCACGGTGTAGGGGTGAAATCCGTTGATATCGTGCGGAACACCAAAAGCGAAGGCAGTTGGCTAGGGCGATCCTGACGCTGAACGACGAAAGCTAGGGGAGTGAAAAGGATTAGATACCCTTGTAATCCTAGCTGTAAACGATAGACACTAGCTGGTGGAAGTATCGACCCTTTCACTGGCGAAGCTAACGCGTTAAGTGTCTCGCCTGGGAAGTACGACGGCAACGTTAAAACTCAAAGGAATAGACGGGGATCTACACAAGCGGTGGATCACGTGGCTTAATTCGACGGTAAGCGAAAACCTTACCAGGGCTTGATATACTAGTGGAAATCCCGAAGAAACTCGGGACCCCGCAAGGCCGCTAGCACAGGTGCTGCATGGTTGTTGTCAGCAGGTGCCGTGAGGTGCTCCATTAAATTGGGAAACCTGCGAAACCCTTGCCCTATGTTTTAATTGTCATAGGGGACCGCCAAGGTCAACTTGGAGGAAGGTGGGGACTACACCAAATCAGCATGGCCCTTACGCCCTGGGCTGCACACGTGATACAATGGCCGGTACAGAGGGTAACTAACCCGTAAGGGGGAGTCAATCCATTAAAACCGGTCCCAGTTCGGATTGAGGTCTGCAATTCGACCTCATGAAGCCGGAATCGCTAGTAATCGCAGATCAGCCACGCTGCGATGAATATGTCACTGGATCTTGTACTCACCGCCCGTCACGCCAGAAAAGTTGGGAACGCCCCAAACTCCGATTCGTCGGGACAAAGGTGGGCTCAATGATTAGGGCGAAGTCGTAACAAGGCACCGGTAGCGGAAGCTGTCGGTGGATCATTTCTATTACTTTTTTTGTCGATACGAGTTGAAATCTGGAATTCGGGTTTTAACTCTGTGGGTATTGGCCGAACCCCGTTAGAAATAATGGGGTTTGCCCTGGGAGAAATAATTTTGTTTATTTCTAACGGGGCGAAAAGCCCAAAATCTCGGCTACTACATAAAGAACAGTCGCTTTGGGCGAAGCAACTTATAGAAACTCAATGAAACTCTGAAAAACAAAACCCACCTGAAGGTGGGTTTTGTGCTATCTTGAAATTGGTTAGTTTTTTTGTTATTGTGGGATAATATGTTTGGGTGGGCCCGCCGTCGCCCCTCGATAAACTCGGGGCTTTGGCGGGCACAAGATTTTGTAAAGCTCGCTTCACTCGCTAACAAAATCTAATGGGCGCGTGGTTCAGTGGGCCTAAAGGCAATTTATTGCCTTTAGGCGGGAATTTTAGGCGAAGCATCGTAGCGAAGCGGAGCGCTTCGCCGTGAAAATTCCCCGGAAGAACGCCTTTCTGTTTTTTGCGGAGCTAAGTAATAAAAAAATGAGATAAATAAAATTTGGGGCGCGTGGTTCAGTGGTAGAACGCCTTTCTGATAAAAAGGAGGTCGAAGGTCCGATTCCTTCCGCGCCCACTGAATAATTTAAACTTATGGCCGAAATAAAAAAAATGGATTTCCGCAGCTTAGAGACCCAAGGTCAATCTCAGCCAGAGAAGAGTGCGGAGATAAACGCTCAGAAAGGTTTATCTTCGGGTCCTTCATTTGGTTTTTGGGAGAGAATGACCAAAAAATCTAAGACAGAGGTTGTAATTTTAATAGTCGTTTTATTGATGACTGTTGGCGTTCTCTTTCTGTTTTTTTAAGCAAGGATTAGTATTGAGGTTATAATTTAAGGGCCCGTGGCTCAGTTGGTAGAGCATCCGGTTTGCATCCGGAAGGTCAGGAGTTCGAATCTCCTCGGGTCCACTATAGCCAAAACCGCTGTTCAATTCTCACGATCGTGAGAATTGAACAGCGGTTTTGTTATATAAGTTATCCACAGGTGGCCTCAATAAATGTTTATGACTGTGTTATAATTAAAAATACAGATTTAAGGGGATTTTTTACATTATTTTAACCCCAAAGGTCGGCTTTTTAATCAATTTACCCTGTTAAATTTTACATAGTAAAGTATTTAACCGGGTAAAATATAATTTACGCTCTTATGATTCAAGATTGGTCAAGCATTACTTTAAAGGCCCTGCAGGACCTTTGGTATGGTTTCGCCGATTTTATCCCAAAACTAATCGGCGCTCTTATTGTTTTTGTCATTGGTTGGTTTATTGCGGTTTGGATAGGTAAATTGGTGGCAGAGATTCTGAAGCGGATTAAATTTGATAAACTCTTTGAGAAAACAAAATGGGAAGAAGCAATGAATAAGGCCGAATTCAAGATGACAATGTCCGGATTTGTTGGCGGCTTAGTAAAATGGGTTTTGGTGATTGTTTTCTTGCTGGCAGCGGTAGAAATTCTGGGCATGACTCAATTTGCTGGCTTTCTCAAGGAGATTGTGGCTTGGTTGCCCAATGTTGTTGTGGCCGCAGCTATTTTCATTGTGGCTGTGATTGTTGCTGATATTTTAGAAAAATTGGTCAGGGCCGTAGTTGGCAAGATGGATGTTAAGTATGTAAATTGGATTGGTGCTGTAGTTAGATGGTCAATTTGGATTTTCGCTGTTTTGGCCGCTTTAAGTCAATTAGGCATTGGCAGCGATATTATCCAAATTTTAGTGACCGGTTTTGTGGCTTTGATTGTTATCAGTGGGGGGCTGGCGATGGGTTTAGGCGGCAAGGATGTGGCCAAGGAGATTTTAGAAGGGTTAAGGAACAAGCTGCGCGGCTAATGTTATTGTTACGATTCCCTCAATCCCTCGCCTTCTTTTGGAGGTGAGGGATTTTGTTTTTTGAGATATTAACAGTGGTTGACGAAGCATTTTTTTGCTACAATATTACATTATTCTTTTTTGGCTATGCAGTTTCATTTTTGGAGCAGGAGAAGGAAACAAAAAGAAAATTTCTCACCAAGAAGGAAGAACGTTTTTACCAAGGTCTTGACCAACATCCCTCGGCCTTTTGGCTTGGCTAAACGTTTAGAACACATTCATAATCGCAGCAAAAATGATAATTAAGAAAGGTCGCAATTCAATAATTACTAATCTATGCCAAACGGAACAGCAAAGAAGATTGACTTATCCAAACCTCTTTTAATTTTAGCTATCGCCTTGGTAGCAGGGCAAATTATTTATTGGGGTGTGCAGGCCTATAGTGCTATTTGGGGCACAACCGGCAATTATCCTCGGGAGATTAGTATCTCCGCGGAGGGGAAGGCGATCTCGGTGCCGGATGTGGCTATAGTGAAAACGGGTGTAAAAACCGAAGGTATGAAGATTGCTGATATTGTTAAGGAAAACACCGCTAAAATTAATGCTATCTTAAACGAGATGAAGAAATTGGGTGTAGCAGAAAAGGATTTACAAACCATCAATTATAGCTTAACCCCACGCTATGAATATACTGATAAGGGTGAGAGGGTTTCTAAGGGCTACACCTTGACGCAGGAAGTCCAAGTGAAGGTGCGCGATTTTGCCAAAATAGGCGATGTTTTGGAAAAAGCCACTTTGGAGGGAGCTAATTTAATCGGCGATTTACAGTTTGTTATTGACGACCCGTCGGTGGTCAAAACAGCGGCTTTAGCCGATGCCATTACTAAAGCGAAAGCCAAGGCACGGACGGTGGCCGAGAAAAGCGGATTGAGAATGAAAAAGATAGTGAACATTTACGAGGACTATAACCAATATCCAACTTATTATTCAGCGCCAATAGGTATGGGCGGAGGAGAGGCGATGCTGATGCTGAAGGCCGAGGCCGTCTCCGCAGCGGCTCCAACAATCCAAGCGGGCGAACAGGAGGTAAAAGCAACCGTGACTTTGGTTTATCGTGTGAAATAATCATTAAGTTGAAGTCCTTGGATGCCCGATGCCCCGAAACCTTGGGACATCGGGTGTTCTATTCTATTTGATAGGGCCGTGGAATTGGGATTGGGCCGGAAAGATTATTACATAATTAAATTGGCGGAATAATTATTTTTGTGCTATATTGAACCCGTTTTCCAATATGAAAGATAATACAAAAAAGACATTACAGATTTACTTGCGGCATTGTTTAAAATACAAGGTGTCGTTCTTTTTTATTATTTTTGCGGTGATGGCGGCTGCGGCCAATAATGCTATTTTTCCTTTGTTTTTGAAAAAGTTTTTTGACATTTTGGCGGCCGGGGGAGCAGTTAATTCAATCGTTGCTCACTTAATAAAGATTTTGTTAATTCTGCTTGGTCTGGATTTGCTCAACTGGATATTTTGGCGCGTGGCTAATTTTGGTATGACCTACTTACAGCCGCGGGTTATCGCTGATTTATCCAATACCTGCTTCACGTATTTGCATAAACATTCTTATAATTTTTTTGAGAACAATTTTGTCGGCTCCCTTACTAAAAGGGTCAAGTGGTTTGCCAATGCCTTTGAAGTTATCCACGACAAGCTTGTTTGGAATTTAGTGCCTTTATTCACTAATGTAGTCATCATAGTGTTTGTTCTATTTACTCGTAATTTCTGGCTGGGGATGATTATCGTAATTTGGCTGGTAATCTTTTTGGCTGTTAACTGGTTTTTTTCCAAGTATAAAATTAACTACGATATTAAGCGGGCCGCCAAAGAAACCGAGGTTACTGGCTTATTGGCTGATACTATTACCAACGCTCATACCATTCAGCTTTTCAATGGCTATGAGAGAGAGGTTAAAAGGTTCGCCAAAATTACCGAGGACTTGCGTAAAATTCGTAAGTTTACATGGGATTTAACTGCTTTCTTTGAGGCGGGACAGGGTTTATTGGTTATTGCTTTGGAGATAGGCGGCTTTTATTTAGCCATTCGGCTATGGCAAAAGGGCATTTTGACACTTGGGGATTTTGTTTTGCTGCAGGTTTATTTGATTAACATCTTTGACAGGGTTTGGGATTTTGGCAAGATTATTCGCAATATCTATGAGAATTTGGCTGACGCGGAAGAGATGACCATTATCCTGCAAACGCCTCATGAGATTGTTGATGTGCCCAAGGCCAAAAAATTAAAAGTGAGAAATGGCGAAATAGAATTTAAAAACGTTGATTTTTATTATCATCAAACGCGGGCGGTCTTGAGGGATTTTAATTTAACTATCGCCGGTCATGAAAAAGTCGCTTTGATTGGGCCTTCAGGGGCAGGTAAAACAACTATCGTCAAATTGCTGTTAAGAATTCACGAGTTGACCGCTGGCAAGATTTTGATTGACGGCCAGAATGTTTCCCAAATTACCCAAGAAAGCTTGAGGTTGAACATTGGTTTGGTGCCTCAAGACCCGATTTTATTCCACAGGACGTTAATGGAAAATATTCGCTATGGTTTATCCCAAGCCACTGACGGCGAGGTCATTGAGGCGGCCAAAAAAGCAAGGTGCGATGAGTTTATTATGGTCCTGCCCGAGCAATATAACACCTATGTTGGTGAGCGAGGTGTTAAACTATCGGGTGGGGAACGTCAGAGAGTGGCTATTGCTAGGGCGATTTTGAGAGATGCGCCGGTTTTGATTTTGGACGAGGCCACCTCCAGCTTGGATTCTGCCTCGGAAAGATTGATTCAGGAAGCCATTGACGAATTGATGAAAGATAAAACAGTTATAGTGGTTGCCCATCGTTTGTCAACCATTCGCAAAATGGATCGCATTATTGTTGTTGAGGACGGCCGCATCGCAGAGGAGGGGAGTCACGACGAGCTTCTAAGACAGCAAGACGGCATTTACAAGAAACTCTGGATGCTGCAAGCCGGCGGATTTATAAAATAATGAAACTTGACTGAAGCTTGACTCGGTTAAATTTATTTGTTATACCCAAAACAGAAAATTGATTTTGTTTTAAGTTTCTTTCAGCGAGTAAATTGTTTGCCTAAATAGTGAATAATTCTCTCGTTGCAAGAGCTTTTTAATTTCGTCTAAAAGGAGATGGTAAGTAATGGAAGTTGAAAGATGGGGAATAAGAGAAGTTGGTCGAGCAGTAGGCGGCCAGACAATCTATTATTTTTATATCAAGAGGGGACCAAATAGATATGAACATTATTTGGATTGTCCCCTTCGGGATACAATGGCTCGTATTAAGGGTCAAATGACGGAGACAATTTCGTTGGATGCCCTTGAAAGAGCCATTGCCCAGTTTCAAAAAATGTTAGAGAGGAAGGAGAGGGACTAATGTTAAATTAACATTAGTCCTTTTTACTTTGAATTACGAAATGGCGAAGTGTGTAAGTGGTGAGGGCAGCTGTGCAAGGGCAGCCCTCCTTAAAATCTTGCATGCAGTTCTGGGGAGGGCTGCCCTTGCACAGCTGCCCCCTCGACACTTTAAATGCCCATTTCGTAATTCAAAGCTTTTTACATTTGCGCAAAGACACAGAAAAGAGTAGATTAAAGTTAATGATGGACACACAAAATAAAAACAATCCACTGGCGGACAGAATGCGGCCGGAGAGCTGGGAGGAGTTTGTCGGCCATGAGGAGATTATCGGGCCGGGTAAATTGTTGCGAGAGGCGATTGGCCAGGACAAGGTGCCATCAATGATTTTTTGGGGGCCACCCGGCTCTAGCAAGACCACCTTGGCCTTAATGATTGCAAAGCAAACCAAGGCGGATTTTATTCGCTTCAGCGCCGTAACCAGCGGCCTAAAGGATTTAAGAGAAGTAATCAAAAAAGCCCAAGCCAACGAGTGGCAAGGCAAGAGAACAATATTGTTCATTGACGAAATTCACCGTTGGAATAAGACCCAGCAGGACGCTTTGCTGCCGCACGTGGAGAAAGGGCTGATTACTTTAATTGGTGCCACCACGGAAAACCCGAGCTTTGAGGTGAGAGGGGCCTTATTATCAAGGTGCCGTGTTTTTGTTTTAAAGCAACTGACGGTTGAACAAATAATGATTATTTTAGAAAGGGCCTTGCAAGATAAGAAAAGGGGATTGGGCAACCAGAATTTAAAATGTGACAAGAATATCTTGAAAAAAATCGCCGAGATGTCCAACGGCGACCCCAGAACCGGCCTCAATGTTTTAGAATACGGTGCCAGCTTGTCTGATAATATAACCCTTGAAGTGGTTAAGGAGGCCTTTCAAAAGTCGTATTTGTTTTACGACAAAGAC
>Ga0209610_1001078_pt1 | contig 14220 bp, 13 predicted proteins | sample LakKivw275mmetaG_FD_184137 | JGI IMG/M metagenome (GOLD analysis project Ga0209610, IMG submission 184137) | Anoxic lake water microbial communities from Lake Kivu, Rwanda to study Microbial Dark Matter (Phase II) - Lake Kivu water 275m metaG... | ecosystem: Environmental > Aquatic > Freshwater...
CTAACACCCAGCGGGTCAACATGCAGGTTCGCCAGAGACACAGCACTCCAGTTTAACACCAGGCCAGTTACTCTGTCGCCCTCACGAATCATAACATCCTCAACGCCGAGCAAATTGAATATCTTAGACCCGGCCTTGATTGCCCGGGAACAAAGGGTTGACACTGCTTCTACAGCATCAGCTATGTAATATCCATCTTGATACTCCTCAGCGGAGATACCCAGCTCATCCAGAATCTCCTTCCCCTCGCTCTGAACCACGATGCGGTTAAACATCATGCCGCCACCCCACATGCCACCACCAACGCTCAGCTTCCTTTCAAAGATAGCCACCTTAACCCCACGCTTCGCCAGATAGTAGCCGGCAACCATGCCTGACGGCCCAGCACCTACCACTGCCACATCCATCTCCAGAAACCCGAGCAGGTCTTTCAAATAGCTTTCTATTATCGCCTTAGATATAATTACTTCATCCATTTTTCGCCTCCTGGCTATCCGTTCATTCTTAAGTAGTCATTGCAAGTCCTCCGCCTCGCATCATCCTGTCCTTCGCCTCGCATCATCCTGTCCTTCGCCTCGTATCATCCTGACCCCTGTCTTCGCTCATTCTGCCCCCCCCATTTTTGTCATTCTGAGCGCAGCTTTGTCATTCTGAGCGCAGCGAAGAATCTCCACTCATTGTAAACTCCACATTGCAACCTCACAATGTCCCACACCTGAGATTCTTCGGTCGCCCTTCCGCGGAAAGGCTCCCTCAGAATGACAATGTAGGGAAAATCACCCCTTTGTAACTCTTGTGAGCAACTCCCCGAGCTTCGCCGGTGACACGGTCTTTTGCTCCCCGCTCATCATATCCCGCAAAGTCACCGCGCCGCTTTTGACCTCATCCTCGCCCATAATCACAGCATATCTGCTGCCAAGGCTATTAGCCTGCCTCAATTGACCTTTTAAACTTCTATCGCCAGCAGCCATTATGGCAATAACGCCATCTTTACGCAGCGTGGAGGTAAGTTTTACCGCCTCAAGCTTGGCTTCATCACCGAGATGAGCAACAAGAACCGGCGGCGCCGGCAAATCCGGCACAGCGATTTTCTGACTCTTCAGGTTAAGCACAACGCGCTCCATGCCGGCGGCAAAGCCGATAGCCGGTGTAGGCTTACCGCCCAGCTCTTCAATAAGGTCGTCATAGCGCCCGCCACCACCAAGTGCAATCTGAGCTCCCTCCCCGGGCGGCTGAATTTCAAAAACAGTCTTTGTGTAATAGTCCAGACCGCGCACCAGCCTGTGATTTATATCGAAGGGAAGCTTCAATGCCCTCAGGCATTCAACAACGGCTTCAAAATGCGCCTTGCACTCAGGGCACAGGTATTCGGTGCTTTTCGGCGCCGCCTCTGCCACATCATAGCAGTCAGGTTTCTTACAATCGAGCAGGCGCAACGGGTTCTTGTCAAATCTGGCCTTACAATCCGAACACAAGCCTCCCAGATAAGCAGAATAATAACGCTTCAGGCTCTCCAGGTACGCGGGCCGGCATAGCTTGCACCCGATGCTATTAAGATACAGGTAAAGACCACCCAGCCCCAACGACTCAAAAAACCGCCATGCCATCTCGATAACCTCAGCATCCAGAGCCGGGTCGGCATCACCTATAGCCTCAAAGCCGAACTGGTAGTGCTGCCGATACCGCCCCGCCTGCGGCCTTTCATACCTGAAAATGGCAGCCAGGTAATAGAGCTTCACCGGCTGGGGCAAATTGTCCATCCCATGCTCAAGGTAAGCCCGGCATACCGGTGCCGTGCCTTCAGGCCTCAGAGCCAGTACGTTGCCGCTCCTGTCCTTGAAGGTATACATCTCCTTGGTCACGATATCGGTGCCTTCGCCTATGCTCCTGGTGAAAAGCTGCCAGTCCTCAAAAGCTGGAGTATCGAGACGCTGGTATCCATAAAGACGACAAAGAGCAAGGGCACTGTTCTCAATAAACCTCCAGTAGCCCTGCTCTTCAGGTAAAATATCCGCAGTACCTCGAGGCGCTTTATACAATAAAGGTCTCCCCTTTAGAAGCTACATTATAACAGATAGATTCGGCAAAGGCATGCCGATTAAGAATAGCAACTCACATGCGAGGCAAGGCGACTGGTATTGGGAGTTCGACCCCTTTTACTTGCCCTTCCAGCGGGGTTCTCTTTTCTCAAAGAACGACTGTATGCCTTCAACGAAGTCCTCGGTCTTGCAGCTAAGCTGGAACGCATAGCGTGTCGCCTCCCAATGCGCTTCCATGCTACGCTCCAGACCCATGTACATGAGCTGCTTCGTCATCTGCACCGCCAGAGGTGCGCCTCGCTGCATCTTCTTTGCCATTGCCATGGCTGCCGGCATCAGCTGGTCATCGGGAACAACCTGGCTTACCAGACCTATTCTCAGCATCTCCTGCGCATCTATAATCTCCCCGGAAAATACAAGCTCGCAAGCCTTGGAAAGTCCCACTATTCTCGGCAGCAGGTAAGTACCGGCGCCGGTATCCGGAGTCATGCCTCTCAACACAAACACCTGCCCGAACTTGGCGCTCTCGGCAGCAATTCTGATATCGCAATGGAGGGCAAACTCGGAGGCGATGCCTACTGCGGCGCCATTGATAGCGCATATAGTCGGTTTCGGTATGCTGTTAAAATACCACATCGACTGTCGGTATTCAGTGGAATTCTTTTGCTTCATAACCTCAATTTCTAGTTGTGACATTACGGGCACATCGCCTGATATATCAGTGCCAGCCGAGAAAATCCTGCCCATTCCCGTTAAAACCATAACCCTTACTTCATCATCTTTCTTAATCTCTTCTATAAGCTCTACTAATTTTCTCAGCATAGCATGTGTTATAGCGTTCAGCTTTTCCGGTCGGTTCAGGGTAATAATACCGACGCCGTCTTTCTTCTCATACAGTACATTCGCCTGAGACATATTTACCTCCTTAGAAATAGATGCCACAAATTATCATGCCGCCACACAATTGTAGCACAAAAGCGGTGCCCTGAACGCATTAGTCGCAAGGCTTTAACCCGTCGCCATCAGGGCACTTGACAGTTTCGGTATTATCAGGTAAAAATACACTAGTGAAGACTTAAGTACCAATATAGGTGGGAGCCGTTAAGTTACTGGTCTGTAAGTGGTCATTTAGATAGCGGGAAGCTCATAGTGAAAGAGGGGGGAATGGAGACATCACCTGAATCGGATTCAAGTCTACTATTCGGTAGCCCAGAGAGACATATTGCCAAGGAACAGTTGCAGGTATGTGTGTACACTCCCACTTGCATGCTTAGCGGATATACTCATTGCTTGCAGGGGCAACGCCTTTTGGACCTGCTCAACAACATAGTGATGAGGTCATTGCGCCTTGGCATCGACTTTTTGCCTGTCACCGAAGCCACCAGACACGCCCCGGATGGCACGGAAACTACAACTCAGTTCACCTTAATTAACAAGTCAAACATCCTCTTCGTAATTGAGATTGAGCCACAGGAAGAGCCCGATACAGAGACAGGCTATGAGCTACCTCCAACAAGAGAGAAATTCGTTCTCACCGCCAGGTTCTACATACCCCCTTATATCCTAAGTGGACAGATGCATCGTGCTAAAGGGCAGCGATTGTCAGACCTGCTAAATACAAAGGACACGTTCCTACCCATGACAAACGTGGATATAGTCACAGAATCAGGTGTTCGAGAATCGGCTGCCTTCCTGGCTGTTAACAAGAACCAGATAGTCTATGCCGAAGAGTCATCGCCATAAGATATTGTGTTGAGACCTCGGCATTATCACCTATCAATCGAAGCCGCGCCAGGTTGTAAAACTGTCGATATGTTCACGGTCTGTCTCCAGCTTGTTAGCCGGAAAATGCCAGTCCGGATAGCCGATGGCGATGCCTATCACTATGCGCTTTGACCCGGGTATACCCGTTAACCTTCTAATCACATCCGGGAACATTGTCGCCTGGTCTTCAATGCAGGTGCCGAGGCCATACTCCAGTGCAGCCAGGCAGATGTTCTGACAGAATGCCCCTGTATCAAGCAACGCCAGCGATTCCGGTATCGAGCCATCTACCGACAAAATTATAGCTGCCGGGGCATCGAAGAAACGGAAGCCTCTTTCCAGCCATTGCGCTCTTTTCTCCTTGTCCTCTCTGGCTATCCCCATGAGCTTAAAGATTTGAACCGCCAGACCAACCTGGCGTTGCCTGTAAGCGCCCTGAAAAGAAAAACTGCGCCAGACTTGCGCTCCCGACCTCAGCATCTCGATATTGGCACTTCTCACCTTATCAAGCGTTTCGCCGGTGACGACAGTGACCTCCCACGGCTGTGTGTTCATCGCTGACGGCGCACGCGCAGCGGTCTCCAGTACCTTCTTCAGGATTTCCATCGGAACTGGCTCAGTCTTATAGCCCCTTATGCTCTTACGCTTGCTTATGGCTTCGATGACATCCATATCGATAACTCCTTTCCGGCAAAAATCCCTTTATGAAATAGCTAATATAGTGTAATTGACTATCAGGGTAAGAGCAACAAAAGAATATGAGGGGAAGAGTGGCATTACGCTTCAGCAGCGCCGTGGTTGCAATTCAACTTCTCGGCTTATCGTGTATTCCAGCTGTCAGTTCGGTAGCTTCTATCTACTAAAAAGATGAATGTAAAGCCCTCTTTGTATTCTACCCATCCCGGATAAGACTATTTCAGGGCATCTTGAACAGGATAGTTTTATGACAGTATGAGCTTTTCGTAGTAGCGCTCAAAGATAGGAATGAGGTATTACTTGCGTTTTCTCTTGCACCAGGCAAATTGAATTTTCTTGCCGTTATGCTTCTTGTTCTTCTTATTTATGTTGTCTACAAAAGTCTGGAGGTCGACAGCAGGTTTATTACTCACTGAAAGCCATTTCCTTTACTTTTCGCATTTTGAAACCATATTGTATCATCCACCGGGATATAGGGCAACCTGCGTTACGGGCAAACGCCAGAGATTATATTACGAGGGACAAGAAAGTGGGCTATGCCTGCATCTTGAGGGTAGAAACGAAAGGATGACCTTTTCGTTCAAAATCGGGAACGTAATCTTCCGCTGCTCCAATTTCCTGTATCCACCCGTTTTCTATTCCCAGACCTTCCAGCAACTGGAGAACCGTTTCATACTCAGCGGCTGAAATCGTCCGGGAAAGCAAAGGGACTTGTTGTGCCCGGTGCAGCGGTACATACTGAGACATTATGCTAACTGTCACCGTGGAGGAAAGCTCCCGAGCTAGCCAGGTTAGCGATTCCTCGCTGCCCGCCAACCCGTTGGGAAGAATAAGGTGGCGCACGATTAATCCCCGCTGCGCCAGGCCAAACTCGTCTACTATCAGGTCGCCAACCTGCCGATACATTTCTTTAATAGCCTGGTGAGCGCGTGCTACATAATCCGGAGCATGCGAGAACTTCTTAGCCACAGCGTTAGAGGCATATCTTAAATCAGCCAGGTAAATATTTATTATACCGTCAAGCTCTCTTAGAGAAGCCACGGAATCATAGCTGCTGGTATTGTAGACTAATGGCACTCTAAGCCCCATAGGCACGGCTTCCATGACGGCGCGCACCAGTTGGGGGACAAAGTGAGAAGGCGAAACAAAATTAATATTGTGACAGCCCAGTTCATCCTGAAGGTAAATCATGCTTTCCGCTAAAGTATGGTAATCTATCTCCTTTGACCGTTGCTTCTTCCAATTCTGGCTTATCTGATAGTTCTGGCAATAGACACACCTCATATTACAATTGCCAAAGAACACTGCGCCTGACCCTCTTGTTCCCGAAATAGCCGGTTCTTCCCCATGATGAGCGCAGGTCACCGAGACTATGGGAAGACGACCGGAGTGGCAATAACCCTGTCCGTCTTCTAGCCGATTAACATGACATTCCCTGGGGCAGATATCACAGGAAGCTAACCGGGCTTCAAGGGCGTTCGCCCGCCGCTGCAATTCGCCAGAGCGGTACAGAGCGATATAACCCGGTTCAATTATCATAGACATCACCAATAATATTGACGCAAACCGCCAATAGACACTTTAGGTTCATGGAGCGCACTTGTCAAGTAAGCTTAAAGGCACAATCTGGCTGATTGTGCAGTAGTAATAGTGGTCTGGCTAATGGAAATAGGAGATTTGTTAAGTGGCCTTGCTCACGGTTCTTTCCCGTAGTCCTCGTCAATCTCTTTCGCTATGCTCTTCAGTTCTTCAATATGTTTGTCAATAAAGAAAACGAAAATATGGGCACTCCTTGCATTTAGATAGTTATGAGTAGCATCGGTAAAATACATGGTGAGTTCTTGGATTGGATACTCAATCAAATTAATCAAATAGACAACTGAATCATAGGCTTGAAGTATTTCTCGTTCTTTCAAGCGTTCTTTGAAGGCTTTTATTACTTCAGTGACCAAATGAATATGCATTGCTCCAAATTCCCTAGGTTTGCTTCCATCAATGGCATCACCAATCTTCGCGAAGTAATGGCCAAGCGTTGACGGGAAGATATCCTCGAGCTTCTGGTCTAGGTACTTCGCTCTGTGATTTGCCTCTTCTGCTTTCAATTTTCTGAGCACCTCCGTTAAAACTTTTTGAATCACATCTCTTTGGTTCTTAATAATAGATTCAATACTTATGTGACGAAAAAGAGGTCGCCTATTATCTGGGCATGTTGTCATCAAGTCGAATCCCTCTTTCGTAAGGCTAGACCGTCCTATGAAGTTATAAGCATGACCTTTGCCACTACCTCTTTTGCTCGGATGACCAGTGCTGTCATTTCGAATGTCTCTAATGTCCTTTAGTAACTTGTCTGGTACATAATCGATAACTAATGCTTGACACAGATTTTCAACCGCATCCTGTTGGATAAACAATGCCTGCAATACTCCGTATACCAGCAAGTATAGGTCAGCGACTGTAGGTGGTTTATGGGATTGTTTGTAGGCTCTGATGGCAAGTTCTGTATCACCAAGCGTATCCAGACAGCTACATAGCAGGTTCCATGCTGCAGTATCTTGCATAAGAGTATGTCGTTTTCTTGGGTTGTTAATAAAGGCTCTAATTTGTTGTTCTAGTTCATCAATGCTTTGCGTATTTGTTTCCATTGAAGCCTCGTATTCATCACCTACAAAACAATTATTAAATCTCTGGCTTCAGTGTAGCACATACGACGGAGAGCGTTAAATATTTCTCGTTTTTTCTGCAACGACATACCAAAATCGCGATTTATGGAAAGCATTTCACGCAAAGTATAACAACGCCGCATATTAGATATCAGGACGCGTCTATCTCCTTTCAACACCCAAGTATATCACCTATCCAGTATCACATCAGCCTACTTCGGTTATTGAAAATGTTTGCCACATAATATGACGTTTCGTTCAGCTCTCCCTAACCTCGCTGTCTATCCACTTCAGGTAATCCTCATTGCCGCCGATGATGGGCAGGGCGATTATCTCGGGTACTGAGTAGCTGTGAGCTTCTCTGACCAGGTCAATGACCTCTTGAAGCAGCGAGGCTCCGGTCTTGATAATGAGCAGGCTTTCCTGTACCGAGTCCAGCTTGCCCTGCCACCAGAAAGAGGAGTTTACCTCTGGCACGATGTTTACGCAGGCGGCTTTTCTACTGGTGAGCAAACGCCCGGCTATCTCGCGGGCTTCCTCTTCAGAGCTGGCGGTAACGAAGATGACGACCTTGCCAGTGTCTTTCATATAGATTCGATTTTCACCCTCACCTTAATCCTCTCCCATCGAGGGAGAGGGAAGTATGGGAGACCTCTCCACCAAGGGGGAGGAAATATATCAAATCCTCTCTCCCCTTGCGGGAGAGAGTTAGAGTGAGGGGGTTAATGTAGCTTCACCCTCACCTTAATCCTCTCCCATCGAGGGAGAGTAAAGAAGGTTAGACCTCTCCATCGAGGGAGAGAAAAGAAGGTTAGACCTCTCCACCAAGGGAGAGGAAAGAGCTAGTTTTTCCTGCCCACTGCCAGCATCCTGTCCACCGCCTTCTTCGCCTTAAGGCGTATTTTCTCCGGAACCTTGACCTCCGGAGCCATCTCTTCAAGAGACCGCAGGACTTTCTCCAGCGTGATTAGCTTCATGTTGGGGCATAAAGCCTGCTCCGAGACAGGTATGAACTTCTTGCCCGGATTCTCTTTTCTCAATCTGTAAATTATGCCTACCTCCGTGCCCACTATCACCTGCTGAACATCTTCCCTGCCGGCAAACTTTATCATGCCGCTGGTGCTCAATACCTCGTCAGCCAGGGCTATCACCCCGGGCTTGCACTCCGGGTGAACTACGACTTTAGCCTCGGGGTATTCCTGCCTTAGCTGGATGATATGCTCAGGTAGTATACGGGCATGGGTGGGACAAAAGCCGGGCCAGAGAACCATCTTCTTGCCCGTTCTGGTGGAGATATAATGCCCCAGGTACCGGTCAGGGATGAAAAGTATCTCATCCGCATCCAGACTTTCAATAACGCCAACCGCGTTGGCGGAGGTGCAGCAAACGTCCGATTCAGCCTTAACCGCCGCAGAGGAGTTGATATAGCATACCACCGTAGCCCCTGGATGCTCTTTTTTCTTGGCGCGAAGCTGAGTAGCGGTAATCATATTAGCCATGGGACAGCCGGCATGCCTGTCCGGAAGCAAAACCGTCTTTTCAGGACACAGAATCGACGCCGTCTCCGCCATGAAATGGACACCGCAGAAAACTATGACGCTGGCATCGGTACTTGCCGCTCTCTGGCTGAGGTCAAGCGAATCGCCAACGAAGTCGGCTATATCCTGCACCTCGCCCAGTTGATAGTTGTGGACGAGTATGACGGCATTTCTCTTTTTCTTTAACCTCAAGATTTTCTCAGCCAGCTCTGGCTCTCTATCCATGGTCAACTACCCTCCAATCGTTTGCGTAAACATTCATCCTCTTTCCCCTGACAAAGCCGATAAGCGTGACGCCCAAATCGCTGGCTAGCTTCACACCCATGTCAGTGGGCGCTGATTTTGAGATAAGTAGAGGAATATTTCTTTTAGCCGCCTTAAGCAATATCTCGGAAGAAACCCTGCCGCTGGTGACCAGTATGCGGTCAGCGGTAGATATGTCTTTCAAGATGCATTCGCCGAAAATCTTGTCGATGGCATTATGCCTGCCTATGTCCTCGCTGAAAATCATCATGCTCTTGTTATCGCACAAAGCGGCGCTGTGAACACCGCCTGTCGTCCTGAAAATCTGCGACCGGTGCTGAAATTCAGTTACCAGCTCAAAGACCTCAAGCGCCGAGATTTTGGTCTGAGATTCTACTTTCTTCTGTCCGCCGACGTCAGCGGCGCTGTAAAGAGAAGTGCCTCTGCCACAGCCCGATGTGATGAGGCGCTTGAAGGAGAGCTCGCCAGCCTGTTTATTCTCCGTTTCTGTCTCTACCCGGACAACGCCTCGCCGCTCGTCAACGGTCATCTTCTTGATTTCATCTTTGTCTTTCAGCAACCCCTCTGAGGAAAGGAAACCGACCGCCAGATAATCGAGATTTGCCGGAGAACACTGCAAAGTTACCAGTTCCTGATTGTTGAGTACGAGTGTAAGGGAGAATTCCCTGACAACTACGTCATCGGCGCGGCTCTTCCCCTCCTCGGTAAACCGCCATATGGGAATCCTGTCTACCTCGCCCACCACCTTACCCTACCTCTATACGGTCTCCAGCTTTGACAGTGCCGCCTCGAATCACCCTGGTAAACACGCCCTCCTCAGGCATGATGCACTTGCCCACCTGCTGGAAGATAGCGCACATAGTGTGGCATTCCTTGCCGATTTGAGTAACTTCCAGGACTACCTGCTCACCGACTGTCATTCTCGTGCCCACAGGCAGAGACATCAGCTCTATTCCCTCAGTTATCAAATTTTCGGCGAAATCACCCGGCTTTAACTCCAGCCCCAGCGCCCGCATCTTATCTATGCTTTCCGTAGCCAGCAAGCTCACCTGCCGGTGCGTGCAGCGATCGGCATGGGCGTCGCCGACAAGCCCGAAGTCTTCCTCCAGAATACCTTCTTTTACGTCTTCCTTCTTGGTTCCTCTTTCGTCGCTTTTGCACACGGCAATAATTTTGCCCATATCGTTATCCTCCATTTAACATGGCGAGCCACAGGTAAGCAAATACAGTAACGTGACGATTTTTACTCTTGCCTCCGTTCAAAATTACAGCTGGCTCTGCCCGCAGTGCGGGTATTCACTATATTATAGCCCTATTGGCTCAGTTGGTCGAATGCCTGGCGCATAAAAATCAAAGCTCCTGGAAAAGCCAGGTGGATATGTAACGCTCTCCGGTATCAGGTAAAACCACTACAATAAGCTTGCCCTCGTTCTCCGACCTTCTGGCAATCTCCAGAGCTGCCCAGGTTGCGGCACCGGAAGATATGCCAGCCAGTATCCCTTCCTCTCTGGCTAACCTCCTGGCTGTGGCACCGGCATCATCGCTGGTTACCTTGATGATTTCGTCGACCAGCTCCAGTCTCAGTACATCGGGAATAAAACCAGCACCTATGCCCTGAATTTTATGTGGTCCAGGTCTGCCACCGGAAAGAACCGGCGAGTCAGACGGCTCGACGGCAACAGCCTTAAATCCAGGTTTTCTTTTCTTTATCACCTCAGCCACGCCGGTGATGGTGCCGCCTGTCCCCACGCCAGCCACCAGAATGTCTATCTTGCCATCCGTGTCCTTCCAGATTTCCTCAGCCGTGGTCTGACGGTGAATCTCAGGGTTTGCCGGGTTCTTGAATTGCTGCGGAATAAAGTAGTTTTTGTTTTCAGCTACTAATTGTTCCGCTCTCCGCACCGCCCTGGATATGCCTTCACCACCGGGCGTTAGCACCAGCTCGGCACCCAGGAAAGACAGAATATGCCTTCGCTCCACTGACATCGTCTCCGGCATGGTGATTATCAAGCGATAACCGCGCGCTGCACAGACAAAAGCCAGGGCGATACCGGTATTGCCGCTGGTAGGCTCGACAATCACCGTATCCTTGTTTATTAAACCCTGGTCTTCAGCGGCTTTAATCATCGAAACAGCAATACGGTCCTTAATGCTGCTGCACGGGTTGAAGAACTCCAGTTTGGCTACGACTTCGGCTTTAGCGCCTGCCGTCATCCTGTTTAATCTGACCAGAGGAGTGTTGCCGATAAGCTCTGTAATGTCTTTAGCTATCTTAGCCATTAACCCACCTCCTGACTTTTTTCGATGAACCGAAGCTCGAAGCTTTTCGAGCTATTTCGCCATCTCTCAATTGTATTACCTTATGAGCCGATTTTGCCAGCTCCAGATTATGAGTGACTATAATCAGAGCCAGACCCTGGCTATTCAAAATTTAGTGAAGAACTCATAATATCCCTGCGAATATTAGCTATTTACATAAAAATTGTCGAGCAAGTCTGAATTTGCATATGCCGCTTCGTTTGCATTATTATACTGGCGGAGTGGGATTGAGATGGATGCTGTCGCCCTCCTAGAAAAAGCCAAAGAATACCTGCCTCCTGCCAAAGTGGCTTTGGTTGAGGCAGCATATGAATTTGCCCTAAAAGCTCATGAAGGGCAGGTGCGGAAGTCCGGCGACCCGTATGTAGACCATCCGCTACAGACAGCCACCATACTGGCCAACCTTCAGCTTGATGCCGCCACTTTAGCCGCAGCCTTACTCCACGATGTGCCCGAAGACTGTAAAGTGCCTCTCTCCGAAATCGAGGCTAAATTCGGTCCGGAGGTGAGCAAGCTCGTTGATGGCGCCACCAAACTGGGCAAATTATCCTTGCGCCGTGGTGAAGCCAGAAAACGAGAGTCTCAAGCCCAGAACCTGCGAAAGATGCTGATAGCTACAGCTGAGGACCTGAGGGTAGTTCTTATCAAACTGGCCGACAGGCTGCATAACATGCAAACTTTAGCACCTCTGTCACCGGAGAAACGGCGCAGCATCTCTCAAGAGACACTGGATATATATGCGCCTCTTGCCCACCGCCTGGGTATCTGGCAGATAAAATGGCAACTGGAGGATTTATCTTTCCGCTATCTTGAGCCGCGCCAATATCATAAAGTGGCTCGCCTGCTGGCCACACGCAGAACACAACGAGAGGCTTTTATTAATGAACTCACGCAGATATTAAAACAAGAACTGGACAAAGCCGATATAAAGGCAGAAATCATAGGCAGACCAAAGCATATCTACAGCATCTCTAATAAAATGAACCGATATGCGACTCAGGGCAGAGACTTCGACGACATTCATGACCTTTTCGCTTTCCGGGTACTGGTAGACACAATCCCGGACTGCTATAAAGCGCTGGGCACTATCCACAACCTATGGCATCCTATTCCCGAGGAGTTTAACGACTTCATCGCCAATCCTAAAGATAACGGATACCAGTCACTGCACACCACAGTGCTATGCCAGGGAACAACTCCACTGGAAATACAAATCCGCACCTATAGCATGCACCGAACTGCCGATTTCGGTGTGGCTGCCCACTGGCGCTATAAGGAGGGTGCCAAACAGGACGCACACTTCGAAAACAAGATAGCCTGGCTACGTCAGCTAATCGAGTGGCAAAGCGAACTTGGCAGCGAGGAATTCCTCGAATCGTTAAAAACCGATGTCTTCATTGACCAGGTCTTTGTTTATACCCCCAAAGGTGAAATAAAAGCTCTGCCCAAAGGCGCCACTCCTCTGGATTTCGCCTATCGCATCCATACCGAGTTAGGACATCGCTGCATAGGCACCAAGGTAAACGGCAGGCTCGTGCCCCTGAACTACGAACTCAAGAATAGCGAAGTCGTAGATATTATGACCGCTAAAGCCGGCAAAGGTCCCAGCCTTGACTGGCTCAACCCCGACCTGGGATTTGTCAAGACTTCCCACGCCCGAGAAAAAATTCGCCAGTGGTTTAAGAAACAGGAACGAACACAGAACATAGAACGCGGTAAACAGACTCTGGACAGAGAACTCAAGCGTCTTGACATTGCCATAACCAATATCGAGGAAACAGCACGCCTGTTCAATTATGAAAGCTCTGATGATTTTCTGGCAGCTATTGGCTATGGCGGCATCACTCCACATCAGTTGGCGCTCAAATTGGCCATCGAACCAGAAGAAATCCCTCCTATAACCAAAACCGTACGCAGCGATAGGACTACTGCGGCAGGAATTCAGGTCCTCGGCGTTGGTGACCTGCTTACTCAATTAGGCCGCTGTTGCAATCCCTTGCCTGGCGACCCTATTATCGGTTATATTACTCGGAGTCACGGAATTACTGTGCACCGCAAAGACTGTATAAATGTCATCAATGTAGAGGATAAAAGGCGACTAATCGAGGTGAACTGGGGAGAGATACATGATGTTTACCCTGTCGATATACAGATAGATGCCTGGGACAGAGTAGGCTTGCTTCGGGATATCACCACCGTTATCGCCGAGAACAAAGTAAATATATCCAATATGAGCACTACATATCACAATGAAATCACCTCCATATTTGCTACCATTGAAATCACAAATATGGCTCAGCTAACTCAACTATTGTCACGAATCCAGGGCGCACGTGGTATTATAAGCGCCACAAGAGTCAGTCAAGCTAAAGCCAGTCTTAGTTCTTGAGAAAGGAGTCAGGATTGCCCAAAAGTAAATCAGCAGAAAAAGCAGCACGAGCTGCAGGAAGAAAGCGACTACGAAATAAGTCGGTTAAAACTGCTACCAAGACACATGTGACCAGAGCAGAGAAGCTTATTTCAGGCAACGAGCCCGAGCCAGCAAAAGATGCAGTTGCAACTGCCATAAGTGCTTTAGACAGGGCTGCCAAAAAGGGTGTCATCCATCCTAATACAGCCGCAAGGCGCAAGTCACGCTTGATGAAAAAATTCAATCAAGCCAGGCTTCCCAGCACTTCTCCCAAGAAAGCAACCAGAGCTGACAAGGCCTGAGAAAACAACGTTGTCTAATTGCGCCAAAATTTGCCATGACTCGTAAAGCGCTATCACCAAAACAGAAACGTATCCTCCAGTTTATCCGGAAGTTCGTTGATGCCAGGGGCTATCCCCCTACAGTCAGGGATATCGTTAGCGGCTGTGATATAAGCTCCACCTCGGTAGTCGCCTATAACCTAGCCAGATTAGAAACAGCAGGCTATATACGACGCCACGCTAAAATAT
>Ga0209610_1001079_pt1 | contig 14219 bp, 14 predicted proteins | sample LakKivw275mmetaG_FD_184137 | JGI IMG/M metagenome (GOLD analysis project Ga0209610, IMG submission 184137) | Anoxic lake water microbial communities from Lake Kivu, Rwanda to study Microbial Dark Matter (Phase II) - Lake Kivu water 275m metaG... | ecosystem: Environmental > Aquatic > Freshwater...
CTTCAGTACCAAATCAGCCGGAGAAGGGACCGGTCTCGGCCTTTCCATCGTACACGGGATAGTAACCGGCAATGATGGATTCATCCATATCGGCAGCGTGGTGGAAAGAGGCACTACGGTCACAGTACTGTTGCCCGCCACCACTTTACGGGCGGTCGAGAAGAAGATCCAAACTGCCCGGGTGGAATTCATTCCTGCCAAGATCTTCTTTGTTGATGATGAAAAAGCTTTGACCAACCTGTTCCGGGAAACTCTGACTGAAGCAGGTTACACAGTCACTACTTTTACGGATGGAGTGGCTGCGTTAAACCAATTCACCGAAAATTCTGCCGATTGCGAACTCCTGATTGCTGATATAGCCATGCCGGAGATCAACGGCATCCAGCTTGCCACAAAATTCCGCCACATCAATCCCGATCTGCCGATCATCCTCTATTCCGGTTTCAGTGATGCCACCATTCAAAAAAGCTGTCGTGACATTGGCATCAACCGACTGCTGATCAAACCCGTCCTGCCCGATACCCTGATCCATATCATCCGCGAACTCCTCGCCTCTCTAAAAGCATTCTGATGAAATACCCTTGAAGTCCAAAGCCCTGGAGTTTGGCATACCATATAATAGCTGGTCCCGGCTTTGAACTCCAAGAATGAACACATTGGTTCCGGCTTTGAACTCAAGAATTGAACACTTTTTGCCCTTTTTCTTCCCTGGCAGTTCCCGGGCTTGACCCGGGAAGTGCCCGGGAAGTGCCCGGGATTCATGTATGTATAAATGGCATTTCCTGCTTTTAATTCACGGTAAAATTGACTTGTTCGCAGGAATGAAAGGAATGACGTTGTTGCCTGCGCGTACCGGAATATAAAAAATGGGGGTATCCATGAATTCCACAGACAATCGGCTTGACATGAATTGACCCATCAAAATTATGGTTATCTCTTGGTAAAGTAACAGGATAAATGCTGAAAAATAAGAGCTTAAACTAATTTAGGAGAATAAAAATGAAACGGACTTTTCAACCGCACAACCGCAGAAGAAAAAGCGTTCATGGCTTCCGTGCCAGAATGAGCACAGCCAACGGACGCAAAGTGCTTGCCCGACGCAGAGCCAAAGGCATAAAGAACCTCTGCGTCTGAGGTTTTATGCTGCGCCGCATTGTTAAACATGCGGAATACCAGTCATTTCTCAATGCAGTCCGGTTCTGCCGCCAGCCGCATTTCTTCGTTCCCGTTCTGGCAGAGGAAGGAGAGAGCTTTGCCTACGGGATCACGATCATGAGCAAGATCGGCAAGGCGGTCAAACGCAACCGGCTCAAACGCAGGCTGAAAGCCTGGTTTCACAACAATCAGGACATTCTGCCCCGTGGTCTGAAGATCAATCTCATCGCCAAGCCCGGCGCTACGGATCTCGATTGGACTGAGGTCTGCAGGGAAATGTCAGGTTTGATTAAGTCGCTGAAGAATGAAAACTGAAGTTTTACATCCAGTCAAATTGCCCAACAGGATGATTCTGCTTTTGATAAGCATCTATCAGAAGGTGCTTTCTCCTGTGCTGCCGAAGGTCTGCCGTTTCATGCCGACCTGCAGCCAATACGGATTTCAGGCCTTCAGCACCTATCCCTTTTTCAAAGCTTTGTGGCTGACTGTCAGCCGCATTTCACGCTGCCACCCCTTCCACCGGGGCGGCTATGACCCCCTGCCATAGGAGGCACTCTGTGAACAGACAAACTTTACTCGGCATCCTGATCATTTTTGCCATTTTTTTCCTGAGCGAACAATTCATCTGGAAACGGCCCAAACAGGTCCCCGTCCAGGCTCAGACCAAGGAACAGGCTGCTCCGCAGCAGACAGCAATTCCGGAAACTCAGGCTGCCACACCGCAGCAGGCGATGCCGGATTTTGTCGAACCGGACATGGTCATGCCCGAGATCAATGATAACATCGTCCTGGAAAATGATTCTCTTAGATTAGTGCTTAGCAGCAAAGGCGGTGTGATCAGGGAAGTTTATCTGAAAAAGTTCCTGTTGGCGGATAAGTCTGTCGTGCAGCTTATCCCTGAAGGCAAAACGCTTGCCAATACGCGCCTGCTAAGCGAAAACACCTCATCTGACCTCAAAGATCTGCCCTTTGACTATGAACTGATCGAAGAACAGGGTCAGCCTGGCGTCCTGTTTTCCTACACTCCTGAGCCGGACCGCATCATCGAAAAGAAGTTTGTCCTCGCTCAGAACTATGGCATCAGGTTCAATCTGAAGGTGCATTGGGTCTATTCTCTGGTCGGTTATGCGATGGAATTCGGTTCCGGCATCAATGACACGGAAGAGTATCTCAAGACCAAGGGACAGGATTACAGGTTCTATGCCCAGATCGACAATGCTCTGGTCAGGCGGGACCTGAACAAACTGATGAAAGGAGCGATGAATCATCCCGGCAAGGTGGATTGGGCTGCCATCCGCTCCAAATACTTTGTGCTTGCCTGTAGGGATGTGGAACCTGTTTTGACAAATTCTGTCACTGCCGATACGGCGAATATCAGCCCCGCCTTTACCATGCTGACCAAAAGGGATAAAGCTTCCATCGATTGGGACGAAGACTTCATGCTTTACACGGGACCCGCTGACATCAAACTGCTGAAAGCTTTCGCAGGAGGGATGGATAATGTGGCGGAACGCGGCCCCAAATGGCTGCGCTGGCTGGCGGAGATCTTTGCCTGGTTCCTCAGTTTCCTCTATAAACTGATCCCGAATTATGGCGTCGTGATCATCATTTTCTCTTTGGTGCTTAAGGTTATACTGCACCCCCTCACTCATAAGAGCATGGATTCCAGCCTCAAGATGCAGAAGATCCAGCCCCAGATCCAGGCACTCCAACAGCAGTATAAGAACGATCCCAAGCGAATGCAGCAGGAGCTATCAAAGCTTTACAAGGAAGCAGGGGCAAGCCCTCTGGGCGGATGCCTGCCGCTGCTTTTCCAGATGCCGGTGTTCATCGCTCTGTATTCAGTCTTGAGGTTTTCACTCGATATGCGCCAGGCACATTTCGTGGGATGGCTTAAGGATCTTTCCGAGCCTGATCCCTATTACATTTTACCCATCCTGATGGGTATCTTTATGATCGTCCAGTCACTGATGATGCAGCCCAAAAAAGAGCAGCTCGAACAAATGGACGAAAAGCAGAAAGCCATGCAATCCAGTCAGAAAATGATGACCTGGGTGATGCCTGTCGTGCTTTTCTTCGTGTTCAGATCGATGCCGGCGGGGCTCGTCCTCTACTGGACCGTGTTTAATATTCTCTCCATCATCCAGCAGTACTACTTGCAGAAACATCTTAACAAAAAGGAAATCATTCAATGAAGCACATTGAAAAAAAAGGAACTGACCTGAATGCTATCATCAGCTCGTTCCGCAAAGAACACAAAATCAAGGACTGGGAACTGCAATACGAAATTGTCAGCGAAGGCTCCAAGGGCCTGTTTGGCCTGTTGGGAAAAAAGCAGGCGGCAGTCCGGTTCAATCTGCTCTCCACTGAAGAGCGGATCAAACTCTTTCTGGAACAGCTTTTGTCTCATATGGAACTGAGATTTGACAGCATCACCACCCAAACCGAACAAAAAACAGTTTATGTCACCATTCATAATTCATCAGATGCTGGATTCCTGATCGGGAAAAACGGCAGCATGCTGGAACAGCTTCAATACCTGATCAACCGAGTGTTTGAAAATGTCAAAGACCTAGAACGCATCTATCTCGATACGGAGGATTACCGCCTGCGTCAGGAACAGGCCTTCCTCAGATCTTTTGTCCCGACCATCAACAAGGTCAAGGCCACAGGCAAATCAGTGACTCTGGAGCCCATGCCGGCTGGCGAAAGACGGATCATCCACAAATACGTGGAAGGCGAACCCGCCCTCAAAACCATGACCATGGGTGAAGGCGACAACAAGCGCATCGTCATCATGCCGGCTGACCACAAAGAACCTGCTCCAGCCAAAACCAAACCCGTAAAAAAAGCCAAACCGGAACAGACACCCGAACAGCGCGCCAGTCAGTCCTATCAGCGCCACAACAAGGCTCATCCCTCTTCCAAAACTTCACAAAGACCGCGTAAGGTCGAAAAGGAAAGAAAGCCCAGGGCATGAAACTCGAGCTCGTTTCCGCGGGACATTATTGGACCGACGCCGGCGCTTTCATGGGAGTGCTGCCATACTTTATCTGGCATGACAAGGTCAGCACCGATGGGCGCCAGCGCCTGAAGATGAACCTGAACCTGCTGCTGATCAGGACAGAGGGCAGAAACATTTTGGTTGACACAGGCATCGGAAACCGTCTCAACAAGCGCAGGAAAGAGATCTATAATCCCTCTGAGTTTGGGCTGTCCGCCAGTTTACAGACCCTTGGTCTGAATACAGATGACATCACTGATGTTGTCCTGACTCATCTGCATTTTGACCATGCGGGCGGCGTGGTCAGCGAAGTCGAAGGCAAGGATATTCTCACTTTTCCCAACGCTGTCCATCACATTCAGCGCAAAGAATGGGAAATCGCCAGGCATCCTGACAAGCTGAATGCCGCCGCTTATCAGTTCGAGCATCAATTGTCGCTTTTGGATAAGGAAGGCAGGATCAATCTGCTGGACGGAGATACACAGATCGCACCCAATGTCTTTGCCCGTCTGGTCGGAGGTCACACCCTCGGGATGCAGATCGTGGAAGTGCTGATCGATGAGGTGCCCCATATCTATGCCGGGGACATCATTCCCACCCGTTTTCATCTGCCCTATGCCATCACTTCCAGTTATGACGTTTCTCGCCGGGATTCCTTTTCCGCCAAGCAGATGATCTATGACAGACTGATCGCCGGTAACGGCTTTCTGCTGCTGGACCACGACACCTCCGCCTGGCAATTGCCCATATCTGAAATTCTGCCATACATAAGTCATTGATAACTTTGCAGGTTCATCTATGAATAAAGAACGGCTTTACCTGATAGATGCCACGGCGCTGCTGTACCGGGCATATTTTGCGTTTATCCGCAATCCTCTGGTCAATTCAAAAGGGATGAACACGAATGCCATCTTTGGGGTGATTAGTTCATTCTTGGGCTTTGTTCAGAAATTCGAGCCGCAGCATATAATCGTTTCCTTTGACCGGAAGGCACCCACCTTTCGGCATGAAATGAGTGAACAATACAAGGCCAATCGTCCTCCCATGCCGGATGAACTGATCCCGCAGATCGAACCTGTCAAGCAGTTCTTTGCCGATATCGGCCTGAACGAGATCTCGCAGGATGGTCTGGAAGCGGATGACATTCTTGCCACATTAGCCACCCGGCTCAAGGACAAATATGAGATCTTAATCGTGACTGGAGACAAGGATTATTCCCAATTGGTGCAGGACGGCGTCACTCTCTACGATCCGATGAAAGACAAGATGATCGACCGTGAACAGGTGATCGCCAAGTATGGCATAACGCCGGAGCAGTTCGTGGATTATCTTGCCATCGTTGGGGACAGCAGTGACAACATTCCGGGCGTGAAAGGACTTGGTCCCAAAGGTGCGGAAACGCTTCTCAGGGAATATCAAACTCTGGATAACATTTATGCCAATCTGGACAAGCTTCCTGACAAAGTGAAAGAAAAACTCATCACCAGTGAAGACAACGCCTATCTTTCCAGAGAACTGGCACAGATGGTTTTGGATGCACCCATTCCCGATCCGACCGTGGAAGCAACCCATTTCAAAAGGGAAGACCTGGCGCAGGCTGTGTCACTTCTGGATGAATATGAGATGCCGACCCTGAAGAAACGGCTGCTTAACATAATGCCCAAGAGTGACGTCAGTAAAGCAGATAATACCGTTCAGCCCGAAGCGGAAGAGGAAGAAGAGCTTTCCCAGGCGGATTTGTTCGGTGATGGTATCGGAGAAACATTTGAAACTCTTTCAACCCAGAGTGCTACCGAGAAAAACAGACACTTCACCGCTTTGCTCATAAACAGCCAACCGGCTTTGGATGATGTGCTGAGTGAGATCAGACAGGCAGAGCACGTTTCTCTGGATACAGAGACTACTTCTACCGACCCTTTGTCTGCTGAACTGGTGGGCATTTCCATCTGCACAGCTTTGGATAAGGCATATTACCTGCCTTTAGCGCACAGTATGGCGTCAAATCTGGACAGGGACCAGACTCTCGCTCTGCTCATACAGACTCTGACCGGAAAAACGATCATCGGGCACAATCTCAAGTATGACCTGACAGTGTTGAAAAGATATGACTTCATTCCCGATGGTCCGCTGTTTGATACGATGCTGGCCGCTTATATCCTGGATCCGGGCATCAATCAATACTCGCTGGACCAATGCGCCCTGCGGGAGCTTAACTATGTGATGCAGCCCATCTCAGAACTGATCGGGACAGGCAAGAATCAGATCACCTTTGACCTGGTGGAAGCGGAAAAAGCGTGTTTCTACTCTGCTGAAGACGCCTGGTGCGCTTTCAGGCTGTATCATCAGTATGTCAAGAAACTGCAATACACCGGGTTGGATAAGCTCTATTTTGAACTGGAACTGCCCCTACTGCCGGTTCTGCAGTTTATGGAAGAGACAGGCGTCCATATTGACGTCAGGGTATTGGGCAATATATCACACCTGATCAATGAACAGCTAAAAATCCTGACAGAAAAGATCTACGCTATTGCCGGATATCAGTTCAATCTGAATTCCACCCAACAGCTTGCCAAACTGCTATTCGAAGAGCTGAAACTGCCTTCCAAAAAGAAAACCAAGACAGGCTACTCCACCGATAACAGCGTGTTGGAAGAGCTTTCAGACGAGTATGAGATTGCCGCTTTATTGATCGATTACAGGCAGCTCACCAAGCTGGAAAGCACCTATGTCAGCGCTTTGCCCAAGATGATAAATCCGGTTACAAAAAGGGTTCATTCCTCATTCAATCAGACCATCGCTTCGACGGGCAGGCTGTCCAGCAGCAATCCCAATCTGCAGAATATACCCATCCGGACGGAACTGGGCAGGGAGATCCGCAAAGCCTTTTCTGCAGAGGATTCGGATACTGTCATCCTGTCGGCGGATTATTCCCAGATCGAACTCCGGCTGCTGGCGCTGATGTCAGAAGATCCCTATCTGTTGGATGCTTTTGCCAGAGGAGTTGATATTCACAGGCAGACTGCAGCCTATATTTATAACAAACCTTTGGATGAGGTGACAAGTGAACAGCGCAGACAGGCCAAAGTGATCAACTTCGGGCTGCTGTATGGTATGGGTCAGGTAAAGCTATCACGCGAACTCGGGATCAGCCAGCCGGAAGCCAAAGAGATCATAAAACATTATTTTGAGCAGTTCGAATCAGTGAAACAGTTCATTCTTCACACTCATAATCAGGCCAGGCAGAAACATTATTGCGAAACGCTTTTCGGCAGGAGACTCTATCTACCATATATCAACAGCAGTAACCAGAAACTGAAAAGCGAAGCGGAAAGAATCGCTCTCAATATGCCGATCCAGGGCACCGCGGCTGACTTGATCAAGCTTGCGATGATAGATATTCACAGACAGATCAAAGACGATAAAGACATCAAGATGATCCTGCAGGTGCATGATGAACTGGTCTTCGAAGTAAAGACAAAAGCTGTGGAAAGGGCAATGACGATCATCAAAACAGCTATGTCAGATGCTTTGCCGGAGAAGTACCGTCAGAAGATCAGATTGGAAGTGGAAGCAGGTTATGGTAAATCCTGGTTTGAAGCGCATGCCTGAGCCGGAGATATAACTATTCTTTGGGCTTTTCAGATTCCTTGTCTGATTCAGCTTTCAGCAGCAGCTTTTTCACATACCGGCGCCACCAGACCAGACTGATGATGATCAGTATCAAAGCCAGGCCGATCAGGGCCAGAGGCAGCAGCGGCGGGGAAGGCTTCATCATTACTGTCATGGTCTGAGGTCTGTTCCAGAGATAGGCGGTCTGATATTCCCAGGTTACTGTATTTTTCTTATAGTCTATATTGACCTGATCAGCGTTGGAACTGATTATCTTCCAGGGCAGGTGCATTTTGTAATGCCAGGTAAAGTTACCTTGTGAGAGTTTGGAGATCAGTTGTTCAAATTCGTCGTCTTCGCTGGAAATGCTGCCCAACGAGATGCGGCGGTTCATGGTGACGGTGCCGTCATCCTCTTTGTTAACCGTGATCCTGCCAAAGAAATCGGCATTGCTGACCTGGTCGTTCAGACTATTGAAAGCTTCCAGCGAGTTGAATTTGAAGTAAAGGTTGTAGTAGGTGTAATTCTGTTTTCTGGAAACGGATTTGCTGATCAGACTGATGCCCGGCTGATCCAGAAAGCGGTTCAGCTCTTCCGGATTCTCATAGCTGGAGATCACTCCAATGACCAGTTTGGCCTTACCGGTGCCGTCTTTATTGAGCCACAGCTCTTCCGTGTAATCAACGCAGCCTGTCAGCAGGACAAGCAGCAATCCGAACAGCATTAAGCGTTTCATCCTTATGCAACCTCTGATAATATAATAACTGTAACACTTTGTCACGCACGCTTTTTTTTGGCAAGGAAAATCCCAAAGAATTTAATTGACAAAAGAAAGCTTTGGCTTATTATTTGAAACAGTTGGGAAAATCATGATAGGGAGGTCGATATGACTGTTCTCAAACAATTATATTATTGCCCCATCTGCGGCAATGTAACCGAAGTAGTCTTTACCGGTGCTGAAGCTCTGGTCTGCTGCGGCGAGCCAATGGTTCTGCTGCAGGAAAACACGGTAGATGCAGCCAAAGAAAAGCACGTTCCGGTAGTGGAAGGTGACGAACAAAGCGTAACCGTCAAAGTTGGCAGCGTTACTCATCCCATGGAGGAAAAGCACTACATCGCATTTATCGAACTGATCACCAAGGATGATATGGTCCTCAGGGCCGAACTCAAACCCGGGATGGAACCTATTGCCGTTTTCCCCGTTCCCCTGAGCAGGGTTCTGTATGCCCGTGAATATTGCAATCTGCATAAACTATGGAAAAGCTGAAGGAGAAAGGATATGAGCATTAAAGGAAGCAGAACGGCAGAAAACCTGCTGAAAGCATTTGCCGGTGAGTCCCAAGCACGCAACAGATATACCTACGCAGCCAGAGTGGCTCAGAAACAAGGTTTTGAGCATATCGCTGCAATTTTTACAGAAACTGCCGATAACGAAAGGATGCACGCAAAACTGTTTCTGCGCCATCTGATCAATAATGGCATGAAAGGCGAGCCCATCACCATTTCCGCCACTTATCCGGCTGCCCTGGATGAGGAAGACACAGTTTCCAACCTGGAATGGGCGGCTGCCGGCGAAAAAGAGGAATGGACAGAGCTCTATCCCATGTTTGCCGAAATTGCCGAAGATGAAGGATTCAACGACATTGCCGTGACCTTCAGAATGATCGCCAAAGTGGAAGCAAGGCACGAAACTAGATACCGTAAGCTGCTGGACAATGTGAAAAATCAGAAGGTCTTTCAGAAAGACGGCAAGGTCTTCTGGAAATGCCGTGAATGCGGTTACATCCATGAAGGCGAATCTGCTCCGACAACCTGTCCTTGCTGCAAGCATCCCCAGGCATATTTTGAGCTCTGGTGCGAAAATTATTGATCAGTAAATCATGAGTAATAACAGGAATTTCTACAGAGACGATGTAGAAGACGAGATAACAGGAATGGAGGATAACATGCAAAAATACCAATGCCTGGCCTGCGGCTGGATCTATGATCCTGCAGACAATGATAACATACCTTTCGAAGACCTGCCTGAGGACTGGACCTGTCCCGAGTGCGGCGTCGGCAAAGATATGTTTGAACCCATCGATTAGTATATGAATTAGCCGGGTGACTTTTATCAGTTATCCGGCTTTTTCTATTTTTTGAAAACATACCTGATTCAGGTAAAACCAATACTCAAGCGGAGAAAACAATGACCATTCAGGAATTCAATGAAATCCTCGATTTTGCCATAGAGCGTGAAAAGGAAGCAGTGCAGTTCTACCGGGATCTGCAGAACCAGGCTCATTTTGCCGACCAGAAGACTTTTCTGCAGGAACTGGAAAGCATGGAAATGGGACACATCATAGTGATCGAAAACATGCGCAACAAACAGCTCTCCGAGACGCAGATCAAGCAGGTGCCCAATCTGCACATCAGCGAATATCTAGTTTCAGACGTGGATGAACTCGACCTCACCTACCAGAACATCCTGATCAAAGCCATGAAACGGGAAGAGATGTCCCTCAAGCTTTACACCGAAATGAGCAAAAAGTTCCCCGACAGCGAGCTTTCTGTCCTGTTTGCCAAACTTGCCGGCGAGGAAGCAGGCCATAAACTCAAGTTCGAAAAGCTCTACGACGAGTGGATCAGCAAGGGTAACTGAACTTTCACCACAAAGGCACAAAGACACAAAGAAGCACAAAGAAAGAAGTTTGAAAGACTATACAAACGAGATCATTGGTTGTGCCATTGAAGTGCATAAAAGACTTGGACCCGGATTATTGGATAAGATTTATTCCGAGTGTCTGAGCCTGGAGTTCATGCATCAGGGAATTTCTTTTGAACGTGAAAAACCGATTACCATCAATTATCGTGACATAGCATTGGCTTCACCTCTAAAAGCCGATTTTCTGGTCGAAAACACCTGTATCGTTGAGCTGAAATCTGTTGAGACATTACTGCCTGTTCATCAGGCACAGGTCTTAACCTATATGAAACTGTTTGATATAAAATATGGTTTGCTATTGAATTTTAATGTTCCCTATTTGAAAGATGGCATCAAGAGATTTATCCTATGATAAACACTTTTTTGTCTTGGTAAAACTAAATGAAGTACTATATCTTAAATCCCTCTTTGTGTGCCTTTGTGTCTTCGTGTCTTTGTGGTGAGAAAAATGATCTGGTTAGCGATTGACTGCAGCGGCTCATCAGGTTCCATTGCTTTGGAGCAGGATGGCAGGCTGATTTATCAGTGCTATTTCAATATTGATATCACTCATTCCGAGACCCTGATGCCGCAGATCGACACCGCCCTGAAGTTCTGCAAACTCACTCCTGCAGACCTCAGCGGCATTGTCACCACCATCGGACCCGGCTCCTTTACAGGGCTAAGGATAGGATTGGCCACTGCCAAAGGCATTGCCTACGGACGCAAGATCCCGCTGCTGACCTATTCCACTCTGGAACTGATAGCTGCCAATTGCTACGGCAGCAAGCTGCCCATCCTGGTCTGCCTCGATGCCAAAATGCAGGAACTCTATGCCGCTATGTACAGTTCAGAACTGAAGCCCCTCATCCCTGATTGCGTCATCAGTCCTGAAGCGCTTGCAGCCAGGATCAGCGAACCCGTTCTGCTGACCGGCAACATGTCTGATAAAATGATTCCCCTGCTGGCCGATAAAGGCGTTGACGTTATTCCCGCTCTTGAACATCAGAACCTGCCTGTGGCAGCGGGCCTGTTCTCTCTGATGCAGCTCAAACCCCAATCCATCGAATACAACTTTGAAGCTCTTGCCGAACTGGAACCTCAATACCTTAGGGAGTCCACCGCTCAAGTCCGTTTCAGGGAAAAGAACAAAAAATAATCAAACTTCATAAGTCCTTCCATAATTCTTACTTTCCCATATCTTGCTAATCACCTGCCTGGTACTTGTGCCCGGGCGCAGGTGCGCAGAGGGAGGACAAGAAAAGGATGCCTGTTTGAGAGCAGCTTTTTTGAGAATTATGGTTGCCAAGCTCCTGCCTGGAAAGCGTCAGCCATGATCCAAACACCCCATAAAAAAGGAGCCGGCATGAATATGCCGGCTCACAGCAGATGAGTATCTACGTTACTTTTTTAGAACAACTGAATTCCGCTGATGATGGGCGGAGTAAAGACTCTGGCACCCAGCTCGGCATCCAGGAAGAGCAGCCCTTCCGGGCGTCCCTTGATGATATTGAGCTTGCCGAGGATGGTCTCGTCGTTGTTTTCTTCCTCGACCTGTTCATCCACATACCAGTTCAGGAAGCTGTCAAAGGCATGGTCTTTTTCCTTGATGGCGAGGTCTTTGAGGTCATTGATGCTTTTGGTGATGAAGTGTTCGTGCTCCAGGGTCTGTTTGAAAGCATCCATCGCATCCTTGAATTTCTTGGGCGGCTTGGCGATGGCTTTGAGTTCGACCTCTCCGCCCCTGTCCAGCAGGTACTTGTAAAAGCCCATGGCGTGCGCATGCTCTTCCCGTGCCTGCACTTCCATCCACATGGAAAAGCCGTTCAGGGTCTGGCCGGCGAACCAGGCGCTCATGGTGCTGTACAGGTATTCCGAGTATAACTCGCGGTTGATTTGTTCGTTGATGGCATCCTGCAATTTCTTGCTGATCATTTTTCCTCCATATGTTTTTTGATATTTTCTTCTGTTTGTTTGGTTATGTTTTTCAAAGTATTGTCGTCGGGAATGTATTGAGCTTTGACAGGGTCAAGCATCTCAAACCCGCATTCCTTCTGGTCTCCCAATAGGTTGTGAACGATGTCGATGCTCTGTCCGCCCCAGCCGTAGGAGCCGAAAGCCATGCCAATTCTGTTTTTTGGGGACAGCCCCTTAAGATAATAGAGAAATGCCGCCACAGTCGGCAGGATGGAACTATTGAGGGTAGGTGAGCCAACACAGATGTATCTGGCATCCAGAATTTCTGCCATGATGTCTGACCTGTTGCTGTTTTTCAGGTTATATTTCCTGACGCTTATGCCCAGGTTTTCAAAGGCGTTGGCGATCGCACAGGCGAGTTTGGCGGTGCTTTTCCACATCGTGTCATAGACGATGACAGCTTTTTTGGGATCAGTGTCGTTATTGGCCCAATGCGTGTAATTCTCGATCAGGTCGGGGACGTGCTTTGTCCAGATCAATCCGTGACTGGTGGCGATCATTTCAATCTCCAGCTTGGACAAAGTATTGAGGGCTTTCTGAACCTGGGAACCGTATGGCATGACGATATTGGCATAATAGTGCCTGGCCTGGTAGAGCGCGAGGTCAAAGGGATACTCGGTATCGAATCTTTCGGAGGAGCAGACATGCTGCCCGAAAGCGTCGTTGGAAAAGAGGATCTTCTCTTCGGGGCAATAGGTGACCATGTTATCGGGCCAATGCACCATCGGCGTGGTCACAAAGGTCAGGTTGCGCTTGCCGATGTTGAGGGTGTCGCCGGATTTGACTTCCTGAAAGTTCCAGTCCTGTTTGAAGTGCAGTTTCAGGCCCTTGATCGCCATGGCATTGGTATAGACCGGTTTTCCGGGATAATCATTCAACAGCAGCGGCAGACTGCTGGAATGGTCCATTTCCACGTGATTCTGGACGATCAGGTCTATCCTGGCGGGATTGATTATGTGACTGATGCGCTCCATCATTTCAGAATAATGTTTGGCATCCACATCATCGATCAGGACCACTTTTTCATCTATGATCAGGTAGGCGTTATAGGTGGCTCCCTGGTTTATCTGGTAACTGTGAAAGTCACGCAGGTCCCAGTCAATTCCACCCACCCACCAGATATTTTCTCTCAGTTTTACAGGTTTCATGATTTCTCCCATATGTAATATCTACTTAATTTATATGATATTCAATTCGTGTTTTATTGCAAGTAAAAAGTGTATGACTGATGCAGTAAATAATGATTTGAGAGACCCTGGGGCACGGAGCCGCAGAGCTAATTTTACATGGACTATATTGCTTTTCTCTGTGTCTCTGAGCCTCTGTGTCTCAAAAGATCCAATAATGTGTCTTTATTTCTGGCAGACGGGGCAGTAGAAACTGCTTCTGCCTGCCTGTTTGATGCGTTTTATATCATGGCCCAGGGGGCACTTTTCTTTCTGATAGACCCTCAGGAAATTCTGGAAGGAACCTGTTTTGTCATCCACCTGGCGATAGTCTGAAACGCTCGTGCCGTTATTGGCGATCGCCTCTGCCAGGACTTCTTTGGTGTGTCTGACGATGTTTTCCAGTTTGGGTTTGCTGAGTTTATTGGCTGCGGTTTCCGGTTTGACTTTGGCCCTGTAAAGGATCTCGCAGACATAGATATTGCCCAATCCGGCGACCACTGACTGATCCAATAGCACATTCTTGATGGGCGCTGATTTCTTTAGAAAAGCTTGTTTCAGGTAATGGGCGTCAAACCCTTCTGACAAAGGTTCCGGACCCAGTTTGGGCAGATGGTTTTGAATT
>Ga0209610_1001080_pt1 | contig 14217 bp, 7 predicted proteins | sample LakKivw275mmetaG_FD_184137 | JGI IMG/M metagenome (GOLD analysis project Ga0209610, IMG submission 184137) | Anoxic lake water microbial communities from Lake Kivu, Rwanda to study Microbial Dark Matter (Phase II) - Lake Kivu water 275m metaG... | ecosystem: Environmental > Aquatic > Freshwater >...
TATTTCTTGCATTTATCCTTAAAAATTTGTACTTTTAGCCCAACCAACCAAATAAATATCTATATAATGAAAAATATAGCCTGTTACATTTTGTTGTCATTACTTGCATTGATGACCAAACCTTCTTTTTCCCAGGATTTCTGGGAAGTAGTGCCGACACCGGATACTGTAGATATTCATTCGGTTACTATTAATATCAACAATGATATATTATTAGGAACCAGTGATATTAATAATTATCATGGTGGCGTATATCTATCTGTGAATAATGGTGAAACATGGGAATTTAAAGGATTATATGGTGAAGGAATTTTTTCAATTGGAATTGATTCACTAAATAACATTTTTTCAGGAACTATATGTAAAATTTATAAATCGATTGACTATGGATATGATTGGTATGAAGTTAATTATACATTGGGAAACGTGCTTGCTTTAACTGCAGGTTCAGACGGATTAATGCTTGCCGGAAGCGGAGTGAATATAGGATATTTATTACGTTCCACAGATTATGGTGAAACCTGGGATACATCTTTCATATTTCCCGGAATTTATGAAAATATTAATGATATACTTTTAGCTCCGTCCGGTGATATTTATTTTGCCACAACTGCTTATATGGGAGGAGGAGGAGGAGTATATATTTCAAAAGACAATGGTCAAAACCTCCGGCATATCGGGCTATTAAATGATATGGTTTTTGCCCTGGCTATGAATTCTCAGGGGCAGTTATTTGCTGCGAGTTATAGTAACAATTATACTGGGATTGGTGGATGTTATCAGTATGATGAAGCAGATTCCACATGGATTGACTTGACAGGTAATCTAAATGCCAAAGGGATAGTCATTAATTCCAATGATGATATTTATCTTGGTATTTCAAATGAAGGCGGCGGCCCCGGAGGTATTTACCGTTCCCTGGATAATGGTGAAACCTGGCATTGGTTAAATTCAGGGTTAAGTGTAAATTCAATCATTGGAGTGTGGTTATCACCCGATCAATATGTGTATGCTTTAACTTTCGCTTCCCATACATTAAACAAAAGCATCGATCCTACTGTAACAATAATAAACAATCCTCTCAAAATCAGTGATATATCAATCTTTCCAAATCCCTTTAAAGAAGCATTTTATCTGAAAATCTCCTCCAATGAAAATTATTCCAAAGGTTCATTTTTAATTTATGATATAAAAGGGACGATAGTAAAGACTGTCGACCTTAATCAACAGAATGGTTCTTCATTGACTAAGATCGACAGTAAAGACTGGCTACCAGGAATATATTGCTATTATTTAATTCTGGATAATTCTTGTCAAAGTGGCAAACTATTGAAAACCAACTAAAATTATTTGCCATGAAAAAACTGTTTACCTTTCTGTCATTTGTGTTCTTGGCTGTTGGTTTAAGAGCACAGATCAATGTGAATCCCGATCCAAACGGTGAACCCTGGATTGCCGGTAAAATCCCCGATTACACCCCTGAATACATTGCCAAATTAGATGAAATTCCCGAACTGGAACTTACATCCGTATCCTCTCAAACGCCATTGCCTTCTCTGGTCGATAATTCAGAGGAAAAGTATATGCGGCTTATTTTTCCTCAACATTATGCAAGTTGCGGTCCTTCAGCATGTGTGGGTTATAATTACACATACGAAATTAACAGGTTAAGGGACATTGATGTGTCAAATCCATTAGATTCCTCTAATTGGTATCCGCCATCTTTCACCTATAATTTTATGAACCAGGGCCAGGGATCATATGGAGCAGATATCTTTGACTGCTGGGATATCATTAAAGAACAAGGATGTCCCACGGTGCCGGTTTATGGTAAAATGTTTGAGGACAGCACGCACTGGATGAGCGGCTATCATAATTATGACACAAGTATGTATAACCGCTTGATTAGCTATTCAAAGATCACAGTTGTTGACACTACCGGATTAAAAACGTTGAAACATTGGATTAGCGATCACAATGAGGGGGCTGATGTTGGTGGCCTGGCCAATTTTGCCGGATTATTTGGTAATCCCGGGTATGATGTATTTCCTGCAGGAACCCCTGAGGCAGGGAAATCGCTGGTAACTCATTTTGGTACCGGGGGAGGACACGAATTAACGATAGTCGGTTACAATGACAGCGTTAGATATGATTTTAACGATGACGGGTTTTTTACCAATACTGTTGATTTAAACCATGACCATTTAATTGACATGCGCGATTGGGAATATGGAGCTGTCAAAGTGGCAAACAGTTGGGGTTTGAATTATTTAAATTATGGATATGTTTATGTCCCTTACAGGCTTTTAGCTGAAAGAGATTCAACAGTTGGGATATTACAAAACGAGGTTTATGTCCTTCATCTTGATACGGCAAAACCATATAATCGGCCTGAGTTTGTGCTTAAGCTGAAACTTGAACAGCTCCACCGCAATAAGGTATCTTATGATATCGGGTATGGCAGTGATGCATGCGATACGGTACCCGATGAGATTAAGCTTAATTTTCCTTTCAGCAGTCATGGCGGGCCTTTTCCAATGCAAGGCCAGGGTAATGAAGACCCGATGGAAACGGAATTCGACTTTTCGTATTATTTTGACCAGTTTTTCGGCACTAACCCATTACATTTCGGGAAAGTCTTCTTAAAACTTTATCATACCGGCAGTTCCAATTCTATTACGACAATTCATGAAGTCTCACTGGTTGATTACAGATGGAATGAAACCTTTGAATTATCTTACGATGATTTGCCGATTGAAATAACTACTGAAAATGACCCTGTTATAATGGGAATAGAATATGATTTATTACCATTTGAAATGAGAAACTTTAATCAAGAATTCAATTGCAATAAAATATGCCGAAGACATTGCAGGATATATGATGATGTGTCCCGTACACTGAGTAATGGCATCAATGTCGATTTTTATAACGGTACATTGGTCGTTGAAGAAGGCTCCACCTTAATTATTGGCGACAGTGTAACTTTACGGGCCATGAGAGGCGCCGATAGTCTTATTGTGTATGGGAATCTGCAAATAGGTGATCATGTGAAGTTTCTGGCAGAAGAAGGTGCATCATTTATTATCGACATCCATAACCCGCAATTATTCCTTTCACTGAATGACGCTTATTTCAATAATATCACATTTTCATCTTTTGTTGATACACTTGATGTTGCAAACAGTACCTTCATTAACTCATCTGTGGAATTCAAAAGAGCTTCCGACAACTATTATTCATTATTCTCTTCCAGGTTTTACAACACTTACGTCAAGGCCGACGTGGAGCAAAAAATAACGGAAGCCGGACAAATCACAATTGCAGACTGTCAATTTCATAACTCCACTAATGATTCTGCCATACTTATCGAAGGGTATCCTAATTTTGTGATACACGATGATTCGCTGATATATGCAAACGGTGATGGCATAGATATTTATAATTCGGGATCTTCCGTTGGACTTAAGCAAACTGTATATAATTGCTATATTCTTGATTCTGTCAATCAGGAAGAGGATATTTCATCCGGAATAAAAATTTACCACAGCTATGTGTCTGTTACTAATAATCTGATAGTAAATAATACTTTTGGCGTTTCATGTCTTGACAGGAGTAATATCTATCTTACCGGTAATCAATCCGCTCAATCGCCAAACGAAACCCAGCAGATCATTAATAATTTCCATAACCAGGTTTTTATTATCGAAGGCAGTTTCCCAAATGATTTTCATTGGAATGTGATATATAACAGTGATCTGTATCATGATACTTTGGTCACCCTTCATACCCGGTATGTGAGTTCAATACCGATTTATAATGTGGAAAACAATTATTGGGGTGATAATTTTGATCCCTATCAGGACCTTCATCCGACAAATCAATACGATTGGACGCCTGTCTGGACCCCGCCATGGATTAATCCAAAAAGCACGACCGAAGATGAATCTTTGTTTGCCGGTGCCAAACAAGCCATTATCGATGGTGATTATGCGGAAGCCGAATCAAATTTCAAAGAAATCATTGAAGATTACCCTGAGTCACAATATTTTCAGGCTTCAATCAAAGAACTTCTGGTGCTGAAAAGAATCTATGACCATGACTTTACCGGATTGAAGAACTATCTTGATACGGTTCCCGCGATCCAACAGGATTCGGCAGCTATGGATCTTGCAGCTCATGTTGCCAACTGGTGCAACATCGAGAACGAAGATTATTCGACGGCAATAAGCTGGTTTGAAAACCAGATCGAGAATCCCCCAAGTTTTGAAGATTCGATATTTGCCGTAATTGATCTGGGATATACCTATATGCTGATGGAAGAAGGGGGAAGCCGGGGATCATCATACATTGGACGTTATCCTGAATATAAGCCAGTTTCACGCCAGGGTTATGAGAAAAACAGGGATTACCTGATTGATCTGCTGTTTAAAAGCTACGCCGGCCAGCATCCGGATCAGAATTTGACCGGCAACGATGTAACTACTTTTAACTTAACACAGAATTTCCCGAATCCTTTCAGGGAAAGCACCGATATTATCTTCTGTGTTCCTGTGGCCGCCCAGGTTTCGGTGAAAGTCTATAACCTCCTGGGTGCCCTGGTGGCGGTACCTTATGATCATTACGTTGAATCAGGTGAACAACGGATAACTTTTACACCACAGAATCTTCCGGAAGGAATTTATTATTGCTCTCTTGAGGTAAACAATGAGCGGAAAGATGTGAAGAAGATTATTCTGCTGAAGTGAGCGGGAGCACTCAAGGTGCATCTTCGCCACTCCGGATGGGACTCCATCCACTCAAACAGATAGCGGAAAAAAGATGTTACCATGCAGGTGGATGGAGTCCCTTTTTCACTCATTGACGAACATTCAATGTTCAGTCCCTATCCCCAATCCTTTCCCATCATCTTTTAAATCTCAGAAAAGTGCCCAGCGGCAGTTTAAAACCTGACGTGGAGTTGATATAGAACTCGCCTGTTTCGGGGTCGGTGATGTGAAACACCTGACGCACAATGTTGCTGACCACCAGGGCCGATAAGCCCAGCGAATAAAAGTTAATGATGCAGAAGCTGTCCTCATCATGCAGCAGCTTACCCGATAATTTAATGAGCTCGTTGATGCCTACTTCAAAGGTCCATTTTTCGCCTGCCGGACCGCGTCCGTAGGCCGGCGGATCCATGATGATGCCATGGTACCTGTTACCGCGTGCCGCCTCACGTCTGACGAACTTCAGGGCATCCTCCACCACCCACCGGATATCGCTGAGGCCGTTGGCATCCATGTTGGCATGCGACCAGTTGACGGTCTGCCTGACGGAGTCGACATGGGTGACGGCCGCGCCACAGAAACGGGCGACGAGAGAGGCTGCGCCGGTATATGCAAAGAGATTGAGGATGCGCATCTCATGGTCTTTCTTCCCGGTCAGATGGTCATAAATATAGGTCCAGTTGACGGCCTGCTCGGGAAATACACCGATATGTCCTGATGAGGTCAACGCCAGCCTCAGTTTCAATGTCATGTCTTTGTATTGATACGTTATGAACCAGTGATCGGGCATGCCCTGCCTGCGCTGCCATTCACCACGGTCGACAGGGCTCATGGAGCCGTCATGCTCTTTTTTACGGATATAACGTGCAGTGATCCTTTGTTCCCACTCGGCCTGTGACAATCCTTTATCCCACAGAGCCTGCGGTTCGGGCCGGCAGAGGACATAGCTCCCGAAGCGCTCGAGCTTCTCGGAGCCGCCCGCATCGATGAGCTCATAATCCGGCCACGGCAGGGGAGTGAGGAGACTGTACATCGTTGTCGGTTCAAAAGGGGGATACGTGCTGTAAATATAGTTAAATTGACGTACTTTTGATGAAATAAAAGTACTTATCAGACTGCAGGATGACCACCTCCATTTCCAGCGCCAAAAGTCCCCGCATCAAATGGCTCAGGGCTTTGCAGAAAAGCCATGAGCGTAAAAGGTCGGGTCTTTTTATCATCGAGGGCACTAAGGAAACCGCCCTGGCGCTGGCCGCAGGCTATGAGATCACCTCTCTGTTTTACTGTCCCGGTCTGTTGCCGGCAGATAAGACGGCTCAGTATTTATCGCAGCTGCCGGCGGGTTGTGAACGTTACGAGGTGGAGAGGGAGCTCTTCAATACGCTGGTTTACCGTCGTGAGAGCGGCGGCATCGTCGCTGTGGCCGTGCAAAAGGATCTGGCACTGGACAATCTGAAAGTTGCTGACAATCCCCTGATGGTCGTTCTGGAGAAGGTGGAGAAACCCGGTAACCTTGGCGCCATCTTACGCACGGCTGATGCGGCGGCGCTCGATGCCGTCATCATCTGCGACACCCAGACGGATGTTTACAATCCCAACGTCGTGCGCTCAAGCATCGGATGTCTTTTCACCAACCGGGTTGCCGTCGCAGATTCGCCGGTGGTTATCCGGTGGCTGAAAGACCATGGCGTGGCTATCTATGCCGCCACCCTCGAAGGCGCTACATTCTACCATCAAGTGGACTATCACCGGCCGTCGGCCATCGTTATGGGAACCGAATCGACGGGGCTGACGGGGGTGTGGATAAAGCATGCCGATGCAGGGATTAAAATCCCCATGCTGGGTAAGATCGACTCGATGAACGTGTCGACAGCCGCCGCCGTCATCATTTATGAAGCCAGGAAGCAAAGAGGTTTTTAACTATGACGTGTGTGTTATGGCTAAAGTCATTTTGAAACCGGGCAGGGAAGAATCGTTGTTACGACGGCATCCATGGATTTTTTCGGGTGCCGTGGCACGGATGGACGACGTGGCAGTGACGGGTGAGACGGTCGCTGTGCACGCTTCCGACGGCCGTTGGCTGGCCCGGGGCGCCTGGTCGCCACAGTCACAGATACGGCTGCGCATATGGTCGTTCGATGAAGAGGCTGAAGTAAACCGTGATTTCTTTCTTCATAGGATGGAAAAGGCTGTGAAAGTCAGGACCGACTTGCATTTGTCATCGGTGACAACGGCATACCGCCTGGTCAATGCCGAGTCGGATGCCCTGCCGGGGTTGATCGTCGACCGTTACGGTGATTTTCTGGTCTGCCAGTTCTTATCGGCCGGGGCTGAATATTGGAAAATGGCCATCGTCAGTTGTCTTGAGGATATATTTCCGGGAAACACTGTCTATGAGCGGTCCGACGCAGACGTCCGCCACAAGGAAGGACTCCTTCCCGTGAAAGGGCTTTTGTCGGGTGAAATGCCACCGCCAATGGTTGAAATACATGAAAATGGCATTCATTATCTCGTCGATATCCTGAACGGTCATAAGACCGGGTTTTATTTGGACCAGCGCGACAACCGTGCTCATATAACCGGTTATACGGAGCATGCCGACGTGCTCAACTGTTTCAGCTATTCCGGGGGATTCGGGCTGGCCGCATTGAAAGGCGGCGCCGCCGCAGTCATCAATGTCGACAGCAGCGGGGAGGCTCTGAACCTGGCTGAGAAAAATGCTTCTCTCAACGGGATTCCTTCGGGTGTGATGGAGAACAGGACCGGTGATGTCTTCCAGGTTCTGAGGCTGTTCAGGGACAGCGCACGGCAATTCGATGTGGTGGTGCTCGACCCGCCCAAATTCGTGAGCTCCATGCAGCAGATGGATAAAGGCCTCCGCGGATATAAGGATATCAACCTCCTGGCGCTGAAATTATTACGACCCGGGGGCTTTCTTTTCACCTTCTCCTGTTCAGGCCTGGTAAATGACATCCTTTTTCAGAAAATAGTCGCCGGCGCGGCCCTGGACGCCGGCCGTGACGTGCAGGTCATCGCTTATCTCAGCCAGGCCGCCGATCACCCTGTCGCCCTTAATTTTCCTGAAGGCCGGTACCTGAAGGGATTGCTATGCCGTGTGGATTAGGAAGAGACCCGCCATGTGTGACTTGGCATCCCTAAGCCCTCTTGTTGCCCAGTTTTCTTTTTAACACTCCTTCGAACAACGCTCAAATTCCTCTTTAAAAACGGAACCCTTCACCGGATTGGTGATACTGCTGACGCCATTCAGGAGACCTGTTTTCATGGCTCCCGCCCGGATGAGGATGATCCTGACGCCCTTCAGGACCAGTTCCTGCCTGATGGTGGTCGTATAGCTTCAAGGGCTATTTTGGTGATTTGGTAAGGCTGAAACAATGCCGGCAGTCTGACGCTTTCGCTGCTGATATTGATGACCCTGGCTTTGTCCCTTATCAGCATTGGAAGAAAGGTACTTACGACCAGGCAGGGCCCGAGGGCGTTGATGATGAGGATCGATTTCTTCATGAATGGTTACTGATCTTGAAAAAGACGATAATTGTCACGCCAGGTTTTATAGCATCACGGAGTATCATTGGCCGATGGTCTTTAACAGGTCTAGCACCGGGATATACCTCGGATCGTTGATTTGTTCCATGACGCTTATCAGCTCTGTTATCTTTTGATCGAGCCCGGTGAGTTCCTGTTTGATATTGGTGATCGCGGGATTCAGGGAGATCCGGTTTCCGGTCTCGGCCATGCCCGCTATATTTTCTAACAGATAAATCCCGTTGTAGGGCCATTCCAGGTCATTGATTCTTTTAAGGATGTCCATCATCCTGCTGATTTTCAATGGTTTTCCCGAAAGCAGTGAGATATCCGTTTCCGACAGGGAGATATCCAGGTTCACCGCATCGTTGACGTCATACATCCCTGTTCTTATTATGGTGGTCATGTTATTGCCGTCCCAAGACCATGTACCCGGTTGTATGTTATAGGCGTAATTCATCGCATTGCCGTTCACTTCCACTTTCTCCGGGGGATAGGTGAGTGGAAGAAGCAATTCGTATGCCCTGGCGGTAACCATGTTTTCGAACGAACCCCTGACGGGGGCGATATGTATCTTCATGTTCCTGCCTTCGCGGGTGAAATCCACATCCGTCAGCGTGTATTGACCTTTGATATAGGTCTGGTCATCGCCGGCGTCATCATACACAACAGTACTGCCTTTATCACCGGGAAAGATTTCCAGTATCAGCGTATCGGCGGGTTTCTCCGTGATCCGGCACTTTTGGGGCTGCATGGGTATGATGGCGCCTGCCCTGACATACAGGGGGATATCGCTTAACATAAAAGTGCGTGTGACGATCTGCTTGCCATTCATTAATGTGCCGCTGTTCCATTCGATCCAGGTTCCTTCGGGCAGCCATATTTTCTGTGTGGCATAAAGACTGTCGCGGCTGTCATTGTAATGGTTCATAGGTTTCGTTACGGGTGATGCCAGGATATCATCACCGAACATATACTGTCCCTTGAAGAGGTAAGCATTCTCCTCGTCGGGATGATCATAGTACATGGGTCGCAGCAACGAGATGCCTGTTTCGTAAGCCTCATGGGCGGCAGTGTAAATGTACGGGAAGAGGGCATACCTGAGCTTCACGGCCCGGCGCATAGCATAATAGTAAGGCAGGGGCCAGGCCCACAACCGGCGCTCAATAGCGGGATCTTTGGTGCAATGGGTCCTGAAAACGGGGCTGAAAGCACCCCACTGAACCCAGCGGGTGAACAGCTCCGGATCCTGGCGGTAGTCCATATCGGGTCCGCGAAAATGACCTCCGATATCATGGCTCCAGTAGCCATAACAGACATTGGAGGCGGTGAGGGTGAAGTAAGGCTGATAGGCCAGCGAACGCCACGTAATGCGCGTATCGCCCGAGAAACCGATTTGATAACGGTGGTTGCCCAAACCACCATAACGGTGCATGATCATCGGCCTGATCGTGTCGTGCAACTGCATGTCGCTGAAAAAAACATAGTTCAGATAAAAGGTCGGATTCACACCTTTTATTTTGGTTGTGCTCCATTGCTGCCAGTCGAGCCACCAGAAATCAATGCCCATCTTTTGCATCGGGTGGAGGATCAGCTTGAAATAATTGGTGGCAAAGGTCTTATCGACAATATCGAAAGGGATGTATTTTTTTGTGGCCGGATCAACGCCCATAGCTTTGGCAAAGGCAGGATAGACTTTCTCAAAAGGCTGGATGCCTGAGGCGGGATGCAGGTTGAGGCAGGTATGTAAATCCTTGTCATTTGTCCATTGCAGGAATTTTGCAGGATCAGGAAAATAGTCGGTATTCCAGGTATATCCAGTCCATCCGGCCCATTCGCCGGCCTGGTCATTTATCTTTTTACCGTCCACGTACCATTCCTTTTTATCGACAATGTGCCAGTCCATATCGATGACCAGGACATCGAGGGGCATCTTATGAATGTCATATTCATGGACCAGCTCTTTGAGCTCTTCGTCGGTATAAGCCCAATAGCGTGACCACCAGACCCCGAAGGCAAATTTGGGTGGCATGGGTATTTTACCGGCCACCTGAGTGAAATCATACAAAGCGGTCTTGTAATCACGCCCATAACCAAAGAAGTACAGGTCCTGCAGACTCTTTTCGGGACGGGGCATGACCCAGGGCCAGGCGGAGTTGTCGAACAGGGGCCGGTCCGAATCATCGATCATCACCCATCCATCTGTCGAGAGAATGCCCGGATCAAGGGTCATATATTTCTTGTCATAAGTGGAGTAATTGCCATCGTAACCATCGAGGGTACGCGCAGTCCCGAACAGATTACCCTTGTTCTTCATACCCGGATGCCAGGTGACAGCCTTGCCACCGGCACTGACTTCGACGGTCAGGTTCTTGGCATTGAATTGACCGCTGTTTTCCCGGTATTTCAGTGTTAATACCCCGGTGCTGATAATCAGCCATCCTTTCTTAACCGAGGTGGTGAAAGAGGGAACAGGGAGGTTCCTGTTGACAAATGTCAGTGAGGCATGATCCTCAAACTGCCCGTCACCCGACCACTCCATCCGGATGACACGGGGTGTGAGAACAGTGAAACGCACATCGCCCGATATGACCATGGCCTCTTTCTTGGCTATCGGGTCGTAGGACTGTGACCAGGAATTAATTGCAGTCATACATAAAATCAGTAATAGGAATGTTAATGTTTTCATTGATTCATTAATAAAATGTCATCTTTTTTTCGACTTATCTGTATTATCCGGTTTGCCTGACCGTATCATGGCGTGAAACGGTGTCTATGACCGCAAGAGCGTGTAATGAAAGTAAAAGCAAGATAACTGACAGAGAAAGGTTCTTTGATCGTATCATTGTTCCAGTTTTAGAGAGATAAGACCGCATATAACAAAATTAAACATTCTAATATCCCAACGGTCAACAATTAACGAAGAAATAGAGTATAGCGTGGAAACAGTCACTCCCCGGATAGTCAAAAAAGTATCGAATAACAGCAACTCAGGAATAAGAATTCACTGGCTGACAGCCTGCAGGGCATATATACGATATCTGTCCGCTCCCTTAATAAAGCGAGATATATTCTCTCATGTGAAAGAAAATTCTTCGCGCAGTTAGAAGTTTACCCGCAGAACACCGAAGATATTCCTTCCCGGAGCATTGATGCCGGAAGCAAAGGTACGGTATCGGATGTCAAAGATGTTATCGATTCCAGCCTGAATCACAACAAAGTCATTGACCTTATATGAGATCCTGCTGTTGACCGTATACCATGCCGGCATACCGTCGGCAGTGGCATATTGTTCATTGTCTTCACCATTCAGATAATAATTCTTAAGACGTTTCCAGCCGTTATAGTTGATGAAAAGCTCTCCTGACCACGAACCCGAATGGTACTGAATCCCAATCTGTCCAAATACAGGTGGTATATGATCGAGGGGTTTGGTCGTGCTGTCTTCGAGAATACGACCGTAGTTGTAATTAAATGATATGGTCATGCCCAAATAAGAGGTAAGATCGGCTTTAAGATTTGATGAGCACCCCAGCAGTAAGGCTTTCTCTTTGTTCTGGTTAGCCATAACACGGCTCATGGTGCCGTCATATATAACCGAATCCTGTCCTTGAAATTGGAAGGTATCAGTGACAATGGCATCGATAAAATAAGTGATGAAAAACACGTTCTCCCAACTGAAACAGTCATTGTACCATCTGGTGATATTCAGGTCTCCGTTGACGGTTTTTTCGGGTTTCAGATTCGGATTGGGGACAATGACCGTTCCCGGTGACGAATCGAACACTTTGCTCAGATCATCAACGTTAGGTACTCTGAATCCCGTACTGCCATTTAGTGAAATTTTCCAATAGGCAGACGGCAGGAATAGTAATCCTAAATTTCCACTATAGGTGAAATTCTTTTGTTTTACCTCATTAAATGGAAAAGGGAAAAAGGTTTTGTCTTTGAAACTTGAAAAGAGTGTAGCATACCCGAGGCGCAAGCCATCGTTTAAAACAAATTGATCATTAATTTTCCAGGTCTGAGTCATAAAGGCACCTGCCAGCAGCATCCTGTTATGACCATCAGGATAGCGTGTGTCCAAAGGACTCTGCATGCCATTTGTCACATCCTTAAGGAAAGCTGTTGATTTCAGTGTATTATATTGCCCGTCAATGCCAAAACGGATGCTGCCTGTCCTGGCATGCCTCACAAAATCGAGATTGAAACCGGCGACTTTCACATTTTCGTTCCTGTTCGCCAGGTCATTTTTCCCAAAAGAGCGGTTGTGCCGGCTTTCTTTGATATGTTGATAGCTGGCTGTTAGTGTAATGGCATTAAAAAATCCTGTGTTTTTAATGGCCAGGTGGTAGGCCGTCAATAATCTGTATTGAGGACCATAGTACCATTGGGCATATTTCAATCCTTCCTCTTTGGGATCAGTCAAACGGTCATAACGGGGAATGTCGGATGAGTTGGAGAATTGAAAATTGAAACAGTGAGAGAAGTTTTCATTGGGCTGGAGAAGAATCTTTTGTAACAGGTCATATTGAGAATAACCGCTGTACCTTTGTAACCGGATATTGTTATTTTGGACCAAAGAATCCACCCCGTTCATGCGTTTGACAAAATAAAACCGTTCTCCGAAGGAATTATAATAAGGATTAGGTTGTCCTCCCATCAGCAAATCGTTGAAATCACTGAAAGTGAATGAGGTTAGTGAACCGACGTGTCTTGTGGCGAGATTGATCTCAACGTGTCCGGTCTTCTCATTGTTCACCGTACCATAACGCATGAATGCTTGTCCCTTGAAATTAAATTTCTGCTCCGGTCCCGCAAGTACCGGATTTTTGGTATATAAATTAATCACCCCGCCTAAAGCATCGCTGCCATAAACGGTTGATGAAGGACCGAATAACACTTCAACACGTTTCAGGCTGTTTTGATCGATGGTGATGATGTTTTGCAGATGCCCGGAACGGTAGATCAGGTTATTTATCCTGATGCCATCAATCACCAGGAGTATCCGGCTGGCTTCAAAGCCACGGATGACAGGGCTTCCACCTCCCTGTTGGCTTTGCTGAACAGCCACCTCTCCTTCATTTGCCAGAAGCTCAGCGGTGGTTTGTAAATTCAAAAGATTAATCTGTCGTGCCGGAATCGATTGTATCTGTTGTGCTACAAACCTCTTTTGTTCTTCTATCTTATTGGCTGATATGACCACTTCGTCCAGATAAACGGTTTTACTGATCGTATCACCGGCAGGACTACCTTGGGCGTCTACATTCAAATATACTATGAGGCATATAAATGAGCTAATGATAAATTTAATCATGATGTTTTTACATTTTAAGTGATTTAAAAATAATAACTCTCCTTTTCCTGGCAGGTAGGATTGCCTTTTCCGAAATGCTGATCTGTTTTACCTTTCGGAAATTAAAATGGGAAATGTGGGGATATAAGAATACCGTGACACTCAGGAGGAGGACTGTCGATCAGTATTATGACGGAATGAAAATGAGATTTCCATTCAGAAAAATGAAATTTATTTACAGGAAAATGGGTAATCGAGATATTTTCTGGGATAATAAGGATCAACATAAGATAATCGAGGACATGATTGATTAATTTATCTGAATGTTGTTGGTGTTGTTTTGTCAGAAATTCAAAAAAGGCGTTTACGAGACCTTCTTCTTTAAAGTCACGGTTACAAAAGATGTAAATGGTGTCGTGATGCATCTCTGTTTTTAAGAAATCATACATTTCACCACGAAAAATGATCTCATTTTTTTTGCTCCTGCATTGAACAAATTCATCTCTGGAGAGTTTTAGAATAATGTTTTTACTTTTTGATGTTAAGGTTTTGCATGTCGCTATGTAATGTCTATACCTTTCAAATTGGTATAAAAGCCAGGAACCACTC
>Ga0209610_1001081_pt1 | contig 14214 bp, 8 predicted proteins | sample LakKivw275mmetaG_FD_184137 | JGI IMG/M metagenome (GOLD analysis project Ga0209610, IMG submission 184137) | Anoxic lake water microbial communities from Lake Kivu, Rwanda to study Microbial Dark Matter (Phase II) - Lake Kivu water 275m metaG... | ecosystem: Environmental > Aquatic > Freshwater >...
GGTGTAAACATAGATTCTACATATCTTAATAATACTAATGTTAAAATGAGTGGTACTTCAATGGCTTCGCCTGTGGTTGCAGGAGCGGCTGCGCTTTTGAAGCAGTCAAAGCCAAGTCTAACTCCTGCGTTGATTAAGGCAAGCCTTATGAATACCGCGGATATACTGACAAACCCTGATTCTCAGTTACCATTTTCTCCTTTTCAGCAGGGGTCAGGAAGGGTGAATATTTTGAGTGCAGTAAATGCATCGGGTTTTGCAACACCTTCATCTTTCATATTTGGAAATGGGGATACGCAGAAAACAATCACATTTACTCTTCAGAATTTATCTAATTCTTCAATTTCTTATTTTACTAATTACAAATCATACCCTGAAAATAATGTTACCCTTTCAGTTCCTTTTTTAGTAACAGTCCCGCCGAACGGTAAAACTAATCTAATGGCTACCTTTTCGGTAAGTGATAGTTCTATTGAATCATATGGTTTTATTTATTTTGTAAATGGCTCTAACGACCAGATTCATATACCTTTTGTTTACCTGCCAGATTTAAAGGAACCCTCTCTTCTGGAAAATGTTAAAATAACAAATATACAGGTTATAGCCACCAAGCCAATAAAAGTTAATTTCAAAATTGGAATGGGCTCGGTAATTGAAAGCAATACTTCCAAATTCAGGAGCAACCTTGCAGGAGAGGTTAAGGTGAATATTTATGATGATGCAGGAAAACTGATTAAAACTGTTTTTGATAAATCTCCTGTATACATTGGGTATTATTCAGTGGAGATTAATCCTTTAGATTCGACTGGAATGAACTATCTTCTGGATAACGGAAAATATTTTTTAAAGGTTATTTATCTTGAAACAAATGATAATAGTAAAAGCAAAGATATATATCCTGATGTTGTAAAATCAGAAGATTATGAAAGTCTCACTGTTTCAGGGGCTCCCTCAGGGCATGTGGATTTCTTGCCCAAAAATAGTTTAACTCCTTTGCTTAAAAATGGTGATACATTCTGGGTTGACCTATTTCTTAGTGCAAGCAAGACGAGCGAGACGTTAAACTTTACTGTTAATTATGACCCTTTTGTTTTAAAGGTCCTTAATGTAGAAGAGGGAAGTATTGTGAGTAGCGAAGTTGGTTTTACGAGCACTTTAGAGCCCGGGAAAATTCTGATAATACTTTCGTCTGATACAGGAACGATACGGGATAGGGGCACTATTGCTTCTATAGAATTTCAGGCTATTGGAAACAGTGAAGGGTTTATAGAAATTCGTTCCATAAATGCATCCTCGAATGAAAAATTTGTGCTCGGAACTCTTTATTATATGATTTCTGATTATTCGAAAATTTTCGATTTGAATAGCAATAAAAAGGTGGATTCACTTGACCTTGATATATTTAAAGCGAGTTTTGGTGCAAAAGAAGGCGATAATAATTACAACAAGAACTGCGATTTTAATTTTGATGGGGTCGTTGACAGCCTTGATTTTTTCATCTTTTCAAAGCACTTTGGGGAGGCATATCCGTGAATAGGCATATTTTCACAAGAGTTTCTCTGGTAACCCTGGCATTATTTATAGTTTTGAATTTTTCAATTGAACCGGTATCTTCAACTACCATTAAGGGTCTATCAGTAATTCAAGATGTGGCAGTTGCATCTGAAGATTTTATTGGCTCAGTTTCTCTTGCTGAAGCAAATCTATATGAAGATGATTTTAATTCGAAGTATTTATTTCCTATGCAGGGAATGTGCACGACCGATGATGGAAAAATAGCAGTTATAGACAATTCTTACGGAAGGGTTCATATGCTTAACACTCTGCTTGACAATACTTTTACTTTTGGTTCAATTTCCAGGCTTATATACCCAACTGATATAGCATTTTCCTCTGGTAATTTTTATATCTCAGATGCCCTGAGTGGAGATGTTAAGGTTTATTCGGCCGGGGGATTATTTGTTAAATCTATCGGACAAGGTGTTTTTAACACTCCAACAGGAGTTACGTTTCTCAAAGGGTCTCTTTATGTAACTGATTATTTTAATCAAAAATTATATAAGCTTGATCAGAGCGATAAAATTTTACAATCTTTTGATATAAAATTTCCCGGAGGACTTTCAACGGATAATAGCGGCAAGATTGCTGCTATAAGTATGTACGAGAATAAGATATACATTCTTGACTCTAACTTAAATATATTGAATTCAATTACAGGAAGCGAGCTCATTTTCCCAGTAGATTCGGTTTTTGATACGAGTGGTAATCTTTATGTGGTAGATAGGGGGCTTTCAAAGGGGCGAACTGGAAACGGTAAAGTTTTACAATATTCAAAAGACGGTAAATTTATAAAGCAAATTGGTAAACTCTCGGAGACTTATATGGGTCAGCCCGACGGTAGCTTGATTACACCTGCTGGTATTACAATTGATAAATTTGGGAATATTTATGTTATGGATTCTGGTTTTTATTATTGGAATGCTGATTCTGAAGCACCTTTCGGATTTCCAGTTGGGGCAAGGATTTCGGTTTTCAGCCCAACAGGAATTTTTCTTTCAAAGAAAGATTATTCTCACCGCGATACTCCAGGGATTCTCGTAAATCCATTAAGCGCATCGCTTGATGAAAAAGGAAATATATGGGTTATTAATTATGGAGGGTTCGAAAACAGTGAACTCGACCAATTTTCACAATCGGGGAAGTTGGTTAAGAAGATAGATAAAATACAGGGGCAGACTTTTCCTCAGGCTTACTCAGTTTTTGCAGATAAAAAAGGAAACTTATTTGTTGGAGCAAATGGTGCCGTTGCGGTATTTTCAAGTTCCGGCGAGTTTAAAAACATCATCAGGAATAATAATTTTGGTATTGTGAGAAAGATTATAAAAGGCTCGGATGGCTATCTGTATTTAACCAATCAGGATAAAAACAGCGTAGTCAAAATGAATTACTCTGGAGTTATCCAGAAGACTTTTCAGGTATGCGAAATGCCAGCTGGTATTATCCAGGATGAAAAAGGGAATTTTTATATTACGTCGATCAGCGATAGTAAAGTTCATGTTTACGATAATTCTTTCCAGGAATTAAGAACAATTGGTCTGGGTGGTGGCAGAGGGACGCTACACTTTTACGTACCGGAAGACATCGGGATAGATAAGTATGGTAACCTTATTGTTTGTGATACCGAAAATGGGAGAATTTCATTTTTCAGTAAGGAAGGAGCACTTTTATTCCAGAGCGAAAGAATTTTTTATGAAGCAGTATCAATAGAGTTTGAAGATGGCGTTTTTATCATAGCTGACTGTTTCCATAATATTTTGAGAATTGTATCAGTAAGCACTGAGGACGAGCCTTATTCTTTTTATGGTTCAGTGTTCCCGGATTCTCTTTTAATAAGCCCTGGGGACGATGAAACTATAATTCTGACCGTTGGTAATACGGGTACGAACACTGATAACTATTCGATTTCTTTGCAAAAATATGTTCCTCAAGGCTGGAATATTTCATTTGTAGATAATACAGCGATCACTTTTTCATTGCCTCCAAATTCTACAAAGAGTGTAAAAATAATTGTTAAGATACCTGTTGAAGCTCTTGACGGAGACAAAGGGAATTTATCAGTGGATGTGGTGTCCACACAAACAAAGCTGAAGCAATCTTTTAGCGCGAACATAACAGTTTCAACGAGTCTTCCTTTAAAGGTTTACTCGGACGATATTATCGGTCAGTCAGGGAATTTGTTAAGTGCGCCAGTGTACGTAAAAAATGCGAATAATATCAGAGGAATCTCCTTTGAAATCTGGTTTAATCGAAGTAATATCCAATTTCAAGATGCGATTTTAGATCCGTCTCTTCAGGATAGCCTGCTTTTAGCAAAAGATAATGGTCAATCAATAGATGTAGTGTTTTCGACAAAAAGTGGTATCAATATTAATGGGAAAATACTGCTTCTAAATTTGAATTTTAAAGCCTTGAAGATCTCTACCAGTCAGATTACGTTGAAAAACATAGTTGCAATTAATGTAGTTGATATAACAACAGAATCTGATAGTAGCCCTTTTTTAGCAGCTGTCACTCCCTTTCTTTCTGTTAATTTCTCTGATAACGCATTATCACAGAGTCAGAATTTTACTTTCTCAGGCAAGACTACTCCGGGCTGCACTGTTACAGTGAACGGAGCTCCGACAACAGTGAAAACAGATGGTAGTTTTACTGCTGTCGTTTCCCTGATTTACGAAACAAATCCGATTACGATAATTTCGCAGGTGCAGAGTGGAGAAAAAACAGTGTTGACAAGAACTGTTTTTTATAAAGGTAAGAAGACAATTACGATAGAGCTTCTAATTGATAATCCTATGATGACAGTAAATGGAGTTAAGATGGAAATTGACCCTGGGAGAGGCACTGCCCCAATTATCATGAAAGGATGGGACAGAACCATTGTTCCTATAAGAGCAATTGTTGAGACAATTGGAGGAAAGATAAGCTGGTTTGATAAGGAAAGTATGGTACTTATAGAATTTAAAGGTAAAACTATTAAACTCTGGATTGGTAATCCTGAAGCGGAAGTAAATGGGCAAAAAGTTGCGATAGATCCAGATAATAACCTTATTAAACCAATTATAATAAATTCAAGAACTTTTATTCCGCTGAGATTTGTTTCTGAAAATCTCGGGTATTCGGTTTCCTGGGACGGTGTTCAAAGAAAAGTGACGATAGTTTATTCGGAGTAAGTACATTTTTCTCTTTGTAGGTTATTTCGAGCGAAGCGAGAAATCTCATCTTTTTCTTTCTGTCACTCAGCGCTCGTCTCAGTGTCTCTTCTTTAAATACTGAGGCCCTTCGCAAAAGTTGCTCAGGGTGACAGAAGGGGGTTTTCAGAGACCTTTATTCAATGTCTTGACATAAAAATTTTTATCATTACAATATATATAAAAAATTATATATTGGAGGTATCATGAGAAAAACAGTTTTTATTACTACCTTTATAGTTATATGTATTTCACTTACTCTATATGGATGTGCTGGCAAATCAACTTCACAGCAAACTGAGACTTATACTGTGGCAAGACAGACAGTTGAGAGCACTGTTAACATATCAGGCATAGTGAAATATGATCCTGAAATTTCAGCAGTTTCAACGGTTTCTGGAAAGGTATTGAAGGTATTAGTACATGAAGGAGACACTGTAAACGCCAACGATAAATTAATTGAAATCGATGCTCAAATCGCAAAAAACAATTATGAAAGTGCATTGAATAGCTACAAGATCGCACAATTAAATGCTTCAATTGCAAAAAATAACGAGTTGAATAACAGTTTAGTTCAGGCTCAGGCAAATTTAAAATCTGCTGAGGCTTCATATGAAATTGCGAAACTCAATCTTTCTGTTGCACAAAAAACAGATAACTCGATTGTTCAGGTAAAGCAGGCCGAAGAATCTGTTAAAACTGCAGAGATAAGTTTGAATAATGCCGAGCTTAACCTCGAGTCTTTGCAAAAATCCAATACTTCTGATGAATCTCTTAAAATTTCCGAATTTCAGGTACAAAATGCACAACTTTCACTTGCTCTTGCGCAATTAAATTTGAAAAATCTGAAGAGTTCTAATACATATGAAGAAAACCTTAAAGTAGCAGAGGAACAGTTAGAGCAAGCGAAGTTAAATAAGGATAATGCACAGAAAAAACTTGACGAAGCTCACAAAAACTCTAATACCCCTGATGAGGAAATTAAAATACTGGAAAATCAGCTGGCCGTTGCAGAAAGTAATGTAAGAATTGCAGAATCAAATCTGAAAAAAACTAAAAATCCCTTAACCCCGACAGAGGACCAGATTCAACAGGCGGAATATCAAGTAGAGCAAGCTAATATTGCATTGAAAATCGCAGTTGAGAATTATAATCAGGCAGTAAAGGCAAAAGAAGCAAAAGACATTCAGATAAAGACAGCACAAAACCAGGTTGAGGCAGCAAAATCTCAGCTGGCGACTGCAAAAGAAAATCTCGAGATGGCTAAAAATAATAGCTCAGCCTCGAGTGAGTCATTGAGTATTAGGAAATATCAGGTTGAAACTGCTGAAGCTACACTTGAAAGCGCAAAAGCTAGTTTAGGCAATGCGGAAAATCAGATTGAGATAAATAAGATGAAAATAGACCAGGCGGATTATCAGGTTAATCAGGCATACAATAACCTTCAAATTGCATCTATAAACTTTGAAAATTATACAATAAAGGCTCCCGCGGGAGGGACAGTAATTTTACTGAATGCTAAGGAAGGTGATACAGTTTCTCCTGGGATGAACCTTGCTATAATTGGCAATACAGGTAGTTTCCTTGCAGAAGGATTTGCAGACGAGATTGATGCTGTAAATATAAAAACGGGGCAACCCGTAACAATGACTTTTGATTCCTTTCAGAATGTTGAATTACAGGGAAAAGTTAAATATGTTGCCATGACAAAAACGACGGCTCCACAGGGGGTGTCTGCCTATAAGGTAGATATACAAATCCCTGAAACTGATGATTTAAGTCTTAAAAGTGGTTTGGGAGTGAATTTCGATATTTTGACAAGTAGGAAAGAAAATGTTATTGCTGTTCCTATTGAATCTATTTTAAATGAAAATGGTAAAAATTATGTAGATTTAGTTCAAGAAGACGGGAAAACAAAGAGGATTGAAGTTCAGATTGGAGTATCTTCAAATACTTATACTGAAATTACATCTGGATTAACAGAAGGACAAAAGATTCTTGCTGTTCCATCTGGATCTGTTTTCACTAACTTGAATAGAGGCATTTTTGGTGGAGGAGAATGATGGGAGAGGTAATTAATACTGAAAATATCTCTAAGACATATTTACTTGGAGAGACAAGGATCGAAGCTGTAAGGGGAATTTCTATAAAAATAAATAGAGGAGAACTTGTTGCAATAATGGGTCCTTCTGGATCTGGAAAGTCTACTTTAATGCATCTTCTTGGGTGTTTAGATACTCCAACAGGTGGGCGATATTTTCTTGATGGAAAAGATGTCTCAAAATTATCAAGCAATGAACTTGCAGATATAAGGAATAAAAAAATTGGATTTGTCTTTCAGACTTTTAATTTACTTCCTCATCTGACGCTCTGGGAAAATATAATGTTACCTGCAGTGTATAATCAAAAAGGAGATTTAAAAGAGGCAGAGCAAAGGGCGAATGAGCTTCTCCAGAACGTAGGGCTTTTTAATAGAAAAAAACACTTGCCCTCACAGCTTTCAGGTGGAGAAACTCAGCGAACTGCTATTGTAAGGTCGCTCATCAACTACCCTGTTATAGTTCTTGCAGACGAACCCACAGGTGATCTCGACTCGAAGACCGGGCTTGAAATTATAAATCTCCTGAAGAGAATGAATGAACAACAGGGCATAACGGAGATTATTGTAACTCATGACTCTAATATTGCCAATTTTACCAGAAGAAAGATCAAGATAAAAGATGGACTTGTTGAATCTGATGAATTAAATGGAGGAGAATAGCTTATGAAATTCTTAAGTTTAATTAAAATGGCAATTGAATCTCTAAAAATAAATAAAACGAGAACTTTTCTTTCAATGCTTGGTGTTATTGTTGGAGTTTCCTCTCTTATAATTATTACGTCCTTTGGTTATGGAGCGCAATATTCTATTCTTTCAAGTATTGAGTCTCTTGGCTCTAACGTGGTTATAGTTCTTCCAGGCAAGGATACCAGGCTTATGGAGTCTATGCTTGGGCCAAGCTCTTTAAGAAAACCTCTTGTTTATGAGGATGTTCAGTATCTAAAAGAAAAGATGCCTGATGTAAAAATTTCTCCAGAGCTCAATTTTAACACAACGGCAAAATTCGGAAATCAGGAGATAAAAACAATTTCAGTAGGTATAAATGAGGATCTTTTTGATGTATCTAATTATAAACTAGACCAGGGTAGAAAATTTGTTGCAGGAGATATTGTTGGTTACAAGAATGTTTGTATCTTAGGTAACAAAATCTCAGGTCAGCTTTTTGGTAGTGAGAACCCTATTGGGCGATATATAAGATTGCTTGACTCTAAATTCTACATAATAGGGACGCTTCAACACATTGGCGCGATTGGTTATATGGATATGGACAACGTAGTTTTGGTTCCTATAACTACCATTCAGGCAATTACAGGGCAGAAAAATCTTCAGGTAATCTATGCTAAAGCTCCTACTGGTACTTCATTGGACTTACTCGGTGCAAGGATAAAGAGGCTTTTAACAATAAAACACGGCATGGAAAACTTCACTTTGAACAGCGAATCTCAGTATATTCAGCTTGCAAGTACCGTCACAAACACTTTAACAGTCGCATTAACCGTAATTGGTCTTGTTGCGCTTATAGTTGGAGGAATTGGAATTATGAATATTATGCTTGCTTCTGTTGCGGAAAGGACGCATGAAATAGGCATAAGAAAGGCAATTGGGGCCAAAGAGAGGGATATTTTACTTCAATTTTTACTTGAAGCTGCTTTTATTTCTGCGTCCGGGGGCATTCTTGGAATAATAATTGGCTACGTTTTATCATCTTTTTCAAATAGATTTTTTGCCACCCGGGTAACACTAACTTCAATAATTGTAGGTTTTATTGTGGCTGTTTCAATTGGAATTTTCTTTGGCGTTTATCCTGCAAGGAAAGCTTCAAAGCTAAATCCTGTTGATGCTTTAAGGTACGAATAAGGAGGAAGAGATGAAAAAGCTTTTTACAATATTATTAATTGTGCAAATCTGTATATTATTTTTAGGTATAAGCAAAAGTTATGCTTTTGGTTCCTTACAGGTGAAAATTTCTGATAATTACGTCAGCAGGTCTCCACAGTATAAAATCACCTTCATCTCCGAAGAGTCTTTACAAAATGGAGATAAAGTTACCATTACTTTTGATGATGCCGTTTATCTTAGAACAGAAGATCTAGATGGTAAAATCGTGCTAAACGGGACGGAAAGTATTGATGTTTTTCGAACCTCAATTAATAGTATCAGTTTTTTAATGCCTTTTGAATATGATGCAGGAAAGGAGCTGTTAATTGAGATTGCCAATGGCGTTGCAATCAGCCCATCTTCCAGTTGCTATGTGCGAATTTCTCTTACAATAAATGGCAGATCATACAATTCTAACTACTATAAAATTACTGACATAACGACAGTTAAAGATCCATTACTTACCATTGGTAAGTCGTTTTACAAGGTTAATTTCTCAGTCGGCGAAAAAGGCAAGCTTAGTGGTTATAAAGTGGAGACAATAGGTAATGTAGTAGGTTGGACTCAATATAATACACCAATAGTAACTTATACAACTATAATCACAAAGAATTATATACATATTAAATTCTCTTCAATAGTTTCTACATCGCTTCCTTCCACAATAACATTGCATGAAATTACGGTTAATGGCGTAACGCCAAGTTTCGATCCAGAGATTGTTTACCATTTTAAAGACACATCTTCTGAAGAGAAAGAGATTGTTGTGGTCGTGCCAAGAGGTATACCTAATTATGGAAAAGTTGAAATTGTAATACGTGGAATCAACCAGACTTTTTCGATCCCGGATTCGTTTTCAGGAGAAGCATATGTATATGTTTGGACCTCAGCAGAAACGACTGCAGTAAAGTCGAATGTTATAAACATACTTGGAGCGTACGTTGTAGAAACAAATTGTGAAATTTCTCCAACAGAACCTGATGGAGAAAATGGCTTTTATATTTCAAATCCAACTGTAGAGTTAAGTGGTGATAAGGGTAACTCAATTGAAAAAGTAGAGACTTTTATCAGTATAGACGGTAAAGACTTTCAAGCTTATACCGGTCCGATTACTTTCGATGACGGGATTTATACTCTAAACTATTACTCAACTGGGTACTCTGGAAAGAAATTATTAAAAGAAGATATTAAAGCATTTACTTTAAAAGTTGATACTACTTCGCCTGTTATAAATATTATTTCTCCCCTGGTTACAGACAATAGAATATATACCCTTAAAGTGGATATTTCTGATGATAATTTGAAAGAAGTTTCAGTGCAATTAGGCTCTATAATTTTCTATCCCTATAAACATAATTTTGAAATACCAACCGTGTTATTTCAAAATGAAACTCAGTTTGAGATTAAAGCGGTTGATTTTGCGGGGCATATTTCCAAGTATAAAAATGTAATAAAATTAAATTGATAAACTTACTTTTCCTCCTCCTTTATTTTTGATAGTATTTTTGAAACATTTCCAAATTTTGAATTTTTTGCTTCAACTTTTGTGAGATATGAGATCGCCTTTTCTTTATCGCCTTTATTTAAATAATCAATGCCAATTCCATATATAATTGCGAGTTCATCCTCGTTTATAGGAGGAAATGGTGGATCGAATTTGCTTAGAACTTCGATTGATTTATCGATTTCTTTTAGGTCTAAAAGAGTCGAGCCTAACAATCTAGTAATCTTTATAGTTCTTTTTTCTTCTGGTATCTCATTCAGTATTCGTACAACCTTTTTAAGGTCCCCTATTGTATAATAAAATCCTGCAGTAATATATCTGAAGTAAGGTGTGTCATACTCTTTTAATACAGCGTTGAGTTTTGAGGCGACATTCTTGGTTGCTTCTATATTTTTAATGGGTTTGGAAAAAAATTTGTTGACGCTGTCCTCGTCCTCGTTAAGCTTTGCTGATTTTATGATAAGCTTTGCAGCTGTATCAGTTTTATTTTTTTCTATGAACTGTTTTGCGTTATTTAAACTTCCAAGAGCCTTATACTCTCTTGAACTAAGATATGTTAAATTAATTGCACTTGCTACAAGAAGAGAAATTAAACCGTATATATATTTACCTGGTAAAAATAGCGAAAATATAGCAAATATATAGCCAACAGTCATAACTGCAAATAATATTCTGGGGAATTTTCTAATCATTTTTGTTCTCCTTTCATATAATATAGAATAATGAAAAAGATTTTTAAAACAAAGCTTTTTATTATAAATATAGATGAAGGAGAAATATATGATGACGAGCGTTAAGGGTTTTAAGGACATTTATGGAGAAGAGCTTAAGCTTTTCAAGATTGCAAAGAATGTTCTTGAAGAAATTGCAGAAAATTTTGCGTACGAGGAGATAATAACTCCTGTTGTTGAATATTCAGAATTATTTGAACGTTCTGTTGGAATTGATACCGATATTGTAGAAAAAGAAATGTATACATTTATGGATAAAAGTGGCAGGAACATAACCTTAAGACCTGAGATTACTGCTTCCATAGCACGAAGTTATATTGAACACCACTTTGAGACGAAACCATTGCCATTAAAATTTTATTATTTTGGGCCCTGCTTCAGGTACGAGAAGCCTCAGAAGGGGCGTTACAGAGGATTTTATCAATACGGAGTAGAGGCAATTGGAGACGATTCTCCATTGCTTGATGCCGAGGTAATCTACATAGGTTACTCTATTGCTAAAAAGCTTGAACTCAAGAATGTGAGTGTAAAAATAAATAGCATTGGTTGTAGGAAGTGCAGAACAACTTATAAAGAAAAACTTAAAGAGATTTTAGAACCTCACTATGACGATCTCTGTGAAGACTGTAAAAGGCGCTTTTATACTAACCCTTTAAGGATACTTGATTGTAAAAAGGAAGTTCCCGATTTAAAAAGAAGTTTACCAAAGATTATTGATTACCTCTGTGAGGATTGCAGGAAACATTTTGATAATGTTTTAGATTATCTACAAAAAATGAGTATTCCCTATGAAATTGATGATACTCTTGTAAGAGGGCTTGATTATTATACGAGAACGGTTTTTGAAGTTGTTTCAAGCGATTTAGGTGCGCAGAATGCTCTGTTGGGTGGAGGTAGATATGATTATCTTATTGAAGAACTTGGAGGCAGGCCAACACCTGCTGTTGGCTTTGCACTCGGAATGGAGAGACTCGTTGAAATAATGAAATCTCAGGGATTTTCTGTGAGAAATAAGCAACTTATATATGTTGCCTATCAACAATCTGCCTTTGAAAGGGCCATTTTTGTTGCTGAAGCCCTTCGCAATTACGGATTTAAGGTGCTTTTGGATGTTAAAAATGGCAATTTTAAAAATCAAACGGAAAGAAGCTCAAAAAGGAATGCAGAATTTACAGTTTTTATTGGTGAAGAAGAGGTTAATACCAATACGGTTATGGTTAAAAACATGAAAAATAAAGCTCAGACAAAAGTTAAATTGGCCAATTTAGATGGATTTTTTAAGGAGCGAAAAAATGTTTAAAAGGAATTTTAACTGCGGTGAAATTTCAGAAAAAGAGATTGAAAAAACTGTTGTAGTAAATGGTTGGGTACACAGGAAAAGAGACCTGGGTGGGCTTTTATTTATTGATTTAAGAGACCGTTCGGGAATAGTTCAGGTTGTTGTAGACCCAACAAACATAAGCAAGGAGAAATTTGAAGAAATTCATGGTTTAAAAAATGAATCTGTTATAGGCATAGAAGGAAAAGTCAAGAACAGGCTTGAACCAAATCCTAATTTACTAACCGGTAAATTAGAAATAGCACTCCAGGATTTCGAGATTTTTTCTAAGTCGGAAGATTTGCCTTTCAACCAGTTCTCTTCTCAGGAAGTGGATGAAACAGTAAGATTTAGATACAGATATTTAGATTTGCGAAGACCAGAAATAAGAAAAGTATTTGAATTAAGATCGAAGATAATTCAGGCGATAAGGACCTTTTTTATTAACAGGAATTTTATAGAAATAGAGACTCCTATCCTGACAAAAAGTACTCCAGAAGGAGCCAGGGACTTTATTGTGCCTTCAAGGTTGAATAAAGGTAGATTTTATGCATTGCCACAGTCTCCTCAACTTTTCAAACAGATTTTAATGATTGGCGGATTTGAGAAATATTTTCAGATAGCGCGTTGTTTCAGGGATGAAGACTTAAGGATAGACAGACAACCTGAATTCACCCAGCTGGACGTTGAAATGTCTTTTATAGAGCAAGAAGATGTACTTACATTAATGGAAGAAATGTATAAAGGATTATTTGAAGAAATCCTTGGTATTAAAATAAAAATACCATTCCAAAAGATTAGTTATACAGATGCAAAAAAGAGGTTTGGCTCAGACAAACCAGATACAAGATTTGGTGTGGAAATCAAAGATTTAACCGATTATTTCAGGGATTCAAAAATCCAGATTATACAAAATGGTGTGGGGAGCGGTAAATTAGTTTTTGCTTTGTTCCTACCCGATGGTGCTGAACTTTCTCGGAAAGAGGTAGATGATTTAAAGGAGCAAATGACAGTGTTTGGACTTATTGGATTTATTGATTTTAAAATCAAAAATGGTGAAATAATATCCTCGTTCTCCAAATATCTCACTGAAAAAGAAAAGTCAGGAATTTTGGATACAGGACAGCCTGGTGATTTAGCTCTTATCTTTGTAGCTGATAGTAAAAAAGGTTTTGAGCAGGTGGGCAGGGCAAGGATATTTCTTGCAGAAAAATTCAATCTTATCAAAAAAAACCTGTTTAATTTTCTCTGGGTTGTAGACTTTCCATTTTTTGTATATAACGAAGAAGAAGGAAGATACGAGACTGAGCATCATCCATTTACAATGCCAAAACCAGAAGACCTCGAAAAATTGGAAACCGATAAAGAAAACGTAAGAGCAGTTGCCTATGATCTTGTGCTTAATGGCGTTGAACTGGGAGGGGGCAGTATAAGGATTCACAATCCTGAACTCCAAAAAAGAGTTTTCAAAGCAATTGAACTGTCAGATAGCGAAGTAGAGCAAAAATTTGGCTTTCTTGTTAAGGCTTTGAGTTTTGGAGCGCCTCCACATGGAGGCATTGCCTTTGGTCTTGACAGACTTGTCTGGATTATGAACGGTAGTAAGGGTAGTTTAAGGGATGTCATAGCATTTCCTAAGACAACTTCTGGGATCTGCCCACTTACAGATGCACCAAACGAAGTTTCAAAGAGACAACTTGACGAAGTGGGTATAAAAATTAAAAATGGATAGAATGCCTAAGGAATTTAAAATTTTAGTATATTTTGTTGTGTTACATCTTGTATTTATTGATCTTTTTGTTTTCAAAATGTTTGATCGATTTCGTTATTTCTCTATCCTTTTTGCAGGCATTTCTATATCTATAATATTTTTATTGACTATCTTGCTTTTTCTATTTAAAAGGAATATCTCTCGAATTTTATTTTTAGTATTA